>Ga0210407_10001096_pt1 | contig 26571 bp, 18 predicted proteins | sample IncBWC27MmetaG_FD_150860 | JGI IMG/M metagenome (GOLD analysis project Ga0210407, IMG submission 150860) | Forest soil microbial communities from Barre Woods Harvard Forest LTER site, Petersham, Massachusetts, United States - Inc-BW-C-27-M | ecosystem: Environmental > Terrestrial > Soil >...
GCCCTGCTCGATCATGGCCACCTTCCAGCCAAGATCGGCAAGGCGATAGATGAGCGGATTGCCCGCTTGGCCGGAGCCAATCACGATGCCGTCGTATTTCATGAGAACGATTCCTTCCGGGGCGATTGGCATACACGAATCATTGCCTTGGATGTCGTTGAGGCGTGCAATGATTCCGGAAATTCTGCGGAATCGCCAGTGAATTCTCGCGTTACCTTTGCGGGACGGCGCGGCTTGTTGTTTTGCTTATCCAATTTGCCGCAAGGGTGATCAACAGAGCTACAGCGCATCCGAGGAGAACTTCTTCAGTGCGTTCAATGGCGGTGGAAAGACTTGCCGGACGGCCGCCGCCGAGAACAGCCGGAGTCATCACAATGGCGACCGTGACCGGAGCTACGCGCCAACTTCCGGGTACACGGATAAGCTGCGTACAAATAAAGACTGATGCGGTGATGCCCAAAAGAACCCACACAGGGCCTGGACCGACGAGATAAATGAGGACGGCTCCGACGATACAGCCGATTAATGTATTTATAACGCGCGAATAGAAGGCCTGCAGCGCCGCGGAAAGCTCCGGCTCGGTGACGGTGATTACCGAAATGAGCGCCCACAAAGGGTTGTGATGGGCCAATCGATCAAGGATGAACCAGACGATGACGCAGCCGAGGAAGATGCGAAATGCGTACTGCAACCCGGAAGCTTGTGAAACGGAAGTTATTGGCAGTTCTTTTGTGTCTGGCATAAGGATCTGCCCCGCAAATTGTAACGGCCCTGCCGGGCTTAAGGCCAATGAAATGGCTGGGCGTCAACGCCAATTCTCCGAAGAAGGCATCAACTCCCAATCGGGTGATAGTTGACGGCTCGTTCGCGGCGGCGTAGCGTAGGGGTTGTATGACGAGATTTGTTCGAATGGCGGCGAAACGAAATTTGCGGGCCACGTTGCTTGCCGCCGCGGCTGCTCTGGCGATTCTGGTTGCTCCAGTTTGCGCGCCGCTCTGCGCCGCGGGAAATTGTCGTTTCATGGCGAAGTCTGGGATTTCCGCGACGCCTTGCCATGACGGCGTGATGGACGAGAGTTCTTCTGGGCGAATATCGGAGAATATGCCGGCATGCAGCCCCAGAGAGTTCCCGGCGGCAACACTGAGTTCAGCAAAGCCGAATCCACTTTCCGGCGACGCGCAAAATTCGAGAACGAAAACTTTCGCTCCGGCCAGCGCCAATCCAGTCTCAAGCTTAGTTCGGGCTGTTATGGATCGGCCTCCGGCGCTCATAGCAGACCCAAGACCCGCTCGAATTCCTTCCAGCACGACTGTAATCCGCATCTGATTATTTCCTCGTTCAAATAACGTCCCATTTTTTGTTTCGCGGTCGCATTTGTATCTAAACGTCCGTGCACGACTCTCTTAGCCGAGGTCTGAGGAATTTCAGGAGACAAGCATGAGCAGTTCGAGAAGAAATTTCTTTCAAAATGCGGCAATTTTCGGCGCGGGACTGTTCGGGCTAGCCGGCAGCGTGCGCGCCAAAGCAAAAGAACTCGGCGATGAACAGGACGCGCCTCATGGTGGCCACGAATCGCACGGGGCTGCGCACCGCTCCATCGAACGCGCATCGAAGGAAGCGAGCAATGCCCGCGTTCCCATGGCCACGCCGGATCTCACCGACGTGCCGTTCGAAATGGACGGTGGCGCCAAAGTTTTTAAACTTGTGGCCGAGCCATTGAAGAAAAAAATCGCCCCTTGGAAAACCATCGATGCTTGGGGCTACAACGGAAGCTGCCCGGGGCCGACGATTCAGGTGAACCAGGGCGACCGCGTGCGCGTAATTTTCGAAAACCGCTTGCCGGAATCGACATCGCTCCACTGGCACGGATTGGAGATTCCGATCGAACAAGACGGCGTGCCGTGGATCAGCCAGAAGCCCGTCGCGCCCGGCGAAAGATACGTTTACGAATTCACGGTGCATCAGGAAGGCACATTTTTCTATCATTCGCACAACGCCATGCAGGAAATGATGGGATTGCTCGGATTTTTTATCGCGCATCCTGAGAAATCTTACCGGCCGCACGCGGATCACGATTTTGGATTGATCTTGCAGGAATGGGCGGTCCTGCCGAGCAACACTGTGCCGAATACCGCAGCGATGGAATACAACTGGCTAACGTTTAACGGCGTTTGCGCGCCGATGACCACGCCCTTGATCGCGCGGCTGGGGAGCCGTGTGCGGTTGCGCATCATTAATCTCGGGATGGACCATCATCCGATTCATTTGCACGGCAATCAGTTTGTGATGACGGGAACCGAAGGCGGGCGCGCGCCGGAGAGCGCCTGGTATCCGATGAACACGATTTTAGTCGGCGTTGCGCAAGCGCGCGTCGTCGAGTTCGATGCGAAATATCCCGGAGCGTGGATGCTGCACTGCCATCTGCCACACCACATGATGAACTCGATGATGGATCTGCTGCGCGACCGCATGATTCAGACCGCGGACCAAACCGATCCGAAAGCTCTCAGCCAAATGCAAACGCTGGCGAATACCGTTGGATTCGAGCACGTACATCATTCTCCGATCGCGGAAAATGCGAACGAGACGAAGGGTTTTCCGCAGGATGCTTTCATGGAAATGGGCATGGACGAAGCCGTGGCCAAACCGGAAACGCACGGACTGCCTCCCAATTGGAGCGCGGAGATGATGGGAATGATGACGCTGGTCCGCGTGCTGCCGGACAAGGAATACAACGAGATCATGGCCATGAAGACTGCTCCTATGCCGCCGGAAGAACACCATCACCACGACGAGTCATGAGGGGTAGAAAACAAAAATGCGGAGCAGATCGGAAAGCGCGCAAGGGGAAAGAGGAAAAGCGATGAAAGTGATTCTGGGATTGATCGTGGCAGCGCTTGCAGGATCGATTTTCGCTGGATATGCCGCGGCAAGAATGCCTTTCCCGCAACAACAGCAGCAGGAAGAACCCAAGCCTCAGGAGCAGGCTGCACCGATGCAGGATCACGCCCATCACCATCACGGTGACATCAAGCCGGTGCAGGCCGAGTATCCGATCATGGGACGCGCGCAGAAAGACGCTGAGGGTCCGCTCCTGACGCTGGGAGAGTTGCAGAAAATGGCGCGGGAATCGAACCCGACGATGCGTCAGGCGGAAGCGCAGATTCGCGCTGCCAAAGCGCGCCAGCAGCAGGCAGGGCTCTACCCGAATCCGACGGTGGGCTATGCGGGAAACGAAATTCGCGGCGGGTCTCTCGACGGCGGAGAGCAAGGATTCTTTGTTCAACAAACGATCGTCACCGGGGGAAAACTAAAGCTGAATAGCGACGTGTTCGCGAAAGAAGCGAAGCTGGCGGAGATCGAGGCGCAAGAGCAGAAGGAACGCGTGGAAAGCGCGGTGAAATTGGCTTATCTCCGCGTGCTGGCCGCGCAGGAGATCCTCGGGGCGCGCAAAAATCTCGCGAAAATTGCCGTGGACTTCATGGAAACACAGAAACGGCTGATGAATACGGGGCAAGCGGACGAGACTGAAGTGCTGGATGCGGAGGTCGAAGCTCAACGCATGCGCATGGCCGAGCGGATGCAGGAGAATACGCTTCGTGAAGAATGGCGATCTCTTGCGGCAGTAATCGGCCAGCAGGAAATGCCGGTGGCGGTGGTAGCGGGAAATTTGGAAAGCGGCTGGCCAGATCTTAACGAAGAAGAGGCGGTAGCGAAGATCGCGACCGATAGCCCGGCCTTGCGGATCGCCGATGGCGTGACGCTGAGGGCGCGGTCCGCGCTGGCAAGCGCGCGGCGCGATGCGATCCCCGACGTGACCGTTCGCGCGGGTTTGGAGTACAACAACGAGTTCCTCGGACCGATTCCTCACGCCACGGGATGGCAAGCCAATGCAGGGTTGAGCCTCCAGATTCCGATCTTCAACCACAACCAGGGGAATGTGGCGGCTGCCCGAGCCGACATCGATCGCGCCGAGCAGGAAAAAAAGCGCGTAGCCCTTACGCTGCGCGATCGTGCCGCGACCGTGGTAGATCAATATGCCAACGCGCGGCTGATGGCGGTGGAGTACCGCGATGAGATGCTTCCGCGCGCAAAGAAAGCGTACGGACTGATGGTGGAGAAATACGGTTTGTCGCTGGCCTCTTATCCGCGCGTACTGGAAACGCAAAAGAAAATGTACGAGATGCAACTGGAATACATCATGGCGCTCGAAGGCGTATGGACGAACGGAATAGCGCTGCAGGGATACCTGCTGACGGACGGTCTCGAGGCCCCTGCGCGCCCCGGCGAAATGGATCTGCCGGTGCGGGAGACAAACGTGCCCATGCCGGAACGGATGATGTCACCCGGCGAAGCGCCACCTCGGCCTTAGTTTAGTTCACTGCAAAGGGAATTCAGTTCCCTCCTCGTGCGATGGGGCTGGGGAAAAAAATCTGGCAGGAACGAAACCGGCAAGCGCGCCGACCACGTCATCTTCGACGCCAATCTGTTCGAAAATATTTCGAACGTCCAAGAACCGAGCGGGTCATACAAGGAGGCGTCCTGTACGACAGCACCTCACATTGGAAAATCATGGACTCTGCTTTAAACCGGGTCTTTACAGGTGGGGTAACCAAGATTGAGGTCCCGCTCGGATACGCCAACTCGCACTTGAACGGCCGCCCGACGCTCCTAAACCCTTCATTAGAAGACTCTTAGATTCGCCCGGCTTTCGATTCCTCGCCAACAGTGTCAAGTGCGAAACACTAGTACCCCAGTAGCGTTGACCATCTGAAAATTTGCTGGGTACTGTGCAAGCTAGGGCGACCGGGTGCAGGCGGAGTGTCTCCGCCAAGTTGAACAATTTGCCGAGCAAAAGAAGCGGATGGGCAGCATTTCCCGTTGTCGAGGACGCTACCTCTTATTTGCTTCTTTATGAGCGAAGCGAAACCCAGGACGTCGATAAGGTTTTGCCAGGTAGAGCCTTTCGCAATGGCGCGGCTCGCAGCGAACTGAACGAAATCGATGAACACAGTTACAAAAGCGGGACGGTACGAAATTGTTGGCGAACTCGGCCGCGGAGCCATGGGCATCGTCTACAAAGCCATGGACCCAGTCATTGGCCGAACCGTCGCGGTGAAAACGATTCGCCTGAGCGAAGAAGGCACGGGACTCTCACGTCCCGAATTGCTCCAGCGTTTCCAAACGGAAGCGCGCGCCGCCGGATTACTCACCCATCCCAATATCGTGGTGGTCTTCGACGCCGGCGAAGAAAACGGCCTCTATTACATCACCATGGAATTGGTGGAAGGCAAGAGCCTGCAGGCGCTGCTCGATAGCGGCCAGGGCTTTCCTTTGCCACGCGTCCTGCGCATCATGGAGCAGACGTGCAGCGCGCTGCAATTCGCGCACGAACGCAACGTCGTGCACCGCGACATCAAGCCCGCTAACCTGATGCTCACGGGCGACGACACGGTAAAAGTCACCGACTTTGGCACCGCCAAAATTCTGCAATTCGGCACCGTGCAGCAAACCGCGCACGTCATGGGCACTCCCAGCTACATGTCCCCGGAACAAGTGAAGGGCCGGGCCGTCGATGGCCGCAGCGATATTTTTTCGCTGGGCGTCATGCTCTATGAAATGCTGACCGGCGAAAAACCTTTCCCCGGCCAGAACATCACCACGGTCATCTATAAAATCGTCAACGAAGAGCCCGTTCCGCCGCGCCAAATCGATCCTTCCATTCATCAGGGCATCAGCGCGGTAGTGATGAAGGCGCTCACCAAGGATCCCGATTTTCGCTATCAAAGCTGCCGGGAAATGTTGGAAGACCTGAAGAGCTACCGCACGTTTTCTGCTGCGGGTGGCAATCCGGATGCGACCATGATTTCGGGCAGTGCGCTCTCGCCTGCAGCTACCGTGGCTCTCAATGCAGCGGCTCATCGCAATGCGGTTGCTGACGATCTCGCGACCGCCGCGGCCGCGCGTTCGCTCTCTTCACGTGCCACAACGCCGGCGCAGACGCCGATCATTCGACGAACCGGCGCCATCGCGCCCATTGAACCGCCCAAGAAAAAGAACATTGTGGGCACAATTTTTGCCGCGCTGTTTCTGCTGGGAGTCATCGTCTATGGCGGCTACAAACTGCGTCCGGTTTTCGAGGACGCGCGCCAGCTTCACGCAGCGCAGAAAATCAGTGACGCAAAACCTGCCGCTGCGCCGCCCCAGACGGAGTCAGACCCAGCCGCCATCGCGCCGAATGCGGAACGTGAAAATTCTACTTCGCCTATTAAAGAGTCCATCCCCGCGGTAGTTTCCCCGGTCAGCGAGAAGAGCCTCGAACCCCCCATAGAAAAACCCGTTTCCAAGAAGTCTCCTGACAATTTCTTGAGCCCAAAGGCCGCCGAATACAAGGCCCGCATCGAAGAAGCCATCACCCAACGTGGCTTGACGGGCCGTGCAAAAGTGCAAGGAACGGGAAACACGCTCACGCTGGCCGGAAAACTCCGCCCGGGCGAGCACGGTGCTTTGCTGAATTTTCTTCGCAATGGGCCCGCAGAAGTTCACGTCATCGACCACATCGAGTACGACGACGCTCCGGCTGCCACACCGGGAACGCCTGAGGATGGCGGCCATCCAGTACCGTCCGCAGGCCGCGGGGCCATTCACGTTGTCACGGATGTCATCGGAGCCACAGCGGTCCTGCATGGTCCTGCCGGGCGCGTCCTGAACCAGTGCCAGACTCCGTGCAGCTTTAACGACCTCGTACCGCAGCAATACAGCCTGGATGTGCGCAAGGATGGCTATCAACCGGTGACCACCGCGTTGCAAGTGAAGGCTTCGAAAGTTCAAGATCAGAGAATCAGTCTCGAATCTCTAACAAAGGGTATCTACATCACCAGCGATCCCCCAGGGGCGGACGTCTTCATCAATGGGGCCAAGCAATCCGGCCAAACGCCGGTCACTCTTCCACTTGCGCCGGGCCAATACAACCTCGTGCTGCGCTTGCAAGGCTACGGTGCCTACAGCGGCAGCGTTCAGGTGAAGGACAACGTCCAAACGCAGCTCGATGTGCCATTGAAGGATAAGTCCACCAACCGCGTGGCTTGGGCGCAAGTAGAGAGCAACCCAAAGGGAGCTGAAATCTTCGTCGACGGGGTCTCCACAGGTCAATTCACCCCTTCGAGGGTGCAAATACCCGCGGGCTTGCATACAATTATCCTGAAACTCAATGGATATCAACAGGTTAAGCGGACGGTTCAGACTAGCGAAGGGGGCACCGTTCCGCTAAACGAGACCCTCAAATCCAAGCCTTAGCGTCCAGAAGGCACTCTTTTCGTTGAGACAAATCCTCAGTTTGCGGTAATGTGCGAGTATAAGTCACGCCTCCCAAAAAGGTAACATTTTGTTACATCACCGCCCTACTAGTTCTAGGACTTTCAGCAATATTTGCTGATAACAGACACTTTACGCCCTGCCCGATAAGGCCGGAGGCGTGCTTGCTCTATTCCTAGGGAAACCCTGGCCCTTCGCGCTATAGGTGCAGGCTAGGAGGCTTCCAGCGCAATTCCCAAATTGGGCTCACGGGCGACGGAAAGTAAGCAGGAAACGCATTGGTCCAGCGGGCCACAGCACGAGTTGAGCAGAAGCCACGAAGCGCGGAGTCTCACGCGGAAGAGGTTCACCACGTCTCGTCGAGACCGCTTCTGAGCGTTGCCCAGCGTGCCCAGGCAGGCGCACCCGACAGCAAGATCGCGGAACTCCACCGCGCCTTGCGAAGCCTGCACATGTTCTTGCGCTCCGAGCGCCTTTACGATAAGCATCACCCGCGCCGCATGGAAAGCTTGGAAGTCGCTTACGATGCGCTCCACAGCATTTCCGCAAGTCTCAACGGCCTGGAGTTGTACATCGAGCGCGGCGGTCTAGTAGCTCCGAAACTTAGCGAAGCTCATCTTCCAGACGCCCGAGGCGAAATGCAGGCTCTGGCCGCGGACCTCCAGCGCGTGGGCATTCAATCGCTCGTCTTCGGGAAAGAATTCCATGTAGGCGAACTGGACACCTTCGCACAACTCACCAAGCTATCGTTGCTAAGATCGGAGGAGCCCGCGAAACGTAGTGGAAGCGCTTGGTGGCCGGAGAGGCTCTTGGAGAAGGGTGTGGAAGGCATCATCGTCAATACACAAACGGAGCGAAAAGTGGACACCGTGCTCGCCAGCCTGATTGCGGCGCTTGTGGCGTACGGCGGCAGTTCGCCCCGCGAAGTGAACGACACTCCGCTGCAAGCTCCGGATCTCGACGATCTGGTCGCGTGCTTGCGGCTGTTGGCGCGGCTGACTCCGCCGCTGGAAAGCGCCCGGGGTCTCGCTCCCGAAGAAGCGGCGCGCGCCATTCACGGCGCCATGGAAGAAGCCAGCCGCGATACCGTTCGCACGCTGCTCAGTTCCGTTTCCCAGTATGCTCCGCGAGAAGGCGAACGTCCTCAGCCATATCTGTTGCGGCTCTCCGAGAGTCTCATCTTCGAGTTTCTTGCCGCCGAATTCTCAACCGGCGCGCTTACGCCTTCGAGCGTGCGCCCGACATTTGGCCGCCTCGGCGACGTGATCGTCGATGCCGGCGCGTACGCTGGGCCTCATGCTTCGCAACATCTCTCGCTGTTGGCCACAACCTGGGCGATGGACACGCACCGCGAGCAACTGGTCGAGAAGTTCTGGCTGGAACTTCCGCCTCGAGAAAAATCCTCCGTTTTCCGCGGTCCTGATGTTTGGTGCGTTCCCGTGCTGGCTCTAAAGCAATCGCTCGGGCAACTTGCGGACGCCGGCGCGGACGCTCCGCGCCGCGAAGCGCGCAACATTCTCTTGAATTATTCGCGCCGCCTGGACCATAGCGAACTTCTGGCGCGCCGGGCGGTTGCGGCAGGCCTCAATGAATTGACGCCCATCATCGAATCGCTCTGGCCCAACCAGCTGCCGGAAGATCTCGGCCGCGGCGCGATGAAGGCTTTGGAAAATGAGACCATGCCGGAGACGGGCGCTCTTCTCGGCGCTTTTCTGGAAGGGCTCGCGCGCATTGCGGTGAATCGCGCTGACTACACAGGGTTCGAAGCCATTCTGACGGGGCTGGAAACTTCAGCCCAGGAACAAGAACATGAGCTGATGGGCGCGCTGGCGCGCCGGCTCGTGGCGCAGGATCGCTGGCTCTTGCTGGTCGACGCAGCGATGGCCAACCGCGCGCTGGATCCCGCTTTGCCCCGCTTGCTCCAGCGTGATCCCGAACGCTTGCTCGATCGTCTGACGCTTCTTCTCACCGATGCGCGCGGCGCCGAGATGATTCCCGCGATGGCGCGCCTGTTGCGGACTATCGGTGTGCCGGTCATGAACCTTCTCGAGGCGCGCCTCTACGAAGCGCGCCGCCAGCGCGTCAGCGCCGCCATCAAGCTCTTGGCCGCGGCGGATGCGGAACGCCTGCTTCGCGGACTCACGCGCGCCCTCGCAAGCTGGGAATGGAATTTGCAGGACCTGGCGATCAGCGAACTCTCGCGCCCTGCAAATGCCGTATCGGCGCAGAGCGCTGCTTTCATCTTTTCCGCGATTCTTGCGGACGCTCACCCCCTCGTTGTGCCCATGATGATCGATCAGATCGGGCTGACTCAGGAAACCACCGCCGTTCCGCAACTCATGGAAATTGCCGCCGGCGAACACGAAATCCTGCGCGACCAATTTGTCCGTATCAAAGCGATTGAGGCTTTGGGCCGCATGCGCGCCACGGAAGCCGCCGAACTTCTCCGCACGCTTGCCGAAGGCCGCGAGGGCCTGGCCTATTCGGAACCATCCGGGCTGCGCGCCGCCGCCGAGGACGCCTTGGCGCTCATCGAGAATCGCCCGTCCTCCTCCCGAGTCCGCGCGGCATTCGAAGCAGTCGCTCAGTCGAGCGCCAATTTCTCCATTCCCCGACGCTACGTCCGCGTGCCTCTGGAATCTCCTCTGCGCGCGCACATCGATGGCAGCCAGGTCGGCCTTGCGCGCGTAAAAACGATCAGTCTTGGTGGCGCTTACTTGGAATCTCCCAAGAAACTCACCGTTGGCGATTCGATTCAACTGGAAGTTCGTTCCGGCATGCGCAAGATTCATTTCACAGCAGTGGTCCGCAATATCGGCCCCGACGGCAACGGCGTCGAATTCGTGCACATGAAGGACGCCGACCGCGACAAGCTTCGTAAACTCGTTCAGCGCCACTTGCCGGTCTGACGTAACCCGCCACTCCAGACTCTCTTTTCCATCTTTTCCCCGCCGAACACACACGCAAGGTTGATTTTGGCCCTTCACCGGCGCCTGCTAAACTCACTTAAAGGAACCGCGCTGTCGATTTTCGGCTTTGCGGTGCGACGGTGAATCACAAATGACAACGGACATTTGGGTGTTCATTTTGGGCACGGTCGGAGGATTCTGCACCACTTTCGCCTTCGTTCCTCAAGTCATTAAAATCTGGCGTCAGGGCGGTCGGGACCTTTCCTACGCGATGCTTTTCCTCTATTTGTTGGGTGTATCTTTGTGGCTCGCCTATGGTCTCCTCATCCACGCCGCGGCCGTGATCTGGACCAACGCGGCAACTTTGGTGCTCATCGCCATTGCCACCGGCTTAAAAGCCTGGACAGCCCGTCGCGATACTGTCCGCGAGAGTGTGGCCCTCGAACCAGCCGAAGGCAGTTAATTCACCCCACTCCTTTAGCGTTAATCGCTCCACAAACCGCAACTCCTACTGTAGAAAACGCCCTTTCCCTCGATTTTCGCCGCTCAGGAACGTATCCGATTGGGCGCATTCCACCTACTCGAAAACAGATTGCAGTTGAAATGAACGTTTGGTTGAAGTAAAAGCCAATCGTTCAATCGTGTATTGAAGTTACGGGCGGCACCGTCCGCCACCGCTGGGGGAAGCGGAAGTTTTGCCTTTTACAAACCAGGAGGTTGTATGCGATCCAGCCAGCGCATTTTCGCTGTGGTAGTGCTTTGCTTGCTCGCTTTGGGCAGCGCTTCGTTTGCCGCCGCACAGAACACCGCGACGCTTTCGGGCATCGTTCTGGACCCGCAAGGCCTCGCGGTCAGAAACGCCAAGATTACCCTTACCAACTCCGCTACCGGCGCGATCCGAGCCACACTCTCCGACGAGAATGGCCGCTACAACATTGTCGGCATTTCTCCCGGTCCATACAAAATGTCCGTGGATGGCGGCGCAAGCTTTGCCGTCTTTGAAGACGCTTCCCTCATTCTCACTGTCGGGGAAAACGCGACCTTTGATCCTCACTTGGGATTGCGCGGCGTCGAACAGACCATCACTGTTACCACGGAATCCGCTCCCATCGAAACAACGAAAACGGAAGTCTCGCAAACCATCGAGCAGCGCCGCATCGACAACCTCCCTATCAATGGCCGCAACTACATCAACTTCACGCTCACCAATTCCCAAACCACACGCGACGTCTCCCCTACGATCGGCCCCGCTCCCAATAGCGGTCTCAACGTAGGTGGCGCTCGAGCGCGATCCAACATGGTGACGGTGGACGGCGCCGACGCCGTCGACAATTCCGTTAACGGTATTCGCGCCACCGTTTCTCAGGAAGCGGTACAAGAGTTCCAACTCATCTTGAGTAACTACAACGCCGAGTACGGCCGCGCGACAGGTGGCGTGATCAACATCGTCACCAAGAGCGGCACCAATGATTTTCATGGCGACGCTTTCGGCTACTTCCGCAACAAGGCCTTCCAGGCCCGCAACCCTTTCTCCGGCGAAGTCGACCCCGTCACCGGCGTACTCAGCCCGGTCAAGCAAGCTTACACTCGCACTCAGTCCGGCCTTACTTTCGGGGGCCCTATCAAAAAGGAGAAGACTTTCTTCTTTTTCTCCTACGAGTACACCCAACGCGAGGAGACCGGATTCTCCAGCATCGGCCAGGGCAATTTTGGTCTTTCGCAATACAACTGCGGGGGCTGCGGCCTCGATGGCCTGCTCCTCACTTCACCGCAGGCCACTGCTGTCACCAGCCTGTTGCAGGAGGCGCAAGCTATCGCTGGCTCGAACCCGGCACAAGCCCAAAAACTCCAAAAACTGGCTGGCGCATACGCAGCCGTGATGGGTTCCGCCTCCAACGTAGCGCTCTTTGGTATCGATCCAGGACTCGTCGCCACAAACTACGGCTTCCCCGTCTCTCCCGGCGCGCATTTCCCCGTGCCCGTCACCTGCCCCTTCGGCCAAATCGTTGGCACCGTAAACTGCACCATGGGCAATGCCGTTCAAGCTGGCGCGACTTTCGGGTATGGTTTGGCGAGCCTGCCGGCGTCTTTCGTTCCCCTCAGCAAAATCGGCGGCAACTTCCCCGCCACCGAAAAAACGAGCCTTTGGTCCGGGCGTCTCGACCAGCGCTGGAACAGTAGTAACTCTTCTTTCCTTCGCGTCGGTGTCTCCCCGTCTCTCGTGACCGGTATCGAATCCACGTCCCAAAATCAGGTCTTCGGGCAAAACGCCGGCTCTCGCGCGGGATTGAATCAGTCGCGCGACGTTTCCGGAGTCTTCCAGCACGACACCATCGTCAGCCCCGCCGCCTTCAACGAGTTCCGCTTTCAGTTTGCCCGCCGCGGCTTGCACTTTGGGTTTTCCGATCTCCCCGGCGGCAGCAATATCGGCGTAAACATTCCCGGCTACGCCTATTTTGGCCGCGAGCCCTATTCCACCGTGGACCGCATCGAGCGCCGTTTCGAATTCACGGATAACGTCAGCCTCATCCATGGAAAGCACACCTTCAAAATGGGCGGCGACTTCAATCTCATTCAGCTGCGCTCCAAGAAAGCGCAAATTTTCGAGCTTGATTTTGGCGGCGACGTCAACTTCGGCGGCCTGGCTGCTTCCAATTTCGTCGGCACTGACTGCGTTGGCGGAACCGGTGCGGCCTGCACGGGCGGAATTGCTTTGCCCGGCACAACCGGCCTGCAATCCTACGGCTTGGGAATTCCCACCACCTACATCCAGGGCATCGGCAATTCCAACGAGCCTTTCGACAATATTCCCATCGGCTTCTTCTTTCAGGATAGTTGGCGCGCCACTCGCAAGCTCACTCTCAACTATGGCTTGCGCTACGATGTGGAGATCAGCCCTCTCTTCGCTCCAGCCACCGCCATAAACGCCGCCGCGGAAAAAGCCCTTGGAGTCGTCGAAGGAATTCCGCGCGACAACAAAAACATCGCTCCTCGCTTTGGCATTGCCTGGGATCCCAAGGGCGACGGCAAAACCGTCATCCGCGCCGGCTACGGTCTCTTCTACGACCACCCGCTCCTCGCCATCGCCTTTGATTCCGTTACCGCCGATGGTGGCCGCTCCGTGCAACTGCTTTCCGCCGGCGGAACCGCCTCGGCCTGCGGCTTGATCACCGCGCCTTGCGGAAACAATCTCGATACCGTCGCCAACTTGAACGGCTCCTCCATTTTTCAAGGAACCTTGAATGCTCTACCCAATATGTTTTATCTTCCGAATCAGCAGCGCTTCGATCCGCTAGCCACTGGTTCCATCTTTGCCAATCAAAACTATCTGACCGATGGCTTCCCACTGCCCATTCTTCCCTTCACCCTGCCGGTGGCCAGTAATTTCAAATACGGCTACGCCCAGCAGGCCAACCTCACCATCGAGCGCGAAATCGCCGGCTCCTGGAAAATCAGCGCGGGTTACCAGTGGACGCGCGGCATTCATCTCCACCGCCCCGTGGACATTAATTCCACCAATCCCCAACTTCTCGATACCAACGCAAGCAACGCCATCGCCACCGGACTCATTTCTCCCGGCGCCAATCCCGTAACCGTCTCCTTGCCTTCCACTCCAAACACGCTTTGCGGGGGTGTTATTCCGGCATTCAACGTCACCGCCCCCAACACGGCTGGCAATCAAGGCAGCATCGCCTTCGCCACCCCCACCGGTCAGCCGCTGGCCCCCGGCGTTCTCGGCCTCGCGTACACCGGACCCAATTGCGGCGGCTCGCTCCTCGGCTTCGTCAGCACGCCGGCCTTCTTCAATTTTTTCCGTCCTTCTGGACCTAACCCTTCGTTCGCCGGCGCACTTGCGCCGTTCTTTCCCGCTGGAACGCCTTTCAACTCCCTCTACCAGGCGCAAGTCGGCCTCGCCCGAGCCGCGGGTTATCCGGGAGGTTTCGGCGCGCCGGTTCCCTTCAATAGCGTTGACGCTCAGCTCTCGGACGGCGCTTCCTGGTACAACGCCCTCACCGTCAACGTTTCCAAGCGTTTTTCCAAAGGGCTAGAGTTGCTCTCCAGCTACACTTGGTCACATTCCATCGACAACTCCACGGACCTGCAATCCACCCTCGAGCCCCAGGACAGCCGTTTCCCCAATCTCGAGCGCGCCAATTCCGACAATGACCAGCGCCACCGCTGGGTCACCAGCGCCGTTTTTCAATCCGGCGACATGAAATCCGGGGATGGATTCTTCAAGAAATTTGTCGCTGGCTTCACGGTCGCGCCCATCATCGAGCTTTCCTCCGGCCGCCCCTTCAATATCATTACCGGTGAAGACACCCGACTCGACCTCGGCGCTTCGCAGGCGCGTCCCTCCATTGGCGCCGGAACCACTTCTCCATACCTTCCGGGCAAAAGTTTTGCCGTCGCCAATGTTTGCCTCACCAACTCCGACGCACATTTCACAGTCGCCGGCGTCACCGATCTCGGCTACGGCTGCGACGGCAATCTCGGCCGCAATGCTTTTCTCACCCCCGGCTTCTTCGAGGTGGATTTGCGCATCTCCAAGCGCATTCCCCTCGGCGAACGCTTCAAGCTCGATCTCATCGCCGACGGTTTCAACCTTTTCAACCGCACCAACATCGCAGCCGTCAATCAATTGTGCGACCCATCCGCGGGCTCCACTTGCAGCGCGGGCCAGCCCACTTCGTCCTACGACGCACGCCAATTCCAGTTCGCATTAAAACTGAGTTGGTGAGCCCTCCATAAATTCAAGTCTCCCATCTAGGGGCGCAAAACGCTGCGCCCCTTCATTTGGGCCTCTCTCCTTCGCGAGTCCATATCTCCCCTTTCAAAATTGAAATCCCTTCACGACAATCTGCACCCGTTTGCACCCTAACCAATTCGGCGTAAAGTAATAGTTCCGTCCCCCGTTCCGCATTGGAGAGTGAATGAACGCATTCTTGATTGGCGGCGTAATCTTTGTGATTGTCCTGGTGATTTGGCTGGCATTGCAAACCGTGCAAAGCCGCCAAAAAAGTTCCGCCATCGAATCCCAAATGAACGAACTGCGCCGCGACCTGCAAACCATCGCCACTTCCCAAGCCTCCAGCACCGGCCAACTCGAAACCATCGCCAAAAACGTCGCCCAGCGCCTCGACAGCGTCACTCCCGCCCTCCAGGACGCCATCAAAAACTCCGCCCAAATCACCGGCCAAATGACCTCCGACGCCCAAACAAAAATGGCCGGCGAACTCAAGAACACCCGCGATCAAATCAGCCAGATTCAGAAGCAACTCGGCGAAGTCCAGCAGGCCGGCAAACAAATGTCGCAGACCGCGCAGACGCTCGAAGGCATTCTCGGCGGCGCCAAATCTCGTGGTTCGTTTGGCGAGGTAACCCTCGAACGTATGCTGGAAGACTCCCTTCCTCCGGCCCAATTCGCTACGCAGTACCGCTTTTCCAGCGGAGAAGCGGCCGACGCCGTGATCAAGCTTCGCGACAAAAAACTCATGGCCATCGACTCTAAATTTCCTCTCGACGCCTACCGCCGCATCGCCACCGACGGCGAGGAGGCGCGCCGGGCCTTCGCCACCGCGGTAAAGGGCCACGCCGATGCCATCACAAAAAAATACATCGTGCCCGATGAAGGCACGCTTGATGTCGCGCTAATGTTTGTTCCTTCCGAGATCGTCTACAACGAACTACTCATGAGTTCGGATAACAAAGGCCAGCCCCTCGACGCTTACTGCCGCGACAAACACGTCATCGCCATGGGCCTTCGCGGTATGCAAATGGAAGAAAACGCCAAACACTTGCTCGCAGGTCTCTCCGGCGTCGAGAAGCAGCTCGAAAAATTCTCCGACAAATTCGGCACCCTGGGCACTCACCTCAAAAACGCCCAGCAAAGCTACACCGACTCCGACAAACTTTTCGAGAAGGCCCAGAACACTCTCGAAAACATGTTAGGCGCGGCAACTGCGGACCCGCTCCCCGAATCCCCCGCCCCCACTCTCGCATTCCCATCCGAAGCCGCCGCCAAAAAAGGCGCCTGACACCCACTTTCCAGTTCTCCACGCCACTTCCCGGTCCTGTGACCACCCCCAAGACTGTATCGGTGATCGCACATACCAGCCTGAATAAGAAGACCTGTTGCAAGTACAGGCCATTAAATGGGACGATGCCGGGCTTGCTCATCCGCACTCTGGATGGCTTTCGAAAAACGCTGCAATGCTTGCCGGACACTTTTCTCGGGGGGCCCATGCGCCGAGTTCGCGGAACGCACCTTTTAATTCATGAATGCCGTTCGTTACGCGCGAGAACTCTTCGACCTCTCGCCAGATTTTGCTTCGCCCCTGTATGGATCGTGCCCCTTCTCTTCCTGCTACTCCCCACTGGTCTCCTTGCGGACACCATTTCCGGAACCATCAAAGATCCCTCCGGCGCGGTCGTTGCTGGAGCGCGCATCGAGATCACCGCCGGCGACTTGTCGCAGCCACTCGTCCTCAGCTCCGATGAATCCGGCAGGTTCTCCGCTCCCAATTTGACCGCCGGAAAATACTCTATCCGCGTCGCCAAAGACGGCTTCGACGACCTTGTCACTACCGTCGACCTCCACGGCGCCGCCGATCTCCCGCTCAATTTGACCATCTCCGCGCAGCAAACCAGCGTCACCGTTAATGCCAAAAGCGCTGCCTTCGCGAATTCAGACCCCGCCTATCGCCAGCTCCGCGACGCCGCTCTGGCGGACACGTACCGCTGCGAGAATTTCACACTACCCATGGACGTTGGCACCTTCGAGCTGAAGTCCGGAACGATTACTCTCCTCGCTCTGGTCAACAATTTCGAGACGGGAGTCGTTTTCGTCGGCCAGGGTCACTTCGTCCTGAAGCCTCTCTCCACTATCGACACCACAGAGATGATCCGCCGCTCCGGCTCTGAGATCGCCGAGGAAGACTTCACCGAAGCCGTCTTTCGTTTTACGCCCCGCGAGTACCCGAAATTCGCCGCAGCCCTGGGCGCTAAGACCAACACGCCCCCGGAGGCCCTCGCCGCCCTTCAGCGCTGGAGGGATAAAGTTCGCCATCGTCACGAGGTTCCGGAAGGTTTGACCCAGTCCTTACTCGAAAGCGAAGCGATCGACAACGTAGACGCCGACGTGCTCGCCGCCATCTACAATCCCAATCACCCTCCCTTTTTCAACGCCTATATGCACGGCACGCCTCACAAGGATTTGCGTTTTTTTGTCCGTGCCCGCGTAGGCGCAATTTCGCAGATCGATTCGCCGGAAGAGGTGGCGCTCATCAATTGCGACGGCGGAGGCATGCAAGACGGAATCTGGTATTCGCAGCATTTAAAATCCGAGCTTACCGCTCACACGGCCAGCTCCCGCGAAGACCGGCGCCTGTTTGCCACCCGCCGCTACAACATCGAAACCGTAATCGCCAAGAACAATCATCTCTTCAGCCGCGCCACCATCACGTTTGAGCCCCTCGTCTCCGGCGAACGCGTCCTGAAATTTGCGCTGCTCCCCACGCTGCGCGTCGTCCGCGTAACCGATCAAAACGGCCAGGACCTGCATTTCATCCAGGAAAACAAAAAAGAGGATGGCTCCTTCTATACCGTTCTCGACGAAGCTCCCGCAATGGCTCAGCCGCATTCCATCACCGTCGAATATGTCGGCGACAAAGTTCTGTACGACGCGGGCAGCGGAAGTTACTACGTCGGTGCGCGAGAATCGTGGTATCCGAATCTCAACGGCTTCGGCGAAAAGGCCCTCTACGACCTCACGTTCAAAGTTCCGCCTTCGAATGTTTTGATCAGTGTTGGCAAACTCGAGGGGCAACGCACCGAAGCCGGTTTTGCCGTCACTCACTGGGTAACGCCCGTGCCCATCGCCGTCGCCGGTTTCAACTACGGTCAATACAAAAAAATCGACCTCCCCGACACCATCACCCATTACGAGATTGCTGGATATTATTTGACGGAATTGCCCGACAGTTTGCGCCGCTTTGGAGGTGGAGCGTCCACCGTTAACTCTCCCAACCCGATGGCCGGCCAGGCCCTCAGCAGCTTGGCCCCCTCGTCAATGACCAAGTACGCCCTCGATCAAGCTCGCGCCCAGATGCAGCTCTGCACCTTCTATTTCGGCAAAGGCCCTTACGACAACGTCTACATCACCGAGCAGCCCAATTTCAATTTCGGCCAATCCTGGCCCAACTTGGTTTACTTACCCATTTCCGCCTACATCGATTCTACCCAGCGATGGATGATGTTCGGCCACATCGACTCAAAATTCAGTGGCTTCGTCCAGGAAGTCACGCCACACGAGGTCGCTCATCAATGGTTTGGACACGCCGTCGGCTGGGCTTCCTATCACGACCAGTGGCTCTCCGAAGGTTTTGCGGAATTTGCCGCCGGACTATTCCTGCAGCAAGCCGTGGGGTCGAAGTGGCGCGGCGATTACTTGGAGTTCTGGGAGCGCAATCGCACGCGCATCCTCGAAAAAAATAATTTCGGCGTTTCCCCCAACGATGCCGGGCCTCTTTGGCTCGGCCTCAGGCTCATTTCTCCGCGCAGCGCGCAAGCCTATCAGGGCGACACCTATTCGAAGGGCGCTTACGTCCTGAACATGTTGAGATCCCTGATGCGCGCGGAGAACGGTGCCCCGGGTGACCCCGATCAAGTTTTTATCGACACGATGCACGATTTCATCGACACCTACCGCAACACTCCCGCTTCCACCGAATCCTTCAAACTCATCGCGGAAAAGCACATGACCAAGCAGATGGACCTACAACGCAATGGCCGCCTCGACTGGTTTTTTCGAGAGTGGGTTTTCGACACCCAGATACCACGCTACAGTTTCAAATATGAATTGCAGCCGGGTGACGCAGGCAAATCCAAAGTCCGCGTGGAAATCACCCAGAGCGAAGTCGACCAGAGTTTCGCCATGCTCGTTCCCGTCTTCGCCGATTTTGGCGACGGCATGATTCGCCTGAGTCAGGTACCTATCGTCGGTAATTCTACCCGGGCAGTCACTTTTGTCTTGGACCGCCAGCCCAAAAAAGTCGCCCTCAACGCCTACAAGGATATTCTCGAGCGTTGACGCTTTCCCGTCCCCACCTTCCCCTCCCCTTTTTCGGCACAGGCGGATATCGGACAACCCGGCCCTACGCGAACTGCATTACAATTCCCCGCATCCTTATGAGCAATCAAACCGTCCGCGAACCTCGCTGGCCCGCCTTCGTTGCAATGTTGGCTGCCGCCTTTGTCTATCTGGCCATGCCAGAACCGCTCTCCGTAGGTCCCAGCTGGTCATTGCTCGTAATAATCCTCGTTTTGCTGATTCCCATGGTGGTCTCCTACCACCGCGGCCGCAACAACATCACGCGCATCCTCACGCTGAGCGCCAACGCCATCATCACCCTCGCCATGATTGCCTCTCTAATTTTCCTCATTCAAGGCCTGCCGCAGCATCGCGAGTCCCCCAAGGCGCTCCTGCGCTCCGCCGGCGCCCTGTGGATCACCAACGTTTTGGTCTTCGCGCTCTGGTATTGGAAGCTTGACGCCGGCGGCCCGCTCCAACGCGACCGCTCCCGCGGCCAGCTCGATAGCTCCTTCCTTTTCCCGCAAATGTTGACCCAGGGCGCCCGCGATCCCTCCTGGTCGCCTCAGTTCATGGACTATCTCTTTCTCGCCTTCAACACCAGCACCGCCTTCTCGCCCACGGACACCGCCGTCCTCTCGCGCTGGGCCAAAGTCGGCATGATGCTCCAGGCCCTCATTTCCCTCACCATCGTTGCCCTCCTCGCCGCTCGCGCCGTCAACATTCTCTGATCTCCTCATTTTCTTCCCTGGGCCCGCGCGCGAAGAGTCTCGCAATCGCCTACTGCCCCTCCAGCCGCTATATAGGATCTCCAACCACACTTTCCTTAAAATCGCCCAATAATTATGCTGTTGCCAAAGCCGCTATATAGGTCTATAGTCCGGGGCGTTTCGCACTTTCCGTCTAGAGGTGGTCACCATGACAATGAATCTTTCTCCCCGCGTAATCAGACTGCTGCTTTCCAGCTTGCTTGCCAGCTTGTTACTCCCGCTCCTCCTCGCCCTTCCGGTTGTCGCTGGCGAAGAAAAGCACGACGACGATCGCCACGCCAAAGTTGTCGGCGGATATTTCGAGGAATGGAGCATCTACTTTGCCGGCTACAACATCGCCAATCTCCAATCCAATGGCGTCGCCGGCCAACTCACTCACCTCACCTACGCCTTCGGTAACGCCACCCCCACCGGGTGCGCCATTGCTGATTCCTGGGCCGACTATCAGTCTCCCTACCTCCCCAGCGTCAGCGGCACCCCCTACGCCGGTCCGCTGTACGGCAACTTCGCCGCTCTCCAGCAGCTCAAGCAGCTTCATCCCAATCTGAAAGTCCTGATCTCCCTTGCCGGCGCTCCCGGTTTCTCCGCCGCCGCAAGCACTGCCGCAAGCCGTCAAACCATGGTCGCCAGCTGCATCGACCTCTTCATCAACGGCAATCTCGGCGGCGGCATTTCCGCCGCCGGCATTTTCGATGGCATCGACATCGATTGGGAATTCCCGGCGGCCTCCGACACGCTAAACGCCACGCTCCTCATGCAGGAGTTCCGCAAGCAACTCAACGAATTGGGCGAAACGAACAAGAAGCACTACCTGCTCAGCATGTTTGGTCCCGCGGGCGAGCAGAACTTTTCCAACATCCAGTTAGCCCAGGTGGCTAAGCAGCTCGATTACTACAATCTCCAGGGTTACGATTTCCACGGCACGTGGGAGACCTCCACCAACCACGCTTCTCCCCTTTTGGACGACGAGCAGGATCCCGCCAATGGCGAAGGTCTCTTCATCGAGTCCACCGTCCGCTCCTACCTCCACGCCGGCGTGCCTCCGCACAAAATCGTTCTCGGCATTCCGACCTACGCCCGCGGTTGGACCGGCGTTCCCAGCGCCAACAACGGCCTTTACCAGACCTCCACGGCTCCCGCTCCCTTTCCTCCGGCGGACTACCTGCAAACTCCCGGAGTCATCACCTATCTCACGCTCACCGGCCTCACCGGCTTCACTCGTCATTTTGATTATCAAAGATTGGCCGTCTCGATCTACGACCCCGCCTCCCAAACCTTCTGGTCCTACGACGATCCCGTCACCGTTTGGCTCAAGACCGGCTACGTCCGCGAACGCGTCCCCGGCGGCCTCGGTGGCGCCTTCATTTGGGCCCTCAAAGACGACGACGCCAACGGCACCATAACCAAAACCATGGCCGCTGGCCTGCGCTAGCCGAACCGCCCACCACGGCCATCCACCCCGGCGCCCCTCTTCGCGGGGGCGCCGCTCTGCACCGTCGCGCCCCACGCCCGCACCGTGTTGTCCCCCGATCGCCCTAGGCGTGGATCCTGCACGCTCTTCCCATACGCAAGGGTTTCACTTGTACGATTACCGCGTTTATCAGGACTCTGCTCCATGAGAAGATAGGAAAACACTGCGACTGTCGCCAGCATCCTGCATCCACTCACCTTGTCAGTTATGATTCGGCGGGGTTTACGCGTACCAGAAGATGTCTTCCGATTGCAACATGGCAAGACGTCGAGCCCGACATTGTCGGAGCAGAACTATGCGACTTCGATGCGCCTTTTACGTTTTCATCTTGTTTTCATTTTTGACTCAAGTAGCCTGTCCCCAAACGAAAAGCCCGAACGCCTATCGGTCAACTGCCCGTGGGTTAGCCGTCGGTGAACTGTTTGGAGTCGCTGAATCTGCGGAACAAGGTGATGCTGAGTCACAGTTGTTAATGGGACTTAGTTTGCAGCTGGTTGCTGAGCGGATTGAATACGATGTAGAAGGGCGCACAGGCACGCTTCGGCTGTCAGCCCACTGGTTTCGAGAAGCGGCGGAAAGGAACTTTGCCCCCGCTCAGTACTTCCTTGCAGCAGCGGATTTGAAGCTCTTGGAGAACTGCGATGAAATCGCGCCCTTGCTCAACAAGGCCATTGCCCAAAACTACCCGCCTGCAATAACTGCACTAGGGCGTCGCTACATGGAAGGTGGGTGTCGCTTCAAAGTGGACTACCGCGAAGGTTTCCAGTGGCTAACGAAGGCGAGCGAAGCTGGCGATGCCGATGCCAACTATTGGATTGGACGGGCTTACGAACAAGGCCGTGGGGTTGCCCCCGACCAAAAGGAAGCAACGAAATGGTTCTCAAAAGGAGCGCGAATGGGTGACCCCTCTTCGCAGAATTCACTCGCCATCAACCTAGCCGAAGGGAATGGAACGCGAAAGGATACCACCCAAGCCATCGACTGGTTCAGAAAGAGCGCCGAGCAAGGCAATGATGAGGCGGGGTGCAACCTTGCGCTTCACCACATGAGAGGTGAGGGAGTCGAAAAGGACTACGTGCTTGCGCTGATGTGGGGGCTTATTTCCGGACGAATCGCAACAAAGATGCACTGCCTCTCAGAGATTGACACACACGACATGCTGCAGATGAGCGCAGCGCAGGAATCTGAAGCGACACAAGGAGCGAACGCATGGTTGAAAGAGCACCATTATCCAATCACTGCTCCACCGAAGCGCATTTATCCCGACAAGGGCAAAAACTGAATCGCAACTGGATGTCCGTATAGCGCCATAGGTCCTGGTTAGTCGCCAAACCGGTAAGTTGGGTACAGGTACCCACTTCTCCCCGCTAACCAGGACCTGGCCCCCAGAATCAAGCTTGCAGAGTCTGCAAACCGGGACAATCCTGTAAACTCGGCACCGTCATGCATCCCATTACAATCGGCGCGTTGTTCGTCCTTCAGTGTTTCCATGTGCTGTTCCTGGCCTTGCACGACTGGGTTCCGCTGGGAACGCTCAACGACGTGAAGGCCGTGCGCATGGCGAACCCGCGTTCCAAACTGGTCTCTGGGATGCTGATCAGCCTCACTCCCTTTGCGATCGGACTTGCCGCCACCGCCATCTACCTTCGCGGAGCCTATCCGTCGTGGTTGTTCTGGTGGCTCTGGATCAGCTACGGCCTTTTATTCGTCGGCGAGTTGACGGCGTGGTGGATTCCGTACTTGTTTCACCCAGAGCCAGAGCGTGCGGCGCGCTATCAGGTGATGTTCGGAGCGACGCACACTTTCCTGCCCCAACGCAACGGCATCCGCGTGAATACGCTGCACGTGATCCTTCACTTGGCAACGCTCGCCACGCTGGTTGTCCTAGGCACGCTCTCGGCAAAACGGGGGTAGCCTCAGTCCTGAGGTGGTCCTGGCTTATTTTCAAGTTTCCGCTTACCGCGGTTAATCAGGAGTTGACACAGGATGGATACTCGCGTGGAGCCGCACTAGAATAGGGAGCGCAAAAAGAAGAACGAGAGATTCACTCTAAGGGCGAGATCAACCATGCGCGTTCTCAGTGCGGAACAAGTAACTGAGTGGTTCAAGGGATTTGAAAACGTTGAAGTAGAGTCCGATTATGTACATGTTGATGAAGACGGGCTGTTCTTCACGCATCCTGAGGCTGCCAGTATCGACCTGGAATATCCGGCGAAATTGGAGCAGCTCCCGTTCTTTGCACATTTCGTTGCCACAATCGGCTACGAGGACCAACACTTTAATGGTGCGCTAATTTGGTGTTGCAACTGGGGCGTTTGGAATTCATTCAACGAAGGCATCGGTTATCGCATCGTTGAGAAACTGAATACGGCTTCTGGTCAACCGAAATCCTTTGAAGCTTCTCCTGGGCATCGATTCAGAGCGGATGAACTTGCCGACGCGATTGGAATGTTGCTGCAGCCGATGATATTCGCATGGGATAGCTATTATCTGCCAATCTGGTCATACGGCACCGGAGATTTCTTTTTGCACGTAAGCCATCACTCGATTGTCAGTGTCGTTACTCGGACCAAAGCATTTCATGAGCGCGTCTTTCAACAACTAGAAAAACTCAATTTCAATCCCATGTCCGCAAATGATGAGCGCAGAAGCCGCTTCTGTCATCCGCTAGCCACTGAGTCCTGATTAGTTGTAACCCGACACCTGAAAACGACCTGCCGGGATATGTCCGGTTACCGAACACGTCCCGGCAAGTGCCGATAAGCGTTAATCATCCAAGTGCCCTTGACAGTCCCCTCCCAATCTCCCTCGCATCTCGTTTATCGCACTGGGTGCTTTAACTGCTAGTCGCGCAACTCAAAATCTCTCGACGGCGCATCCAGCAATCCTCCTACTCCCAGCGAAAAACCTTCGACGAAACCGCCGTGCAAACAAGAAACCCCACCGCCAGCGCCGCCACATCCCCCAGATGCGCGGTCCATGCTTCTCCTCTCCATATCCCCTCGATCAGCGATACCGCGTAAGTCGTCGGCAGCACTCGCGCCACCCCGCGTACCACCGGCGGCATCGCTGCAAGTGGGAAGAAAAGTCCCGAGATTCCCAGCATCGGGTAGAAAATGGCCGCGCCGATCGGCTGCGCGAAGCGCGCCGTGGGCACGATGCTGGCGATCAGAAACCCGATCGACAGGATACTCAGCGTCCCGATCAGCAGCGCCATCGTAAACGAGAACAGCGGCACCTGGAGGCCGGCCGGGTAATACCGTTTGCCCGCCAGCACCATCAGCGCCAGTGTGGCCGCCGTAAGCGCCAGCTTGACGATCACATGCGCCGTTAGGATGGTCTCCGGTCGCAATGGCGTGGCCCGCAGTCTCTTCAATATCCCGCCCTCGCGGTAGATCGAGATAATCGTGACCAGCGACAGCACCGCGCTCACGGCGATCAGCAGCGACACGATCACTGGCAAACCTACGTGGATAAAACCGCTGGCGGCCAGCGCGGCGGGCGCCATGCGCCGGCCCACAACCCGGCCGATTACCAGGAAAATGATAACGGGAAATACGATCGTCCCAAACGCCCCCATCGGCTCGCGCAGAAATACCTTGATCTCGATCCATGTCAATTTCCAGAGTCCACGCATCATCATGTGAGTGCCTTCTCGCGCATCGCCCAATCCCGAACCGACTGATCCCGAATCGCCTAATCCCGAATAGAATGCCCCGTTATTTTCAGAAACACGTCCTCCAGATTCGGCAGGATCGTCCGAAAGTCCGTCACCCGGATGCGGTTCTCCGAGAGGCACTCGATTACCTCGGTCACTAGGTCGTCGCCCCGCCCTCGTATCGTGAAGCGCCGTTCCGTGCAACTCACCGACTCCACCCGTGCGATGGCTCGAAGGCGCTCCTCCGCGGCCGGGTCCTCCGTAGCCAAAATCACCGTCCGCTCCGGGCAGTGCCGCGCCACCAGCCGCTCCGGCGTATCCATATCAATAATCCGCCCGCGTTCGATGATGGCCACCCGATCGCACAACCGCTCCGCTTCCTCCATCAAGTGCGTCGTCAAGAAAACCGTCTTGCCGCGCTCGCGAATCCCCCGCACCAGGTCCCAGATCGCCCGCCGTGACTGCGGGTCCAGGCCCGTGGTCAGCTCGTCCAGAAACACCACCTCCGGATCGTTGATCAGCGCCAGGGCGATAAACAGCCTCTGCTTCTGCCCTCCCGAGAGGTTCATGAACCAGCTGTCACGCTTCTCGGTCAGGCCGAGCAGTTCCAGTAAGCGTTCGCCCTCGATCGCCTTCTTCCGGTAAAGCGAAGCCCACAGGTTTACCGCTTCCCACACCTTGATCCGCTTCTGCAGTTGCGCCTGCTGAAGCTGAACCCCGATGCGCTCCTGCAACTTGTAGACGTCACGGAAGGGATCAAGCCCTAAAACCGCGATGGTGCCCCGCTCCGGCGTGCGCAGGCCTTCGATGCACTCCATCGTGGTCGTCTTTCCCGCCCCGTTCGGCCCGATTAAACCGAAGATCTCGCCTTCGTGTACCTCGAACGACACCTCGTCGACCGCCACCGTCGCGCCGTAGGTCTTGCGGACTCCGGTAACCTGGATAACCGTACGCATCATCGTCTGCCTTGTATATACGCTGAACCGGACCTTAAATTTCTATCATGGACTTAGCTTAGGTCCTAACTGGTTGCATTCTCCGAAACTTAGCCGCCCCAACCTTCTCCTTGACTTTTTCTTAGCTTCTGGTAAGCTTATTAATAGGTAAGCGCCTGTCTTCTTCGCGCACCCTTCGGCACGTCTCACGCTCAGAGTTTTAGCTTTGCTTCTCAATTAATTCATTTACCCTCTTGCACTTGCGCACTCTTTTGCCTTTGAGAATGAGCCCTTTTCACTCTTTGCTGGAACCGGTATTCTTCTGAAGCCTAACTCCCTCCTCGCTTGGCGCGCTACTTGCAAAAAGTGGCCGAGGAATTGGAGGTGACCGATCACCTGGTCTCCGCCCGCGAACCTTCACTG
>Ga0210407_10001097_pt1 | contig 26525 bp, 28 predicted proteins | sample IncBWC27MmetaG_FD_150860 | JGI IMG/M metagenome (GOLD analysis project Ga0210407, IMG submission 150860) | Forest soil microbial communities from Barre Woods Harvard Forest LTER site, Petersham, Massachusetts, United States - Inc-BW-C-27-M | ecosystem: Environmental > Terrestrial > Soil >...
GACCGCCTCAGTCGCCCGGAGGCGACACGGGGCAGATCTCCCGGGGTAAGCTCAATCGCCTTCGGTGCACAACCGCCGGATCTACGCTTCGCGCCCTTGATGGATATGGACTTCGCGATACGTTGCCTGCTCGTCCGGCGCTTGCGCCTTGTATCCGGTTCTTGTCCATCGGCTCGCACCTTTGCTTCGCGCTTTCTTCAGACCCCGCCTCGCGGCGATAGCCCTTGCGCATCACTAACCCTTCACCTCCATCAGGTTGGGTAGAGGAATTTCACCTCCGAGCTATTGAGCATGCCCGGCACACAACGAACCCGCTACCGCGGGAGGGTGCGCGTTACGGCCCGTGCGTTTTCGATGAGGCGGTGAGCGGTAAGGCGTGACGATCGGGGCATCCGATCCCGAGGATCGAGGGTCCAGCAACCTTCAGCTCGAGAGAGGAACCTCCGATGACCTCCCATTCTTCCCATCAGCCCGTCAGCGCGCTGCGGGCGCGCATGATCGAGGACATGAAGGTGCGCGGCTTCAGCGAGAAGACGCGCAACGACTACATTCGCAACGTGCGGGCCCACCGCCCACCGCATCGTTTGCGACCGGCCATCGTAAAGGACCGCTGTGGGTCGAGTCCGGCCGGCTGCTCACTGCCCGATGGATGGCCCTTGTTGCCCCGTAACTGACCTTGCCAGCGCGAGGGAGCAACGGCGAGGCTGGGTGTGGAAACCGGTCATTCCGGGATTCCGAGCAGTCGCGCGACTTGGCGCAATGGCGGCACGAGGCGCAGACCCCCGAATACTAGGGGCCTCATTGTGCGCGTATCGCATCCTGCCTTACGTGATTGGCGAATGTAAATCTAGTTTCGCCGGTGCGCAGGAATTCAAAGACCTTTTCACCTTGATACTCGCAGGTTTGGAAGACGCTGAGAATCGTGAGATAGTCACTCACTGATTTCTTGGTGAAGCGGCCGTCCGCGAACCGTCTGTAACGCGCGAAAGCCTTTATCGCGTGCTCGGCGTTGTTGTTGTTCCACGGTACGTCGTTATAGTCCAAAAAAGTGAACAAGCGCAGGCCATACTTATCGATCCGATGTTGGTATTTCTTTGCCGCTTCGGACGATACGCGGTTGCCAAGGACTTTCTCGACGAACCCCATCGCGGCGGGCTTGTGTTTCTGCAAGCGGCTCTTGGTCAGTCCGTACCGATCCACCGTTTCAATAATAGGCCGGATGACCGATACGAACGCCTGGACGATTCCCCCAAGCTCCGTGTCGAATGGGTTAGCCTTCACGTCCTCATTCATGTCCCGGATCAGGTGGATCGAGCATTTCTGTTGCGGGCTTTCTACCGAGTCGTATGCTGTGAAGAAGTCGCTCACCAGCACTCCGTCGAAACCATGGAGACGGTCGGTAAGGAACTGGCCGTTACGGGAGCCCCGACATTCGTAATAAACCCCGTTTCTTCCAGCGAATACCCACACATGCGCCTTTTCATTGCAGAGACGGGCTTCGGTCTCATCGACGCTGAGGCTTGGCCCGTGAAGCAGTTCGGCGAGAATCACTTCTTTTGTCGGCTCGTATCGCCTTGCCACCAAGGCCTTGAAGCGGTGCAAGGTGGATTGCGGAATGTTCAGCTTAAACACCTCGCGGAGGCACCGCTCAATCTTTAGCATATTCTGGCCGAGTGCCACGTTCTGGTAGATTGTCCAGGTCACAAGGTCATCGCCATATCGGCTTGCGCTTTGCGGGTATTCCGGCGGTATAAACGTCACCCCGCACTTGTCGCAGTGGTATTGTCGCGAAGAGTAGGCAGTAACCCACTTTTTTACGCCGCCGCCTAGTAAAAATTTCATGTTGATTACGCGTCTTGATAAGACTCGGCTTTCCGACAAGCGCCTGCTCTTACAATGAGGACACCTCTTATAGAGAATCTCGAGGCGCTTGTTTACCTTGATGGGACTCGGTCTCTTCCGTTTAGAAGAGGATTTCGCCGCGCCAGGACGGTTTTTTGCACGAACGTAAACCCTGTCACGTAGGTAGTCAAAATAGGCACACCTGTTTATGACCTCCAAAATCCGGCAGACAGAACTGCGCCTTGCCGAATTTATGTTTACCAGATGTTGGAGAGATCAATTCACTCGTATACACGAGTTTGTCCGAGCGGAAGCGTTCACGCGCCCCCTTCGCTTCACGCTCTTTTATAGACGCGATGAACTCGGTCACGATGTACAAAGCTAAGCAGTCGTCTCGATTGTACTCTAGGAGCTTCGCCTTTTGCGCTTCGTCGCGATCTTCCTCCCACTGCTCACGCCAGACGACACTTTCTAGCCCAGAGGCCGTGACGCTCGACCAGCGGAACCCCAAAAAGCCGGCTAAATCCTTCAAGCTGTTGGACAGCGTGGGGAAATAGATGTGAGAGCCGACGATCGAAAGGATGTTTGTACTATTAGCCAACATTGTTCTTAGCGTCTTCTGGGACGATTCGGATACACGTGATAGCATTCGGCGCACGGCGGCTACATCATAATGTCCGTAATGAAATACCTGACTGTAGCCTGTGGTAGTCAGGAGTTTCAGCGAGCTGGCCAAAGATCGCCGCCTCTTGGCTCTCATCGTCTGCCCAAAAGCAGTGGTACTTCTGCGATTGGCCGCATACAACGAGAGCGCCGATGAGGTAATAGAGACCCCTGTCCGGCAGCCCCTCGATATCTAAATATACTTGTGTCGGCAACAAGCTGAGGTTCGGGTCACCGTGTACGTGTACCTTGTTTTCGCGAAGCGCGAGGGCTTGAAGAGCGAAGTTATGGGGAAATCGCTGCGTTTGCCGCTTCGCCGGGCGTTTCGAGCGGAATGTGTACGAAAGCTGATTGACGGTAAAAATACCCTTGGAATTGTGGCGCACCATCTCCTTTAATGTCATACCTCTGAGAAGAGTAAGGATATCCTTCTCTTTTGCCTTGGCGCGGCAAAGGTGAGCGAATTCGCAAACGTCGCAGTGCTGATTCAGTGCAAGCGGTGGTTCGTCGACGCTTCCGACCTGGAGATGAAGACGCGTGAGAACTGCTGCAAGGGATTCGAGATAATGTGATAGGTGTACACGGATGCGTTTGAATGCCGGACCACAAATGAGAATTCCGTCTTCCGGTAAAAACCCTTGCAAGTGACCAAGTACAAGCGCATCGAAAGCCAGCAGAAGGCGAACTGTGGAATTAGGTTGCAGATGCCTGTCAGCCCGAATCGGCTGATAGTAATAAGTTCAAGCAGATTTGCGGCCTCTCCTTGACGAGAATAAAACGTGAATGCGTATACCCTCAGCGCGTTACCCCCAGACACTGCCGACCATGAAAATCGTTGCCGACCGCCTGATCCGGCCTGTTATCTCCTGTTCTCCGGGGCAGGAATGATGGAATCTCAATCGCTTGGTCCTGATCGCTTCTCTGGCGAACCCGCGCGGCCGGCCGCCCGGCATTCCCAATCCCAAGCGGCGCGTCCCGGATCTCCTCGCCCGCCCGCTGAGCGCGCAGGCGCTGCCGCGCCTGCTCGACCGCAAGCGGTATCTGTTGCGTCCGCTCGCCGCTCAACTCCTGGGGCCGCCCCTGCGCGCCATCGATCCGGCGGAGCGTCTCGGGATCGACCTGGCGTCGTTGCGGACGGTCGAGGATGTCCGGACGGTGTTCGCCCGGGTTTGGACGGCCATTTCGCGCGGCGAAATTGCGCCGGTGGAGGGTGCACGCGTCGCGCGCCGCTTGCGGGCGCGGCTGCGCGTGCTGCGGCGCCGGTGCCCTCGCCCATCAGGTCGAAGCACCCGATCCCGACGGCAAAGCTCAGAAACGCGGTTGCGTGACGCGGCGCGGGATCATAGCGCCTCGAGGGCGGCGATCACGGCACGGTCGACGAGTACGCCTTCGGCGCGGCGGCGCTCGCGTTCGCGAAACGCGCGCTGCGACGGGATGCGGATTTCCTCGACGCCCGGCCGCCGCGGGGTCGCCTGGATCGCCTTCACCAGTCGCGACATCTGTGCTGCGAACGGGTTCCCGGGCAGAAGGGCGGCGGGATCGACAACCAGAAACAGAAACCCGTAATCCTGCACCTGGCCGCGCGGGATCGCCGCCCCGGCGAGGAGGCCTAAGGCCTGGATCGCGAAAGCCAGTCCATAGCCCTTATGTCCGCCAAAAGCGGCGACACCGCCCCTTTCCGCCGCGCGTCCGTCTTGGGTGGGGTTCCCGTCGGCGTCGAACGCCAGGCCCGGCGGCAATGCTTCGCCGGTTTCGGCGGCAAGCAATACCTCGCCCCACATCAGCGATGCCGTGCCGATGTCGAAGATGACCGGCCCGTCGGCCGACGGAAAGCCGAAGCCAATCGGGTTGGTGCCAAGAGCCGGGCGGGTGGCACCGGGCGGGACGATGTGCGGCGCGCCGCTGGCGGTGTGCAGGCCGACAAGTCCGGCATTGACGATATGTTCGAGGTAATAGGCGTTGCGCCCGCTGAAATAGCTGTTGTAGACGCCGACCGCCGCGATCCCGGTCTGTTTCGCCTTGGCAATCGCGATTTCGGCGCCGCGATAGACGGCGACATAGCCGACATTGTTGCCGCCATCGAGGAGGGCGGAGACGGGTGTTTCGTGTACGACGGCAACGGGAACGCGAGTGTCCCTGGTCTTCGCCTCGCGCGCGATCGCGAGGATGCGCGGCAGCCCGGCGAACCGGTAGCCGCAAAGCGCGTTGTCGATCAGCTGGTCGGTGATGGTGCAGGCGTCGTCTGCGCCGTATCCGATGCGGGCAAGCGCCGCTTCGCCGAGTGCGCGCGCCTCGCCGACGCTGAGCCGCACCGCCTCCGGCCGGTCTGGATCGAGGTAATTGGAGCCGTCGCTCATGGAGCGACGATATGTCGTGCTGTCGGCAGCGTCAAAAGCGAGTGGCGTTGACACCCGCGCCGCCGCACCCGCAAGCTGCCCCCATGGCACGAGCAGAAGAAAGCCCGCTAATGCCGGCAGGCGCCAACCGGCCGCTCGCCGGCATCGTCGTCCTCGATCTCGGCCAGGTCTATCAGGGGCCGTACGCGACCCTCTTGATGGCCAAGGCCGGGGCTGACGTGATCAAGATCGAGCCGCCGCAGGGCGAGCCGTTGCGTCGGCGGGCGCCGCCGGGCAAGAGCACGACCTTTCCGATCGCGATGCTGAACTCCAACAAGCGCGCGATCACCCTCAACCTGAAGCATGAGCGCGGCCGCGCGCTGCTGTTCGGCATGGTCGAGCGCGGCGACGTATTGCTGGAGAATTTCGCGCCCGGGGTCATGGACCGTCTCGGCGTCGGCTGGGAGGTATTGCACCGGATCAACCCGCGTCTCGTCTACGCCTCGGGCTCGGGTTACGGCCTGACGGGGCCGGATCGCGACAATCTGGCGATGGATCTGACGATCCAGGCAGTCTCGGGGCTGATCGCGGCGACCGGCTTTCCCGACGGGCCGCCGGTCAAGGCCGGCCCGGCGGTCGTCGATTTCATTTCCGGGATCCATCTCTATGCCGCCACCCTGACCGCGCTTTTCGAGCGCGAGCGCAGCGGCCGCGGACGCCTCGTCGAGGTGGCGATGCAGGAGGCCGCCTACGCGACCCTGACCTCGCAGCTGCACGCCTATTTCGAGACCGGCCAGGCGCCGCCGCGCACCGGCAACGCCAGCCATGGCCGCGTGCCATTGAACGTCTACCCGACCAATGACGGCTACGTTGCGGCGAACATCGCCGTCGAGGAGCATTGGCACAATCTGCTGCGGGCAATGGGGCGCGAGGATCTGCGCGACGACCCGCGCTTCGCCGACAACGCGGCGCGCCTCGCCAATCGCGAGGCGACCGACGCGCTGGTCACGGCGTGGACGCGCACGCTCGGCAAGACGGAGGCGTTCGCGATCGCCAAACGGCACCGCATCCCGCTGGCGCCGGTGCGCGAGGTCGACGAGGTCATGCGCGACCACCACATGCACGAGCGCGGCATGCTCGAATGGATCGAGCACGACGAGATCGGTCGCATCGTCGTGCCGACGACGCCGCTGCGCATCCACGGCGCCGACCCGGTCGACACCGTGCCCAGCCCGAAGCTCGGCCAGCACAACCGCGAGATCTACGGCGACTGGCTCGGATTGTCGGCCGCCGAGATCGCCGCGCTCGAACAAGACAGTGTCATCTGAGCCGACTCGACAGCCCTCGCCATGGGTTGATCGCCCCGGCATACTGACCCAGCCTGTAAACTGTAAACCGTGTCTGCCTGGGGCAGAGGCGGCGGGCGTACGTGATCTTGATGAGGAGAGAACGGAATGTTCAGCCATATTATGGTCGGGAGCAACGACGTCGCCCGGTCGAAAAAATTCTACGATGCCCTGTTTGTCGCGATGGGCGCTCAGCCCGCCACTCCGGACGCTAGAGGCCGGCTGGCTTACACGCACAATGGCGGGCGCTTCATGGTATCAAAACCAATCGATGGCAAGCCGGCCAGCCATGCCAATGGCGGCACTATCGGCTTCTCGATGAGCAGTCGCGAACAGGTTGACGCCTGGCACAAAGCCGGGGTCGCGAATGGCGGCACGTCGATCGAGGACCCGCCTGGGGTGCGCCAAGGGGCCGCCGGTCAGATGTATCTCGCTTATTTGCGCGATCCCGATGGCAACAAAGTGGTCGCGCTTTATCGGATGCCGGCTGCCTGAGTATCGCAGATCGAAACCGATGAGGGCCGTCCCTTTCGGGGGGCGGTCCTCGCGCCTCTGGCGGGGCCGGCGACTACCGGCGTCCGCCGCTGCGCATCAGCCGTTTTGGAGCCGATAGCGGAGCCACACCACGCCGCCCTCCAACACCTCGGTGCTCGCCAGCGTCATCGAGCGGACCGGCGCCGGTACGCCGGCATCCTGGTCGCTGGAGTCGAAGATGCTCGGCGCGCCCTTCGCGCCATCGACGGCGGGGCAGATCGCAAGGCTGATCTCGTCGATCAGGCCGGCCCGTAGAAAGGCCCCGTTCGAGCCGCCGCCACCTTCGAGCAGCAGACGTTCGATCCCCAGCTCGCGGTTCAGGATCTCCAGCGCCAATCGCAGGTCAAGCTCGTGCTCGCCGGCGAAGATGTAGGAGACGCCATCGTGGCGGAGCCCCGCCAAATGCGCGTCGGACACCCGCTCGGTCAGCACCGCGACGATCGGGTCGCCGCCGATGTCGGATCGTCCCCAGGCGATCTTGCCCTGCGCATCGAGTGCTATGCCGTAGGCGGCACCACGCCGGGCGAACCAAGGTTGCCGCGGATAGGTCTGGTCGGTGTCGCCGGGGTAGGCCTCGGCCTTGGCATATTCGCTGCCGGTCACACGGCCGATCAGCCAGGAGCCGCCGCCGAGCTCTTCGTGCAGGCGCTCGAACAGCCCCGCCATGCGGTTCTCGGCGGGCCGCCACCGGCTGCCGAGAATGCGGCCGTCGACACTCGCGTTCATGTGGCAGATCACATAAGGCTTCATATTTGCATCCCCTGCCGATCGCCGCGCTCAGCCGGAAAGGCGCCAGCCCAACCCCGCCGAAGGCAGAATTGAATGACTTCCCTCGATGTCCTCTGTGTCTATGTGGTGCATTTCATTTGTGGTTTTGCTCAGCTCATTCCGCCCGCCCGCAATACGCGGCGGGCGATCGACCAGCGATGCACCTCGCAGGGTCCGTCATAGATGCGGAAGGGGCGCACGTCGCGGAAGAGGCGGGCGACGATCGTGTCGTCGGTGATGCCGAGCCCGCCCAGGATCTGCATGCTGCGGTCGACGACGCGCCAGATCGCCTCCGAGCAGATGACCTTGGCCATGCTCGACTCGTGCGTGCCGCGCTCGCCGCGATCGAGAACCCAGGCCGTGTGCCAGATCACCGGCATTGTTGACCAGCACATCGATCTTGTGGAAACGAAAATCCCCTCAGCTCGCCGGCTGGTGGGGCGACTTGGTTCGGCCGGGCAGCCAATCCGCATCCAGCACTTCCTCTACCCCGAAGGGGCAGTGCTCCGGGAAGGCATGAAGGGAGAGGCGCATTTGGTTCACCGCGCTCCGACGCGCCGCCGGATAGCAATCGTCGAGAATCCGGGCAGGATAGTTTCGCAAGCTCGGACTATCCTTGATCAGCTGCGCAATGCCGTCGCGTTGCTCGTCGATCGTCCCAATCCAGCTTGACGAGCGCCTCTCGGGTCGTGCCGAGCATTTCAGCAGATGCGTCAGAAGAACGATGAGACGGAGGCGGATTTCCCGCCGGTCGCTGCGCGCCATGCCCTCGAGTTCCTCGGCGATATTTTCGAGATCGAGGCTCTCTGTCTCGCCGCGCCGCGCGCGTTGTGCCTGATCCTCCAGCCAGGCGACAAGATCGTCTTCGTAGGAGGGCGCGTTCCCGGGTCCTGCCATCGCCACTCGTCCTCCTCTCAAGCATCCAGGTCCAACGCGTTGATCTCTCTCGGCTCCCGCTCTCCTTGCATCAGACGATCGCCCGCGCGTCAACTGCGGCGGCTCCACCGAACATCATCGGCGGATCGGGCTCATCGCTAGTGCTCAGATGCATTCGGATGATTCAGTGCGACGCCCCCTCCTCGTCTTCCCGGCGAAGGCCGGGACCCAGTTCTGCCATGGGCACCGGCCTTCGCCGGTGTGGCTCGATTTTGATCTGAGCGTGGTCCGCCGTGATCAAGTGAACCTTCTGGATGGGTCCAAACACTAGGCGAAGGTTGCCGTTCCCGCGCGCAATACCCTTCGGGCGATACTCCAGCGGTGGACTTCGGAGGGGCCGTCGTAGATGCGGAAGGGGCGGATGTCGCGGAAGAGGCGGGCGACGATCGTGTCGTCGGTGATGCCGAGCCCGCCCAAGATCTGCATGCTGCGGTCGACGACCCGCCAGATCGCCTCCGAGCAGATGACCTTGGCCATGCTCGACTCGTGCGTGCCGCGTTGGCCTTGGTCCAGCACCCAGGCCGCGTGCCAGATCACCAGCCGGCTGTGGTGGATGTCCATCGCGTTGTCGGCGAGCATGAAGCCAACCCCCTCGTGCTCGCCCAACGGCTTGCCGAAGGCGGTGCGCCGCCGCGCGTAATCGACGGCGATGTCGTGGGCGCGCTGGGCAGCACCCAGCCAGCGCATGCAATGGGTCAGGCGCGCCGGGGCGAGGCGCACCTGGGCATAGCGAAAGCCCGCACCGACACTCCCCAGCACCGCACTCTCGGGGACGCGCAACCCGTCCAGCCGGACGACCGCGTGACCGCCGGCCATAAACCGGTCCAAAGTATCGAGCACCCGCTCGATGTGAATCCCCGGCGCGTTCATCGGCGCCAGGAACATCGTGGCACCGGCCGGCCCCAGCGTATCGCTGTCGGTCTTCGCCATGATGATCGCGAACGCCGCGCCAACGGCACCGGTGATCAGCCATTTGGTGCCGTCGATGACGAAATCGGTGCTGTTGCCGGCGCGGCGCGCGGTCGTGCGCAGCATCGACGGGTCGGCCCCCGCTCCCGGCGCCGGCTCGGTCATCATGAAGCACGAGCGGATCTCGCCGGCAGCCAAAGGGCGCAGCCACTCCTCCTTCTGGCGCTCCTCGGCGACCTTTTCGAGGAGGTGCATGTTGGCCTCGTCGGGGGCGAAGCAGTTGAGCGCCACCGGCCCGAGCGGCGAATAGCCGGCCGCCTCGAAGACCACCGACTGCGCCCGGTGATCGAGGCCGAGCCCGCCCCACTCGCGGCCGACATGCGGGCTGAGCAACCCCGCCCGGCGCCCGAGCTCGACGAGCTCGCGCCGCAATTCCTCGGCCGGCCCGTGCGCCGTCTGTCGGGCATCGTTCTCATAGGGCAGGATCTGCTCGCGCACGAAACGCTCGGTGCGCTCCTTCAGCTCGACGAGTTCGTCGGACAGCGAGAAATCCATTGGTGCCTCCGGGAGCCCTGGTTGAGGGCATCGTCAGGGCTCCCTTCAGGATCGTCAAGACCGCGTCAAATACATGTGAATATAGCACTATTATATTGACAATTGCGTTAATATTCCGTACTTCACACGGTGAGTTCAGTGGCAATCCGTGTTTGCGATTTTAACAAAATGTGAAGGGATTAGATGACGACTTCAAGGGACGCGCGTTTATCGGAGTACAGATCGAAATCGGCGCGTGCGGGTGCCGCCATCGGGGCGCGGCTGTTCAGCTCCGGATCGCGCGAGCAGCCGGTGCGGCGCGCCGAGGACGCGCAGGCATGCATCCGGTCGGCGCTGCGCCGACGGCGGCGCACCTTGGGGCTGACCCAGGCGGCGGCGGCGCGGGTTCTCGGCATGTCGCGCCTGACCTATCACCGGATCGAGACCGGCGCGCGGCATATTCATTTCACCGAGCTCGCGGCGATTTGCGCGGCGTTCAATTGCCATATCGGCGAGCTGGTGCAAGACGGGCAGCTCGCCAACGCCTTTGTCTTCGCGGCGAAGGCGATCCTCGGCGAGGCATCGAACTGAAGCAAGTAAGGGAATCCAACCACCGCGCATTCTTCCGTCACCCCGGCGACAGAGAGCGCAATCCAATTGATTGGTTAAGGCCGCACGCCCGCGAACCCCGCTCCCCCTCGTCTTCCCGGCGCAAGCCTGGCCTGCGCCGGTATGACGAGGATGAAAGTACCGACTTTTTTCTATGTTCTCCCTGACTTTGTGGTGAAGATTACTTCACTGCAGAGAAACTCGTCGGCTGCAGGATCTGATTCTCGACACGCGCGACGATTGCGCCGTTCTTTTCAGTCTCGGCGCGCTTGGTGTTCCATTCGGGATCGGCTTGGAACGCCGCCCATTTCTTTTCGCGGTCGGCGAGGGACTCCCATTTCAGGAAATAGTAGAGGGTCTGGCTCGACTCTCCGATCGCCGTGGTCCAAAAACCGGCCTGCTCGATGCCGTGTCGCTTCCAGATATTCAACGTAATCGTATCGAAGCGCTTCAACAGATCCGGCAGACGTCCCGGCACACAGTGGTAGATGCGCAGTTCATACAACATGTCGTGTTCTCCCTTACTTCACCGACGAGAAGCTGGTCGGCTGCAGGATCGTATTGGTGACGGAGGCAACAATCGGACCGTTCTTTTCGGTCTCGGCGCGGGCGCTGATCCATTCGGGATCGGCTCCAAATGCGCCAAATTTCTGGGTGCGCTCCTCGAGCGTCTCCCATTGCAGCAGGTAATAGAGATCCTGGTTCGAGGACCCGATCGCCACCGTCCAGAACCCGGCTTGGCGAATGCGGTGCTTCTCCCACAAGGGCAAGGTGATCGTGTCGAAGCGCCTCAACAGATCCGGTAGACGTCCCGGTACACAATGGTAGACGCGCAGTTCGTAGATCATTTCATCTCCTCTTCTCAGGTGAAACGACAGTCAAAAATCAGTCTAGCCGAGCTTCGACCCAGGCGGCGGCGTCGAGCAGTGCCTCGTCGCGGAAGCGCGGGCCGATCAGCTGGATGCCGAGCGGCAGCCCTTTGCGCCCGGTCCCGGCCGGCAAGGTAACGCACGGCGTCCACGCCAGGGTCCAGATTGCGTTGAAGCGCGCGTCGCCGGTCGAGCCGAGCCCCGCCGGCGCTTCGCCGACGGCGCTCGGCGCCAGCAGCACGTCGAGTTCGCCGAAGAGATCGTCGAGATTGCCGCGGAATGACTCCGCAGTCTCGATCGCCTCGACATAAGCCGAAAGCGGCAACGCCCGACCGGGGGTCAGCAGCCCGTCGCGCAATGCCGCGCTCAACTTGTCGCCGTGCACCTCGTATTCGTAGGCGTAATTGCGTGCGGCCTCGAATTCGAAGATGCGGCGATGGTGGTTGAGAATGTCGGCCGGGGTCAGCGCGACATCGCGCACCACGGCCCCCGCCGCCGCGAGCCGGCTGGCCATCCGCTCAAGCAAAGCCTGAGTATCGCCGTCGGCGTGGTCCCATTGAGGGGTGCGGCAAAAGCCGATGCGCGGCGCCGCGGAAGCGCGGTCGACCCGGCGCAGGTCTTGGGCCAACAGCACGGCCCGCATCAGCGCGACATCATCGAGGCTGCGGCAGATCACGCCCAGGGTATCGAGATTGTGGCACTGCATCTTGATCCCGACCCGGCTGAACTCGCCAAAGCTCGGCTTGTAGCCGATGACGCCGCAGAACGCCGCCGGCCTGATCGTCGAGCCGCCGGTTTGGGTCCCGAGACCGACGGGCACCTGGAAATCGGCGACCGCAGCGGCCGAGCCGCTCGACGAGCCGCCGGGCGTGTGCGCCGGGTTGTGCGGATGAACCGTCTCGCCGGGATCGCGGTTGGCGAATTCGGTAGTCACCGTCTTGCCGAGGATGACCCCGCCCGCGGCACGGATCAGAGCGACGCAGGCGGCATCGGCAAAGGGGCGGTTGCCGCGGTAGATCGGCGAGCCGTGCTGGGTCGGCATGTCGACCGTATCAATGACGTCCTTGACCCCGACCGGAGCACCGACGAGGAGGCCGGGGCGCCCGGCCCGATCAGCCGCACGCGCTTGGGCCAACGCTTGCTCTGGGTCGAGCCAGACCCAGGCCTTGACCTCGGCGCGGGTGTGGGCCCGCTCCAGGAGGTCTCGGACCAGAGCCTCGGCGGTCAATGTGCCGGCTGCAAGGCGTGCCGCCGCCTCGCTCGCCGTCAGGTGTTCGGCGCCGCTCATGGCCGGTCTCCCTGACCGAGCTGTCGTTCGACCCAGAGACCGACCTCCAGCAAACGGGCATCGTCATGCCGGCAGCCGACCAGCTGGACCCCGACCGGCAGCCCGTCCGGCCCGTGCCCGGCGGGCAATGTCAGACAGGGCATCCAGAGTTGGGTCCACAGCGCGTTAAAGACTGCCGACCCGGTCGATGCGAGCCCGCGCGGAGCCTGCCCCGGCGCCGGCAAAGTCAAGATCGCGTCGAAGCCGCCGGCCCACTCTCGCACCGCCGCGCGCGCTTTCTCGGCGCCGCGGCAGGCCTTGCGGAAGGTCGCCAGGCTGAGCTCCCGGCCCCGCGCAATCTTGGTCTCGCGCAGTCGGTTGCTCAGCAAAGCCTCGTGACGATAGAGCTCGGGCATGTGATTGCGCAAACCCTCGAAGGATCCGATGGTCGTCTGGCGCTCGTCGCCCTCCGCGCACTCCGCTGGCAATTCGGTATCGTGGATCGCGGCACCGGCCGACGACAGGCGGTCGGCGGCCGCTTCGAGTATGGCGCGGCCTTCCGGCTGCGCTTCGTCCCAATGCGGGCCGCGGCACAGGCCGAGGCGCGGCGCCGTCTCCGGCATCGCCGGCGGCACATAAGGGATCGCCATCATCGCCGCCCGGAACAACGCGATGTCGCCAACCCAGCGCGCCATGATGCCGACCGTGTCGAGAGCTTCGGTGTTGATCCGCATGCCGGCCGGCGGAAACAGCCCAAAGCTCGGTTTGAAGCCGACCACGCCGCAATAGGCTGCCGGACGGATCACCGAGCCGCCGGTCTGCGTGCCGATCGCAAGCGGAATCATGAAATCGGCCACTGCCGCCGCCGACCCACTGGACGAGCCGCCGGGCGAAAAACCGGGGTCGTGCGGGTTGGTTGTCGGACCGGGATGGGCGTTGGCGAACTCGGTCGTCACCGTCTTGCCGAGCAGGATGCCGCCGGCCGCCCGCGGCAATGACGCAGCGCTGGCGTCGGAGGCGGGCCGCCATCCGACATAAATCGGCGAGCCGTAGGTGGTCGGCATGTCGGCCGTGTCGAAGATGTCCTTGAGGCCGAACGGCACCCCATTCAGCAGGGTTTTCTGACCGGCTTTGTCGCGCTCGCGCGCCTTGGCCAAAGCCGCTTCGCCAGCAAGGTGGCTCCACGCGCGCACCACCGGCTCGCGCTCGGCAATCCGCTCGAGGCAGCTCGCGACCACGGCCTCCGCGGTCAGCTCGCGGCCTTCGATCAGACGGACGAGGTCGGTAGCGGCAAGGCGATGCGGTTCCGAACTCGGCATGGCAGGATCCCCGAGGCCATTCTGAGAGCCCTATCTACACACATCGTCGAGCGGTGCGCATACCGAATTTGGCCTGACGATCGACTGTCTCAAAGGAAGCACGACGCCGATCCAGCCGGTCGTCAATTTTCTGTTGCTAATATGGATAAATGCTGTTATGATAACTAACCACGTAGAGAGTGGGCCAAATCGAAGACGGACCAAAATGCCAATACCAAGTCTCCCTGCTGCCTCCCTCAGAGGGCGCATTCGTCTCCCTGCTCGGCGGGCCGGCTCAGGGCATCTAACGATCTGATTTGCCTCGCATTATGCTCGATCGTGGAGGCGATTTTGCGGCGGGATAGAATTTTCTCCCTGCTCTCAGGGAGGGCGAGCCCGCGACGGCCGTCCGAGCCTGCATGCCGGCGCCGCGCGCATGCCTCCTATTAAACCGTAGCATTCGTTGGTGCGCCGAGGCAGAGTTTACCCGGACGCAAAACAACTCGGGAGGAGCCAGACCATGCCGCAATCCGCGATCCCGCCGGGCCGCCACGCACCGATCCGGCAAGACTGGCTCGACAAGCGCCGCGAAGAGATCCTCGAGCCCGATCTGCCAATCATCGATCCGCACCATCACATGTGGGACCGGCCCGGCAACCGCTACCTGTTCCAGGATCTGCTTGCCGATGTCGGCAGCGGCCACAACATCGTCGCGACCTGCTTCGAGGAATGCCGCGAGATGTACCGCGCCGACGGGCCGCAAGAGCTGAAGTCGCTCGGCGAGACCGAGTTCGTCAACGGCATCGCGGCGATGAGTGCGGCCGGAAAATACGGGAGCACACGCTGCATCGCGGGCATTATCGGCAATGTCGACCTCAGGACCGGCAGCCGCGCCAAAGGCATCCTCGAGCAGCACGTCACGATCTCCGGCGGCCGCTTCAAAGGCATTCGCAACGGTGCGACCTGGCACACCGACCCGAGCCTCGCGATCTACTGTTCGGGGGCACCCCAGGGCCTCTACCGCGACCGCAATTTCCGCGAGGGGTTCGCCGGCCTCGCCTCGCTCGGCCTGAGTTTCGATGCATGGCTGTTCCACACCCAGCTCAGCGACGTTGTCGATCTGGCCCGCGCTTTTCCGCAGGCGACGATCGTGCTCAATCATGTGGGCGGGGCGCTGGCGATCGGACCCTACGCCGGCAAGGGCGAGGAGGCATTCGCCGAGTGGCGCACCGCCGTCCGCGAGGTTGCTGCCTGCCCCAATGTCTACGTCAAGGTCGGAGGGTTGGGCATGAAGCTCACCGGCTTTACCTTCTTCGAGAACGACATGCCACCCTCCTCGGAGGATCTCGAGAAGGCCTGGCGCCCATATGTCGAGACCTGCATCACCGCGTTTGGTCCGCAGCGCTCGATATTCGAGAGCAATTTCCCAGTCGACAAGGGCATGTGCAGCTATCCGGTGATGTGGAACGCCTTCAAGCGCATCGCCGCCGGGTGCTCCGCCGACGAGAAAACCGCGCTGTTCAGCGGCGCCGCAGCTAAAGCCTATCGTTTGGAGGTGTGAGGAGAGCCCCTCACCCTCCCGCTGACGCGGGTCCCTCCCTCTCCCCGGCTTCCGCGGGGCGAGGGTAGGGGTGAGGGGCAGCGGGCGACGACGACGAACGGTAATTAAAGGAGACAAAAGATGCCGTTGCCGAAAGAGGTGGATGCGACCACCCCCAAATACCTGCGCGACAAATATGCGATCGTCGGCGTGGGCGAGACGACTTATACCCGCGGCTCGGGCAAGACGACGCGGGCCTTGGGGACCTGGGCGGTCCGCAATGCGATCCTTGATGCCGGGCTGAAGCCATCGGACATCGACGGGATGCTGTCCTACCAGGGCGGGGATTCGACTTCGGGGACGTTTATCTCTGGCGATCTCGGCATCCGCCTCAATTTCTACATGGACGTGATGGGCGGCGGCTCGTCGACCGAGGCACTCGTCGGCATCGCGATCGGCCTCATCGAGGCGGGCTGCTGCAAGGTGGTGGCGATCTTTCGGTCGATGAACGGCTATTCGCAGGTCCGCATCGGCGGCACCGGCGCACGCTCAGCCGCCCCGGTTGGCGGCGACATGCTGCACAACCGCGCTTATGGCTGGCAGAGTGCCGGGCAGAGCTTCGCGCCGACCTTTATGCGCCACATGTACGATTACGGCACCAAGCCCGAGCAGGTCGCGATGGTCAAGGTGGCGCACAGCCACCACGCCTCCAACAACCCCAAGGCCTATTACAAGAAGCGCTTCACGGTCGACGACGTGCTGAGCAGCCGTTTTATCTGCAAGCCGCTGCACCTCTTGGACTGCTGCGTCGAGACCGACAATGCGACGGCAATCATCGTGACCTCGGCGGAGCGCGCCCGCGACTGCAAGCATCCGCTGGTATTGATCCGCGGCGTCGTCGGCCGCTGCAACAAACCGCGGCTCGACATGCATTACCAGCACGGGCCGATCTCGACCGTTGCCGGCTATTACGCGCGCCAGATCCTGTGGCCCAATTCCGGGGTCGGCCCGGAGGACATCGACATCACCGGCTCCTACGACGCTTTCACCTTCACGACGATGCTGCAGCTCGAGGATTACGGCTTCTGCAAGAAGGGCGAGGGCGGCGAATATGTCTCGAGCGGTGCGATCCAGCTCGGCGGCCAGCGGCCGAATAATACGAGCGGCGGCCATCTCTGCGAGGGCTACACCCATGGCATGAACATGGTGATCGAGAACACCCGCCAGCTGCGCCACGACGCCGATGATTCCTGCCCGATCGGTGCCGACGGCAAGCGGCAGCACACTTACGACTACCGCGAGGGCGGCTGCCGCCAAGTAAAGAATGTCGAGGTCAGCGCCAATCTCGGCTGGGCCAACCCGTCGACCGCCTCGTCGATGGTCATGCGGCGCGGCTGAGGGGAGAGGAATAATGGCTATTCGCGGCGAATATCTGGGTATGGGGCTGACCGTCGACGATCTCGACGTCGAGAACCTCGAATATTTCCGGCACTGCGCCGAGCACGATTTTCATCTGCAGGCCTGCGCGCAATGCGGCCGATTGCGCTATCCGCCGACGACCGCCTGCCCGTGGTGCGCAACCCTCGAATCAACCTGGAAAAAAGTTGAAGGCAAGGGAAGCGTGCATTCCTACAGCGAGGTTCACCACGCGATCCAGCCGGCCTTCCGCGGCAAGACGCCCTACCTGATCCTGCTCGTCGATCTCGACACGCAGAAGGGCGAGCCGACCCCCGACGAGGCCTTGCGGGTCGTCGGCAACCTCGCCACGCCCGACGGCCAGCTGGCTCCGCCGGAGATGGTCAAGCGGGTCGGCATCGGCACCCGCGTCCGGATGGTGTTCAGCGACGTCGCCCCCGGCCTCGCCCTGCCGCAATGGACGATCGACGAGACGGCATCGCCGCCTGCCCAGGTCTGGCGCTATCCACAGGAATGACGCCAGCGAGTTTGGCGTGGCAGGTCGAGAAAACCTGTCTCAATGCCTGGCCGGCATTGCGGCAGGTATTGCTCGATGGCTGGGTTCTGCGGTTCAGCGACGGGCTGACGCGCCGCGCCAACTCGGCAAATCCGCTCCGGGCCGACTATAACCGCACCGATGCCCTGATCCCGGCCTGTGAAGCGCTCTACCGAAGGCAGTTGCTGCCGACGATCTTTCGCGTGCTTTCCATCATCGACCCTGAGCTGGACGAGCGCCTCGATGCCCTAGGCTACGGCTCCGAAGGCGAGAGTTGGGTCCTCTATGGCGACATCGACGCCGTCGCCTCAGCGCGGAATCCGGAGGTGCAGCTCTCGGCGCATCCGACACCGGAATGGCTCGCGGCGATGGGGGAGCTGCAGAACCACACGATCGAACAGAGCGGGATCTATCGCCGGATCGTCGGCGCGATCGTCATCCCCGCTGCGTTCGCCGCACTCGCGATCGATGGCGAATTCGTGGCACTCGCCTACGGTGCGCTGCATAACGGATTGCTCTGCTATGAGTCGGTTATTACCGATTCCCGCCGGCGGAAGCACGGCTACGCTCGCCGAATCATCGCCACCTTGGCGGCGTGGGCGAAGGATGAAGGTGCACGAGGCGCGTGCTTGCAAGTCGAAGCAGCCAATGCGCCGGCTCTGGCGCTGTACGATGCCATCGGGCTGAAAACGCGGCTCTTTCGCTATCACTATCGCCGCGAACCGGGGTCGATCACCCCGGTTGTGGCAAAGATGTGAGGTTTGCCGCACGCTCGTACCCGAGCGCGCACGGTCCGGTATGATGACGGCTCTGAGTAACAACTCGAGCGTCTGACATGCACGTTGTGGGGATCCGCGTCAAACCGAACGATCTTTCCAAGCAAATGGCGACTATGCGGTTATGGCTGGACGAGCACCGCATCGACTTATCGACCTTTGCTTGCCGTCATACGGAGGACGGCATGCTCGTTGACGCCGAGTTCAGGGTTGCGCACCACGCCACGGCATTTGCCGAGCGCTTTGGCGGTCGCGCCCACCGACCCTTGACGGCTTATGCCGAGGAAGACCTCTTGCAGACGGTGTCGCCAGCCGACGCGCTCGTGGGCTGACCTCAGCGTGCCGCTACGAGGGGTCGCACCGACGCCGCGCGCCCTTGGGGTGCACGACGCCGATGCTGTCCCGTCAGGCAACTCCCTCTCAGACAACTCCCTCCTCGTGTAGCGCCGCCACCTGCTCGGCGCTCAGACCAAGCCAATCACCAAGCGCTTCGGTAGTATGCTCGCCGAGCAAGGGTGCCGGCTTGAGCGGCGCCGGGGCGCCGTCAAAGCGGACCGGCCAGGTCGTCATCGTCATCTTCCAATCGCCGTGATGCATGGTCTGCAGGATCCCGCGCTCGTAGAAGCTCGGCTCGTTCGTCAGTTCCATTGAGTCGAAGACAGCCCCAGCGGGGACGCCTGCACCGCTGATCAGCGCCATCGCCTCCTCTTTGGTGTGTTGGCGGGTCCATTGGCCAATGATCTCATTGACCTCGGCCTCATGCTCCACTCGCGCGGAGGCTTTGTCGTAGCGCGGATCGCCGATCAGCTCCTCTCGCCCAATCAGTTTCAGCAGGCGCGGCCAATGCTCGGGGTTGGCCCGGCTGGTAAGCAGATAGACGTAGTCGTTCGGCCCCTCAGGCTTGCACGGAAAGATTCCCGACGGCGCATTGCCGCCGGCCGGCCGCCGCGGTGCTGCTTGGCCGGTCTGTGCCTGTCTGATGAACATGCCGCGGCTATAATGCATGACCGAATCCTGCATCGCCGCCTCCAGCCGGCGGCCTTTGCCGGTCGAGTTGCGCTGGTAGAGCGCGCCGACGATGCTGAACGCCAGGAGCATGCCGGTCCCGGTGTCGCCGATCGTCGGCCCGGGCTTGATTGGCTTGCCGCCGGGTTCCCCGGTGATGCTCATCGCACCGCCGACCGCCTGGGCGATCGGATCGAAGCACAGGCCCTTTTCGTAGGGGCTGCCTTCGCCGAAGCCCTTGACCTGGGCATAGATGATGCGCGGGTTGATGGCACTGATCACGTCATAGCCGAGACCGAGCCGCTCGATAACGCCAGGCCCGAAATTCTCGGTGAATACATCGGCGTGCTTGGCCATCTCCTTGATCAGGGCCAAACCGCGCTCGGATTTAAGGTTGACGGTGATCGACCGCTTGTTGGCGTTGTAGATCATAAAGTAATAGGGATCGGCCACACCCCGGCGCCCCGCCTCCCCGCCATCGGGATTCTCCACCTTGACGACATCCGCACCCATCCAGGCCAGCGCCTCGGTGCAGGTTGTGCCGGCCTCGAACTGGGTCAGATCGAGAACCTTGATGCCGGCGAGACAATTCGGCGGTACGGTCGTTCCATCCATTTGTTGTCACTCCTTCCGAAACGCGGCGCGTTGAGCGCCCATCTTGCAAAGTCGTCCGACGCCTCAGTTGAGGCCCTCCTGCTGTATGACCCGCTGCACCGAGGGCCGCGCCATCATGCGATCGAAGTGCGCCGAAACGTTGGCCGGCAATTTCATGTTCAGCCGCTTTGCCGCCCAGAATTCGACGTAAAACAGCGCCGTATCGGCCGGCGAGAATTCACCCCCGGCGATATAGTTCTTGCCGGCCAGCGCTCTGTCGAGCACGGCGAAGCCCTTTTCGACGACCTCGCGCCCCGCGGCCTTAACCGCCTCATGGTCGGATGGGGACGGCGCAAAGCGCTCAGTGCGGAACAGTCGCGCAAAGCCTTGGCCGTGCATCGTGCCGACGGCATATTCCATCGCTTCCATGGCGCGGGTGTCGGCCTCGTCGTCCTTCGGCAGCAAATTCTCGCGCCGTCCGAGCCACCGCGCGATGACCGGGAACTCGGTCAGGACCGAGCCGTCGTCGCGTTCCAGGGCCGGAACCTTCCCCTTCGGGCTGACGCCGGTAAAGGGCGGCTTGAATTGGCCGCCTTCGCGCAGGTTGACGAGCTCGAGCTGGTAAGGCTTGCCGATTTCCTCAAGCAGGACGTGAATGCCGATCGAGCACACTCCGGGAGCGTAGTAGAGCTTCATCTCGGGTTCCTCGCTTGGTTGAAAGGTCGGGACGGCGCGGTCAGACTTAGCATGTCATTTCCCAAGAGCGAACGCCGATGACAATTCGGGGCTGGTTTGCGAGTCTCATGGTCGCCGTCAGTTTCGGCGTCGCCGCCGCCGATGCTATCGAAGCGGTGCATCCGCATGGCTCCGGGGTGCTGACCAAATGTCGGGATTGGCTTGTTGCCAGCTCCTGCCGGACCTATCACCACATCAGTGTGCCATCGCGGATCGCGGTCGGCGACACGATTACGGTCTCGTTCGGCAGCGATCCGAAGGAGTATGGGTTTTTCGTCGCTCGGATCGCGCTCGAGGGCGACCGCTGCACAATTTTTGCCGAGACAACCGAAGATCGGCACGGGATGGACAAGATCAACATCACCCCGTGCTACCCCGCCGGGCCAGCGCGCTGAGGCGTCTCCACGTCTCAGACGATCCCTTCGGCGCGCAACGCGTCGACCTCCGCGGCGCTGATTCCGAGCCAGGCCCCGAGCACCTCGGCGTTGTGCTGACCCAGTAGCGGCGACGGCTTGACCCGCGCCGGCGCCCCGTCGAAGCGCACCGGCCAAGCAGGCATCTTGTACGTACCGGTCGTCGGATGCTCGACGGTCTGCATGATGCCGCGCTCGGCGAGCGAAGGGTCGTTCATCAACTCGAGCGTATCGAACACCGCCCCGGCCGGCACCCCGGCCGCGCCGATGAGCTTCATCGCCTCTTCCTTGGTGTGCTCGCGCGTCCAAGAAGCGATGATTTCGTCGACCTCGGCTGCGCGGGCACTGCGTGCCTGATTGGTGTCGTAGCGCGGGTCGCCGGCCAGGTCTTCGCGGCCGATCGCCTTCAAAAGTCGTGTCCAATGCTCCGGATTGGCACGGCTGGTAAAGACATAGACATAGTCGTTCGGTCCGCCGGGCTTGCACGGGTAAAGGGCCGAAGGCACGAGGCCGCCGGGCTGGGAGCGGTCGCTGCCGCCGCGTAGCTGAGCCTTGCCGCTCAGCTGGGTGCGCGAAAACGGCACCCGCATATAGTGGACCATTGCGTCCTGCATCGCCACCTGCAGGCGCCGGCCCTTACCGGTGCGGTCGCGCTGGCGCAGCGCAGCAAGAATGCTGATGGCCATCAGCATGCCGGTGCCGGTGTCGCCAAATGACGGCCCCGGCTTGACCGGTGGGCGGTCGCCGTATCCGGTGACGCTGGTCGGACCGCCCGCCGCCTGCGCGATCATGTCGAAGGCGAGGTTTCTCTCGTACGGGCTGCCGGTTCCGAAGCCCTTGACCTGGCAATAGATGATCCCCGGGTTCAACTCCTTGACCACGTCGTAGCCGAGCCCCAGCCGCTCGATTGTGCCGGGCGCCATATTCTCGACGGTCACGTCGGCTTTCTTGAGCAGGGCTTTGACGATCTCGAGGGCGCGCGGCGCTTTGAGGTTGAGGGTTACCGATTTCTTGTTGGCGTTGAACTGGTGGAAGTACCAGGGGTCGTCGTCGGGCTGACCGGGCCGCTGCCGCCGGCCGGGATCGCCGGTCATCGGATTTTCGATCTTGACGACCTCGGCGCCGAGCCAGGCGAGCGCCTCGGTGCAGGACGGCCCCGCCTCGAATTGGGTAAAGTCCACGATTCGGACGCCTTCGAGACAGTCCAGCTCCACGCCCATTCCGTCCATCGCTCGCGCTCCTCCCGAAAAGATGTGCCACTATAGCGCGGGATGCCTCGTCAGGGGAACCGGCGGATCAGGCGTGAGGCTAAGATCGCCCGGGCAAGCGGCGCGCCAGGTCGGTCAACCCGCAGTACTCCGACTTTGACAGCCGGAAGGCGTGGATAGCCGGCACCAGGCCGGCCTGAACGAAAAATGGAGCACGGCGGCGACGCGACGATTGTAATTTCCCCAATCGTTTGTGGCCGGCCGTGTGCCGGCCATCCACGCCTTAGAGCCAATCGTGGAGATCCGCCTACCCCGGTGGGTCGCGTTCCAGAGCCTCGGCCAGGCGCTTCGGTTCGACGCGGATCTCGACCCCGGCGCGCTCCTGCTGCAGGATCATCGGCGAGCGCGAGTCGCGGTCGCCCCAGCCGCGGTTCAGCGCCTCGCTGAGCTCGGCCAATGCCATGTTGGCAATACGCATCGGCACGTTGAAGTCGCGGCCGAGCTGGGTGGCGAGCGTCATGTCCTTGTGCGCCAGTCGCAATGCGAAGGCGGCAGGCTCGTATTTGCCGGGCAGGAACTGGTCGACCAACCCATCAAAGGTGCGTCGCCGACCACCGGCGCCGTCGCGTACGGCTTCCCATAGGGCCAGCGGCTCGACCCCGGCCTTGACCCCGACCGAGAACATTTCGGCGAGTGCAGTCTGAATGCAATAGCCGGCGCCGTTATGCACGAGCTTGGCGACCGAGCCGGCACCGATCGGTCCGACATAGCGGGCCTTGTCGCCCATCGCGTCGAGCACGCTCTTGTACCGGTTGAAGATCTGCTCGTCGCCGCCGACCCAGAGGGCAAGCTTGCCGGACCGCGCCCCACGCGGTCCGCCGCTGACCGGCGAGTCGAGCATATAGACATCGCGCTCGGCGAAGGCGGCGTTGATCTTGCGCACCATCGTCGGGGAATTGGTCGACAGGTCGAAATAGGCCTTGCCGCGGCTCATGCCGGAGAGCAGACCGTTGTCGCCCAATGCCACCGCCTCGACCTCGGGCGGTCCCGGAAGCGAGGTGAACACCACCTCGGAAGCCTCTGCGACGGCACGCGGCGTGTCGGCCCAGACGGCGCCGGCGGCGAGATATGGCTCGGCCGCGGCACGACGCAAATCATGCACGACGAGCTCGTGGCCGGCCTTCTGCAGGTTCGCGGCCATTCCGGAACCCATCATGCCCAACCCGATGAACCCGATCTTCATCTCGCCCTCCGACTTATTGTCGTCACCTCCGCGGAACGCGGGGGTCCAGGCCTGCCCTGGCTTGAACCGGGGGCGGGCGGCGCGAGAGTTGCCGCCCCTGGATTCCCGCTTTCGCGGGAATGACGGATGATACGAGGATTGTATTTCTGATCGTCCTTCAGAACACCCGCGGCTATTTCTTCTCGAACACCTCCTTCGCCACGAGTGCGGCAGTCATCGCCGCCGGCCAGCCCGCGTAGAAAGCGAGGTGAGTGATGACCTCGCCGAGTTCGTTCTTGGTGAGACCATTGTCGAGCGCCCGCTGCAGATGGCCGACCAGCTGCTTTTCGCGGCCGAGCGCGATCAGGGTAGCGCAGACGATCAGGCTGCGGTCGCGCTTGGAGAGGCCGGGCCGCTCCCAAACTTCGCCAAACAGCACCCTCTCGCTGAGATCGATCAAACCCGGGACGATGTCGCGGACCTGTTCGCGAGCCGCCGATGGTTGCGATCGAGCCATGGTTTTCCTCCTCTTTTTGATCCAGCGGTTGCTATCGGCCGTGACCGTAGCACGTGGCCGCCGGAAAGGGCGAGCGAGGAATCCGCGGTCGCCTCGGGCGACGCCGGATCCCCGCGCCGATCGTTGGCGCCGGATCGAGACGCGGGCGGCGGCGTTTGCGGTTTAAGGCGGCGCTGCACGGCCCGCTCGCGACCGTCAACCCGGACCAGCCGGAATGGATTTCAGCCAGCTCCAATATTTCCCGTTGGCACTCCCGCACTTTTCGCTGCTGATCGGGATCTTTCTCGTATTGGTAGCATGGATCGAGGTGCACGCGTTGCGCGTGGCCTATATGAGCATCGGTCTCGGCCCTCGCGCGGCACTCCTCTTGCTGCCGGCTTCGCTGGGCGGCAGCTATCTCAATATCCCGGTAGCCCGGCTCGCCGGGCATCAGATCGTTTCGGGTCAGGAGGTGCTGTTCTTTGGCATGCGTCATGTTATCCCGATGGTGGTCGAGTGGCCCGACACGATCGTCGCCGTGAATGTCGGCGGTGCCGTGATCCCCGGGTTGCTCTCGCTCTATCTCTTGGTCAGATATCGGTTATGGGTTCGTGGTCTTGTTGCCGTCGCCGGCGTGGCCGTGGTGAGCCACATGCTTGCCGAGCCCGTCCGGGGCCTGGGAATTGCCCTCCCGGTGTTCGTGCCGCCGGTGTCGACGGCAGTCGTCGCATTGCTGCTGTCACGCCGGCAGGCGGCGCCGCTTGCCTATATCGGCGGCAGTCTCGGCACGCTGATCGGTGCCGACCTCCTCAATCTCGACAAGGTGCAAGGGCTGGGCGCGCCGGTCGCCTCAATCGGCGGAGCCGGGACCTTTGATGGGATATTCCTGACCGGGATCCTGGCGGTCCTGTTCGCCAGTATCTTTAGCCCGGCGGGCCCAGCGACGATTGAAGCAGCGGGAGTCAGACACTGACCTAACCGCCTTGCCGGCGATCGTAGGCGCAACCTACCGAGCGCGGGTCGGTAACCGGGGCCAGACATACCCTGGTCTCCCTCGCCCCGCCTGCGGGGAGAGGGCCGGGGTGAGGGGCATCATCTCGATGGTACGCCGAGGCCTCGCAGGTTGGGACCGCTGCCCCTCGCCCGTAATCCGCGCATATGCGCGGATTACAACCTCTCCCCGCAAGCGGCGCAGGCGGGGCGAGGTGGTTGGGTGTGCTCGCAGAGCGCGAGCCACTCTTCGTCGCGCGCCGACGGCCGCCGACCCAACCGCGAACGCAGCAATCGCGCGGCCTTGCCCGACTGCCCGGAGCTAAGGAAGGCAACGATCAGCGAGTCCTCGACGACCTCGCGCTGCGCGTGGCTCCCGCCGATCCGCGGCAGATCGTCAAGCGCTGCTTCCAGCAAACGTGCCGCCTCCGCGCTATCGCCGCGGCCAAGCGCCGCCAAGCCAGCGCAGAGAGCAGCGGCGGCTTCTCCCGGCGGGGCAGGCGGCCGTGACGAGCAAGGCTCTCCAGCCCGGCGACGCGGCTCCGGACGGCGTCCTCATCGCCGAGCGCGGCTTCGGCCAGTGCGGCATGGAGATCGGCAAAGGCGAGGCTGGCGCGCGGGAAATGTTGCCGTGCGTGGGAGGCGACCTCGGCCCATTCATAATCGAGCGCCGGGGCTGCACCATAAAACCGCCAGCGCCACAGAAACGATGCCGAGTCGGCGAGCACCAGCATCGGCACCGCCGTAGCCACCGAGGGCCTGATGTTCTCGCGGTAGATCGAACGCGCGCGCTCGCCATTTCCTCGCGCCAGCTCGAAGAGTGCCAGGTGCCATGAGAGGTGGCAGTGCAGCTGCCCCGCCCGATCATAGCCCGCGAGCCAATCCTCGATGAAGGCGGCGCCGCCGGCGGCGTCGCCCGCCTCGAAAAAGCCGTGGACGCGCTGGTGCGCCGCGTGGGCGTTCCGCGGGTTGCCGGCGAGCGAGCGCTCGACCAGCCGGGTCCCTTTCGCGACCTCGCCGGTCTCGATGTAGGCCCAGCCGAGATAGCCGAGAAACCACCAATCGTCACCCCAATGCGGCGCCAATTCTTCGAGCAATGCCAGCTGCGCCTCGTGATGGTCGCGCCGCCCGCTGAAACCCAGAAGACCAAACACCCCGAGAGCCAAGGAGAGCGGGAGCGCGTCTCGCGGATATTCGGCGGCGTGCGAGCGAACCGCCGCCAACGCCTCGACCGCGGCCCCGTCGACGGCAAGCGCGATGGCGTCGATGTGCTGCCGCTCCCGGGCGGTGACACCCTCGCAGAGCTCACGCGCCCGCGTCACCGCAACCTTTGCCTCCGGCATGCGCGCACGAAGCTGCAGCATGCGGGCTCGCGCGATATGCGCGAGGGCAAAGTAGGGGTCGGCCGCGACGGCTCGCTCCAGCTCCACTTCAGCGCCGACATTAGCCGACAGGAGAAGGTCGACCCCGGCGACATAGCTCGCGAGCGCCTGCGCCGAGACCGTGCTGAGCGGCAGCTCAAAGCGGTCCGTCATCCCGTGAGATCCCCCGACGCTGTGCAGCCCCCGAGAATCGTCCTTCCCCAGCCAGACCGCAAGAAGCCTCGGCTTCGCCCCCGGTCTCAGTGGGCCAGTCTCAGTGGGCCAGTCTCAGTGGGCGAGCCAGTACGCGGCGCCAATTCCGG
>Ga0210407_10001101_pt1 | contig 26482 bp, 26 predicted proteins | sample IncBWC27MmetaG_FD_150860 | JGI IMG/M metagenome (GOLD analysis project Ga0210407, IMG submission 150860) | Forest soil microbial communities from Barre Woods Harvard Forest LTER site, Petersham, Massachusetts, United States - Inc-BW-C-27-M | ecosystem: Environmental > Terrestrial > Soil >...
GGCGAGCCCGTTGAGATCATCGGACACGTCACCAGTGACGGGGCCGTCCTGCCCGGGACCGGACTGCGCGAGCGTTTCGATCTTCAGGCCGAAACCATGCGGGTAAACGGAACGCAGTCCACTTTGCCGGTGGGAATCCGCGCGACCGTCTTTTCCAACGACACGGAAGAAACCGAGGCTCTGGCCGGCGCTGAGTTTCCCCGTTTGTCGTATGGCGACAGGGTCAAGTTCACGGCCCGGCTGCGTACACCGCGCAATTTCCGCAACCCCGGCGCTTTCGACTATGAAGGCCATCTCCACGGCCTGGGCATCTCAACGATTGCCACGGTCCACGCGGACAAAGTTGAAGCACTGCCGGGAAAGATTGGCGGGCGCCTGGGCTTCTGGCGCAGCCGCATTCGCCGCAGCATTCTGCAGCACATCAATGACCCGGCGACAGGACTGTGGGACAAACAAGACGCGCCGCTGCTGGCCGCGATGGTCGTCGGCGATGAGTCCGCGTTGACGCGGCAGGTGCGCGAAGAGTTTCAGGAAACGGGCGCCTACCATTTGCTGGTGGTCTCCGGCATGAACGTGGCTTTGCTGGCGTTGGCTGTGTTCTGGTTGAGTCGCAGGTTGCGCGTTCCCGAGTGGGCCGCTGCGACGGTGACCATTGCACTGTGCGTCTTTTACGCTTACGTCGCCGGCCTGGGTGCGCCGGTCCTGCGCGCCGTGCTGATGCTTTCGGTTTACCTGCTCGGACGGCTGCTGTATCGCGACCGCGCGGCGTTGAACGCCACCGGATTCGCCGCGTTGGTTGTGCTGGTGGTCTCTCCCCTGGCGCTGTTTGACGCAGGTTTTCAATTGACATTCCTGGCCCTGGTGGCCATTTCCGGAATCAGCCTTCCGCTGATCGAGCGGACGTCGCGCCCGTACCGGCAGGCGCTCGAATTCCTAGATTCCACCAGTTACGATCTGCAACTGCAGCCGCGGCAAGCTCAGTTTCGGTTAGATGTGAGACTTGTGACCGAACGGCTGGCGCGTTTTCTGGGCCGGCAGCTGGCCAGGTTTTTTGCGATTGGACTGCCCCGCATGGCACTGTCGCTCTATGAGTTGTTTGTAGTCTCGGCCATCACTCAGGCCGTTCTTGTTCTGCCCATGCGAGTGTACTTTCATCGCGCGGCCATTGTAGGGTTGCCCGCAAACCTCCTGGTCCTGCCGCTGGCCGGCGTGCTTCTCAATTCGGCGGTAGCCGCCATCGCTCTGAGTTACGTCTATCTTCCCTTGGGACGCGCCGCTGGATTGGTTACGACCACGGTGCTGCACTGGACCCTACGTTGCCTGGAGGCGCTCTCGCATCTGCATGTGTCGCTTTGGAGAATTCCCGACCCCAATCTGACGATCACCCTGCTGGCCGTGGGCGGGATTGCTATTGCGGTGGCCGTAGCGCGCAGAAAACCCGTCTTCGCACTCTGCGGTGTGGCTCTGTTGTTTGTGACAGCGGCCCTCGCGGCATTCTGGCGGCCCGCGCCCCGGATCGAAGCCGGCAAGCTGGAAATCACGGCGATTGATGTAGGCCAGGGCGATTCACTGCTGGTGGTCTCGCCCGATGGTCACACCTTGTTGATTGATGCCGGCGGCACCATCGGCCCCACTCATGGCGAGTTTGACTTTGGCGAGGACGTGATCTCCCCCTATCTTTGGGCGCGCGGGCTGGACCATCTTGACGTCATGGCGCTCACCCACGCGCATGGAGACCATATCGGCGGAATGGCGCGCGTAGTCCAGAATTTTCATCCCCGCGAACTCTGGGTTGGCATCAATCCCCATACCGTTCCCCTGGACCAGCTCTATGAAAGCGCGACGATCAATGATGTCGCCGTCCGCAAGCACACGGCTGGTGACACTTTCACCTGGGGAGAGACCAGTGTGCGAGTGCTCGCGCCGCCTCCGGACTGGCATACCAGGTCCCGGCCGATGAATGACGACTCGCTTGCCCTGCTGATTTCTTATGGCAACACGCGGGCGCTCCTTGCCGGCGACGTGGAAAAGAAAATAGAGCACTATATCGCGCAGGAGTCACCGGCGGCGGATGTCCTGAAAGTCGCGCACCACGGCAGCGCAACGTCAACGACCCCGGAGTTGCTGGCAGCCGTCCATCCCAGGTTTGCCGTGATTTCCGTGGGCTACCGTAATTCCTTTGGACTTCCACGCCAGATAGTACTGGACCGGCTGCAAGATGCGCACGTGAGGACTTACCGGACGGACACTTTTGGCGCCGTCACGTTCTTATTGGATGGAAACAAGGTGGAAGCCATGCCCGCAAGTCTTCACTGATGTGATATGTAAAGCTGTTCCGGAACTAATCCTGTTCTTGCGGAGTCAATACACCATGCAGTTCAGCAAGCACTTTCCTGCCACCCGGTGGCTCTTGCGACGCTTGGTCAGCCGGAGATTCTGGTACATCGTCGCGATCTGCGCGGCGCCGATTGTCCTTGGTATGTCCGCCATTCAAGTGGACCAGATGTTGTTCCGGCACAAAGCGGAAAGGCTGGTCTCGAACATTCGCGAATTGCAATTTGGCAAGACCACGCTGGCCGAGGCGCGGCAGTCATTGCATCAATGGCCGGAAGGCGCATGGCATGGGGACTGCGACCGCGCGTGTATATACGAGATCGGCCTTGAGAGTTTTTCTTTGCGGCACGGTGATTTCTTTTTGGGTCATCCAGTACTTCAACGTTTACGCCTGCGCCTGGGCGGACATCCTGCCAGGGTCTTGGCGGTTGTCCGCTTTGCGAAAGGCGTCCTCCAGTCCGGATCGGTCGGCGTTCACCTCTGGGTTACGTCTTATCTCAATCCCGACGGCGACTCTGAGGGCTACACCTTAATAGGAGATGCAAGCTTCATGTCCCGGTTGGAGCTAGAGAGGTCGCCCGCCCTCCTCGTAAGAGAACAACCCCATGCTACATACTGGGTTCACCAGCCCGGTGGATGTGAGGGATGTATGATGATTGGCGTCACGTTTCTGTCAGGCGCCAGCCACTCTGATATTGAGCGACTCATGCTCTTCGATTTCTCTTGCCTCACTCTCCGGCTACATCCCTGCCGTGTCCCAGCCGACATCATGCCGGCTGCATGGCAACAATTTCTGGACGACGAAGCTCAACGCCCGCAGGGACCGTGAACTTAATTTCCTAGGCCGGCTCTAGAGGTTCATCATCGTCAACGGGTTCTGCCGTCTCCGTGTTGTTATATTCTTCAATGACCTTCCGCGCGGCCTCAGCCTGGTCCGCGCTTACCCACACAACAACCCCGCCCACGCCGGGCAGCACATCCTGAGGGACATCCTCGCCGACGATGCGGGCCTCGATCCCTTGTGATTCCAGCAGACTGCGGACAACCATGGCCTCCGATTCCTGCCGTGTATCGAAGACTGCTACCGGTCCCTGGGCCGTCGATTCATCAGCCATGTTTCACCTCGTTGTGTTCCTGTTGCCTTACTTGCGTTCCATCCGCTGCAACGTGAGCCTAAGCGTTCCCCACGCCATGTGCCCGCGCATCTGCACGGGAATGTGCGCGGCGTCGTCGGAATACCAGATCCGGATGTTCCCCTTGTCTTTCAGCAGCCCGGTCGCAGTTTCCGGATGGACCCGGATGGCATAGAACATTCCTGCCGGGGTCGTGACCAGTTCCCGCGCTTCCGCGTACAGGTCCACCGTCATCGTGTTTCCGCCGTCATTCAACGGGAAGTGGTAGGTCTTGCCCGGCTGCGGGGCCAGGGAGCCCGCATAGTAAATGGCCGAAAGCACGTCGCTGACGCAAGGGGGAACGTCATGCTCTTCGTGCCGGGAATCGTTTTTCTTCAGGTTTTTCTGGTCCAGCACGGCCTTGCCGCGCTGATAATCGAAGGTGACGTTGCTGTCGACCTGGCGCAGTCCTTCCTCGGCGTGTTTGTTGAGGTTGCGGGAGCAGAAAGTGGAGGGATCGAAGAAAGACTCAAAAATATCGTGGACGTGGTACAGCACGGCCACGGAGCCAACCGCATTTGCCGTACCGACGGCGCGCTCTTCCTGCCCCGCGCGTTCCATGCGCAGCGTGACCGTCCCGGCATTGAAGACGCGCCACTCAGCGCCATAGGTAAGAGATTGTCCTTCCGGCAAGCGATAGCCTGCGTCCGGCAGGGGCATCGCTGGCACGGCCGCAACCGAAGCTTCGGAGTTCTGCAGCGAAGAAGGCAATGCCGGAGGGCCGCCGGGCTGCCCGAAGCCGATAAGAACGAAAATGCCTGCGATGAGTATGCTTCGCAACAGGATTCTATGCCCAGAAAATTTTCAAAATCAGTACGCTCAGGACCAGGACGGAGCCTATCAAGGCATTGTACTCGCGATGCCGCAGGTAAAGCTCCCGCGAGAACATCGCGACATGGTTGTCGCCGGACCGGTATGCCGTAGCCCGTGGCCAGAAACTCGACACGCGCGCGCTGTATTCTCCATACTCTACAAACGTCGCGCGCAAATATTTTTCTTCCGCCCGGACAACCGGGACATAAATGAACAGGAACATCGCGGCCGCGCCCAGTGCGATCCACCAGTTACGCGCCGCGACCATGAAGCCAATGGCGATCAAAATGGACCCAAGATACAGCGGATTGCGCACATAAGCGTAAGGCCCGGTGGTTGTGAGCTCGGCGTTCTTGCGGATGTGTCCGGAGGCGGTCGCGCGCACCAGCAATCCGGCAACCACGATCACCCAACCCGCCGCAACCGACTTCCAGCCTGGATGAGCGAACCAGATAAAGGCCCCGGCAAACAGAAAACCCAGCGGGACCCGCGACCGGGTGGCAATGCGCGCCCAACTAGGCATGGCTGCTCCCCAGCAGTTGACGCGCGGCGGCAATCACGTCCTGTGCTTCAATCTTGAGCAAGCCTTCGTCGGGCCGGCGGTGGTGGGAAAACGTTGTCTCGCTGTCCGGATGGCGGAGCGTGATGGATTGTGTTCCGAAAGGGCCGGTGCGCGCGGGATCGGTTGGTCCGTACAATCCCACAACCGGCACGCCCAGCGCCGCGGCCAGATGCAACGGCCCGGTGTCCCCGCCGATGAGAATACGCGCCCGCCGCGTGAGCGCGATGAGCTGTCCAACCGTGCAGCCAACCGGAAACCCGCTCCCATCGCTGGCGCGGACTACCGTTTCTGCCAAGCCCTTTTCCCCTGGCCCGAAGTTCACCAGCGTTTTCAGATTGTGGCGCGCCAGAGCTTTCGCGACTTCGCCAAAGCGTTCCGCAGGCCACTGTTTGCCGCCCCATCCTGCGCCCGGATTCACAATCGCAAAACTGGCTATGCCCAGCTTCTTGATCTCGGCTTCCACCCAGGCTTCGCTCGCAGCGTCGCGCGGAAGCTGCGGCGCCGGTAGTGTCAGTTCTGCCGAGCCGAGATACGTATGCAGCGCCTGTGCCGCCAGCGAGTGATTTTGCTCCACGACGTGCTCGCTCTCGCGGGGAAATTGTTGCGAGTAGAAAAGCCCTGCCAGGCGTTCCCGCGGATCGGAAAATCCTGCGTGCATGGGCGCACGGCTCATCGCGGCAAAGACCGCCGATTTGACATTGGCCTGAAAATCTAATGCCGCATCGTATCCTGCTGCGCGGATATTCTTGATCACGCCCACAGCTTCCCTTGCGGTTGCCGGATCGTACATGCGTCTGCGCCAACGTCTTGTATTGACTGAGTGGACGAGGTCCACAACGGGCTTTTGCGCGCTCAACTCGCTCCCGCTGCTCATGGTCCCTTGCGCCACCAGCAGTTCGGACCAGTTATCTTCCACCAGCCAGCCAATGGTGGCGTCCGGCAGCGCCGCGCGAATGCCGGTCACCGCCGGCAATGCATGCAGAATGTCTCCGAACGCGCCCATACGCACGATCAGGATTTTGGCCATTCGCCCTTCCGTACCAACTCGGTGGTGGAATGGTCTTTCGGGTCGCCAACAATCTCCACGCGTCCTCCGCAGGCCAGCACGACGTCGCGTTCCGGGACGCTCTCCGGCGTGTAATCCGTGCCTTTGGCGTGTATATCGGGACGCAGCAGCTGGACCAGGTTGCGGACATCGAGTTCTTCAAATACGGTCACGGCATCCACGGCTTCGAGCGCCGCCAGGATTTCCGCTCGCTCCTGTTCAGGCATGCGCGGCCGGCCATGGCCTTTGAGCGCGCGCGCGCTGTTGTCTGAATTCACAGCGACCACCAGCTTGCCGCCCAGTTCCTTGGCGGCGAGCAGATACCGGACATGCCCCACGTGCAGCATGTCAAAACATCCGTTCGTCAAAATGATTTTTTCTCCGGCCGCGCGCCACCGCCTGACTTGTTCCGCGAGTTCGGGGGCCGCCATGACTTTGCCAGTGCTCCGCGCCACTCAGCCTCCCGTGACCGCTCGCAGCAACTCGTCTTTGGTGACGGTGGCCGTCCCACGCTTCATCACCACAATGCCTCCGGCGTAGTTGGCCAGTCGCGCAGCTGATTCCGGATCGGCCCCGGCAGCCAGGGCCGCGGTGTAGGCGGCAATCACGGTATCACCCGCGCCGGTGACGTCGGCCACTTCATCCGAGCCATGGATGGGAATCGCCACCGGCTTCTGCCCGCGTGGGAAAACTGTCATGCCGTCCCGGCCACGGGTCACCAGCAGGGATTGCAGCTTCATTCTCTGCAAGATGGCCTTGCCGGCGGCAAGCAAATGCGCATGGTCCGCGCCGATTTTGGTGCGCAGGCCTTCTTCCAATTCCGCTTCATTCGGCGTGGCGGCGGTGACGCCGGTGAAAGCCAGCGTCCGGAAGCGCGAATCGAGGGTGATGGGAATGCCGTCCAGCGAGGCCCGCGCGCGGATGCTGTTGAAGATTTCCGGAGTTGCCGCGCCATAGCCGTAATCGGAAATCAGGAGCGCGTCGGAAGCGCGCACATAGCCGCGCGCATGAAAAATAAGTTCCTGGATCGCCGCGTGGTCCAGGGGCGTCTCCGGCTCGTGGTCTATCCGGACCACCTGCTGCCGTGGCGAGTGCGCCGTGCCCGCCAGGATCCGCGTCTTGGTGACGGTGGTGCGTCCTTTGATACGCCGAATACCGCTTACGGAAATGTGTTTTTGCCGGAATGCCCGCAGCAGAAGCCGACCGGACTCGTCATCGCCAATCACGCCCACGGGCAGGGCGTTCACACCCAGGTCGGCCAGGTTGTAGATGGCGTTGGCCGCGCCGCCAGGGACCACGGTGCGATCGCGATGGCGGAGAATCAGCACCGGGGCCTCGCGGGAAACGCGCGCTATCTCGCCGTATACAAATTCGTCGGCCACCAGGTCGCCCAGCACGGTGATGGTGAGTTTGGAAAACTCTTCGACGATCCGGGCCAGCTTATCGGAAGGTTTGACGCTCTTTTGCATGTAACTCAGATTTTCTCACGTTTCTGGCTGGAATCCGCAGCCGCAACGCTCTTCCAGCGCAGCCAGCAGGGCGGAAATGACGTTCGCCGGGCGCTCCAGTTGCAGTTCCAGACCTGCGGTTTCAAACGTCCGCAGTTGCAGCAGGAGCGGTCCCAGGTTGACGGCATCTTTGTCGGTAGTGATGAATCCGCGTGCCGTGGCCCTGGCTTTTCGCTGAATCAGGCGGTCGATGTCGCGCTGTTGGTAGCGATGGTGGTCGGGAAACGCGACCGTATCGGCCACGTCCATGCCCAGTTGTTTCAAAGCAGAGAAAAACTGCTCCGGACGGGCCAGTCCACAAAACGCCACGACTCGCTTCATGGGCGTGACAAAGGAAACGTTGCGGCGCGCGCGCCAGACCAACCTGACATGCGCCGGAGGCGCGATGTTTGGCGGAAGAACAACCGCGTCCGCCCGGCGCAGCGCGGAAAGCGGCTCGCGCAGGCGCCCCACGGGTAACACAGTATCGTCAAGATCGTGGGCCTGGAGCAGCACGATATCGAAGTCGCGATGAAGCCGGCGGTGCTGAAACCCATCATCCAGAAGGTGGAGCTTGCTCGGGAACTTCTGCTCCGCCAGCAAGCCGGCCTGATAGCGGTCGGCCCCAACGATGACTGGTACTTGAAGCTTGCGCGCGATCAGCAGAGGCTCGTCGCCAAACTTGCCGGGCGCGCCCTCGGGATCAACCACCAGAACTTCAGACGATTGGCGTCCGTACCCGCGGGAAAGAACGTCAAAGGGGATACCCCGCTCCTTTAGCAAACCTCCGAGGGCGATTACGAAGGGCGTCTTGCCACTGCCGCCCACGGAAAGGTTTCCTACACTGACCACCGGCCGGGAAAGCTTGCGGACCTGAAAGAATTTGCGGTCATACAGCTTGTTCCTGGCGGCTACGCCTGCCGCGAAAATCGCCGAGACCGGATTCATTGCGCCTCTTTTGCGCTGACAGCCAGAAACGGCCGCAGGGCTTGGAGTGTCCGCTCAGTAGCTCCGATGTGTTCACGAAAGAGTGCGATGGCCCGCTCGCCCAAGGCTCCGCGTGCCACGTTGTCTTCAAGCAGTGCCAGCAATTGAGTCGTGAGCGTCGCCGCGGTCACAACTTTCAACCCGCCGCCTTCTAAAAAGATTCGGACAATCCCGCGAAAATTGAACGTGTGTGGCCCAGTCATTATGGCGACACCGTGCTGCGCCGGCTCCAGAATGTTGTGACCGCCCGAGGGGAACAGGCTGCCGCCGACAAAAGCCACGTCCGCCAGGGCATAGACGGAAGCCAGCTCGCCGACGGTATCCAGGAGGAAAACACTGCTGGATATTGGATGATCTGGCCGCCAGGTGCTGCGTCGTACGAGGGTCAGGCCTGTTTTCGCAACCAGATCAGCAACCTCACCAAAGCGTTCCGGATGCCGGGGCGCCAGGATCATCGCTGCCGATGGATATTTCCGCAGCACTTCCACGAACGCGGCGAGCAACAACGCTTCTTCGCCTTCCACGGTGCTGCCGCAGACGAGCACGAGGGAGTCCTGTCTCAATAAACGGCGCAAGTCTTCCGTCAAGACCGAACTCGCGCTGGGACGGACATCAAACTTCAAATTGCCGCTGACCTGCGCGCGCTCCGTCGCGGCCCCAATTTCCACCAGGCGTGCGCCGTCTTCTTCCGTCTGTGCGAGAAATAGATCAACCTGCTTCAACACGTCCCCGAACAGCCAGCGGAACCGGCGGTAGCGGGGAAACGAGCGGTCGGAAATGCGGGCATTCACAATTGCCACCGTCACGCCCCTTTTTTTTGCCAGATGCAGCAGGTTGGGCCAGAATTCAGTCTCCGCCAGTACCAGCAGTCGCGGCTGAAGGGCCCGAAGATACGCCCGGACGGCAAAGCCGAAGTCCAAGGGCAGGTAAAACACGCGGTCTTCGCCAAAACGCTCACGCGCCAGCCGCTGGCCGGTGAGTGTGGTAGTCGAAATCAGGACTGCTGTCCCGGGAAAGCTGCTCTCCAATTCACGCACCAGGTGGCTGACCGCCAGCACTTCACCGACGGAAACTGCGTGGATCCATACGCAGCCGGCACGCGGCTTCAAGCGCGCCGGAACGCGTCCCAGACGCTCAGCGAGCCCGGCGCGGTATTTGCCCTGACGCAGCATCTGGAGCAGCCACCACGGCGAGGAAAGAAGCACCACAAGACCCAGCGCCAGGCTGTAAAGGATAAACATGAAAGAAAAGCCATTTTATCCATTCGCGCGATGTGCAGTTGTGAAAACCTTCCCCTGGCCGGATAATCAGACTGTGAATCCACGCGGAATTCTGGCCTTTCTCCTGCTCGCTGCCGTTCTCGGCTCGGCCGGTGACAGCAAACCGGGAGCAGGCGTTCCCAGGGCCACCCACGCCAAGACCTATCCCGCGCGCGAGGTCCATGAGGACGAGGGAGTCTCCGTCGCGATTGATCCCTTTGACATGGCCGACAAGGCCGCGGTCTTCAAGGTGAAATACAAAGACCATGATTTTTTGCCCGTCCGCCTGATCATTTCCAACGATAGCGACAAGACCGTGATGCTCGACGATCTTCAAGTGCAATACATCACCGTGAACCGAAGCAAGCTGGAACCGGCGGACAGGGACGCTCTCTATCGTCGTCTGGCCCATGCCGGGAATCGGCCGGACAAACCGGGCGTCAGGTTACCTCTGCCGATTCCCAAGAAGACCAAACCCGCCGTCAGCAAAGAAACCCTGGAGGAAATCGACAGCCTCACGTTCTACACCTATCCGGTGACCGCTCACTCCACCAGCAGCGGTTTTCTTTTCTTTGATGTCTCCGGCCTCGAGACCCCGGAAGCCGGAGCGCACATTTTTGTTTCCGGGATGAAGGTGAACGGTAAGGAGCTGTTTTACTTTGATATTCCGCTGGAAAAATACCTGAACTACCACCCCGGACACTAAAAAGGCCGCTAGCCTATAATTTGCGTCATGGCCACAGCACAAATCTCGGCCGCCGTGCGCGAGAAATATGAGCCGGTAATCGGGCTGGAAGTCCACGTCCAGCTGCTGACGCAGACTAAGATTTTTTGCGGGTGTTCCACGAAGTTTGGTGCTCCGCCCAACACCAACGTTTGTCCGGTGTGCCTGGGGCTGCCCGGCGCGCTGCCCGTGTTAAACCGGCAGGCGGTGGAGTTCGCCGTGCTGGCGGCGCAGGCGCTTGATTGCCAGGTGCGCGAGACGTCCATCTTTGCCCGCAAGAATTATTTCTATCCCGATCTGCCCAAGGGATACCAGATTTCCCAGTTTGACAAGCCGCTGGCTGAGCACGGCAAGATTGAAATCGCACCGGCTGGAGGAAAGCGCAAGGTCATCGGCATCACCCGGCTGCATATGGAAGAAGATGCCGGCAAGAGCCTGCACGAAGGCTTTCCGGATTCCGCCACCAACACCTACATCGACCTGAACCGCAGCGGCGTTCCGCTGATTGAGATAGTGAGCGAGCCCGACATGCGCTCGCCGGAAGAGGCTTACGAATATCTCACCCGGCTCAAGGAAATCATCCTGTATACCGGCGTGAGCGACTGCAACATGGAAGAAGGGTCATTGCGTTGCGATGCTAATATCAGCGTCCGCCTGCGCGGGCAGGCGGAGTTTGGCACCAAGACAGAAGTGAAGAACGTGAATTCCTTCCGCTTCATCCGCGAGGCCCTGGAGTACGAAATTGACCGGCACGTCGAGGTCATAGAGGGCGGCGGGAAGATAGAACAGGAAACGCGTCTCTACAACGCGAATGAAGGCCGGACCTACGGTATGCGCTCGAAAGAGCAGGCGCACGACTATCGCTACTTTCCCGAACCGGACTTATTGCCGCTCGTCGTAGACACGCGCTGGCAGGAAGCAGTCCGCAAAACGCTGCCGGAACTTCCCGAGGCCCGCCGCGCGCGCATGGTGAGGGACTACGGAATCACCGAGCAGGACTCGCAGGTCCTCACCGCCAACCGGACACTCGCTGACCAGTTCGAAGAAGCCGCGAAGGCGGCCAAAAATCCCAAGCGCGTTGCCAATCTCGTACAAGGCGAACTCATTGGCCGGCTGAAGGCCAAAGGCCTGGAGATTGAGCAATCACCCATTTCCATGAAAGGTGTCGCAATCTCCGCGGACCTGATGGAGGCGGGGACCATCTCCAGCAAGATCCTCAAAGATCTCTACGACAAAGCCTTCGCCAGCGGCGAAGACTTTTCTGCCGTCTATGAAAGAGAGAAACCGCGGCAGATCACAGACACGGCGGCTATCGAACGAACCATTGATGAGGTGATAGCCGCCAATCCGAAGCAGGTACAGCAATACCAGGCCGGCAAGACCACGGTGATCGGCTTCTTTGTGGGACAGGTAATGAAAGCGACCCAAGGCCAGGCCAAGCCGGAACTGGTGAATGAATTGCTGAAGAAGAGACTGTGAAGGCCGGCGTGATAAGTGCCGAAAGTGCTGCTTCAGGAAGCTAATTGCACGGCTTTCTCAACTTTTCGCGGAAGTTTAATGGCAACGAAATAATCCGCTGGATAGAGGTAGTCTTCGCCCGATTCGTCAACCACCCGGAGCAGCCCGGACCTGCTCGCTGTCCGGTCTTCAAAAAACCGGTAAATCTTGCGCAATTCGAGAGAGGCTGGATAGTCTTCGTTTTTTACACAGATCGCGTAGTGCGGAGCGGCCGCTTTTTTCTTAACTGAGTATCCGGTTGATCTTGGTTTCTTTTCTGCCGATGCCATGTGCTTCATACCAGTGCAACTCAGCCAAGTATATCGCACCGTCGGCAAGACGAATTGAAGCAATTCCCTTTAGTTTTCTCCAGCGCCCTCGCCCATAAACCCTCCCGAGGCGTCGGCGCTCGCGAATGAATTTGCCCGTCGCGATGACTTCGATATCCGCGATCTCGCCCAACACCTCGAATTTCATGCATCAGAGGAATAGCTAAAGAAGTGCCGAATTGCAAGAAGTTTCGGGGGTATATGTCTCACCGCAGCGGCTGGCTCGCGCCTTCAAAGAGCTTGGTCACCACGCCATGGCTGACGCCATAGATGACGAAGGCTCTTTCGTAGAAGCCATATTCGCGGAACAGAAGTTCCGCGGGACCGGCGCCGTCCACGTCCACGGCGTCAATCAGCTCCAGCCGCGGGACCACGTCGAGATGAGAGGAATCGGTGACGTTCGCCAGCAGCTTCGTGGGGTTGCCGTCGATGTCAATGCGCGCAATCAGTGTGATATACCGCGTAGCCGGCTTGGCCGGCGGGGCTTCCGGCGCGGGAGCGGCTTTGTGTCCCGCAGAGATTTTTTTAACAGGCGGCTGCTGGGCCGGTGGAAGCTCCGCCGTCAGCACCATGGCCGCGTCGTTACTCATGTCGAGGTCGAAGGCGCGCAGGCTCAGGTTCTTGAATGAGCTGTCGGTAAGCGCGGGCGTTTCGCGCGGAAATTGCTGCAGCACCAGCTTGCGCATTTTGGCTTCAATCTGGACCTGCTCGCCTGGCTTCCACACGAAATCGTAAGAACGGTTCTCGCTGGGCTGCTCATCGGAAACGCCGACCAGCGTCTGTGTTCCCTGTCCCGCGGGTTGATACAGGACCGCTTCCGCGGCGCGCTGGGTGCCCGGCGAAAGCACTGGCTGGTTCTCCAGTTCCTGCTGTTGCTGCGCGGTCGTACCGCGATGCCGCAAGGTAGGGCGGCTAGGGTCCCGTTCCTGCGGAGTCTCCGGGACCGGCGCTACCGGCGGGTTCGTGCCGGCGGTTTGCGTGCCAGGAGAGGCTGCAGGAGGCGTTGCCGCCGGATCGCTGGCGCCGCTCTCTCTACGATGCATAACCGGGCGATCGTCCGGTGCCGGTGGATTCGCGTTGGGAGCTTGCGTCCCTGTAGTGGAAGGTGCCGGAGGTTGCGCTGGCTGAGCGGTGGAGCTATCGGCCCGGCGTATTCTGGGACGATCGTCGCCAGCCGCAGAAACCGGCGTTGCCGAGGCCGTCGGCCTGGGCTTTGCCGGCAGCTGCCAGTTCCCGCCCGCCACCCAGATGCCGTTCGCTTCTTCGCTGTTCGTAATTGCTAAATAAGCAACCGGCATTCCACTTTTCTGGACTTCATACACCACGCCATTTTCCAGCGCCATCGGCCGCGGCTTGCTTTCGTAAATGCTGCCGTCATGATACCGGCCGTGATCGAGGACGGTGATGGCCGTCAGGCGGATCTTCTTGGCTCCATAGGCGTCCGTGGTGATTTCCACAATGCCCGTGGCCCGCAGCTTATGCGCATTGCGGTGCTGTGCAGCCACGGAAACTGCCAGCGCGCAGGCGAGCAGAAGCGCGACACTGGCCTGAAAACGCCGAGTACGATATAAATGCGAATGCCTGGAAAAGAGAGTCACCATCATGCAGCTTAATGATAAAGCCCCGGACATCACTCTTGCCAATGAAGAAGGCAAGACTGTCTCGCTCAAGGACTACCGCGGGAAGAACGTGGTCCTGTTCTTCTATCCCAAGGCGAATACTCCGGGTTGAACGCTGGAAGCGTGCGGGTTCCGCGACGCATTCACCAGGATCCAGAAGGCCGGCGCCATCGTGCTCGGCATTTCACCGGACAAGCCTTCGGCCCAGAAAAAATTTAAAGAAAAGTACAGCCTGCCCTACTCCCTGCTGGCCGACGTAAACAAGGAAGCCGCCAAAAAGTTCGATGTGCTCAAAGAAAAGAGCATGTACGGACGCAAGTACATGGGAATCGAGCGGACCACGTTTGTCATCAGCCCGGAAGGCAAAATCGCCGCGATCATCACGGGGATTAAACCGGACGAGCATGCCGCGGCGGTAGTGGCAGCGCTGAAGTAGATTGCCAGAATCGCCGTAATTGCGAAAATTGCAAACGAATTACGGTGATTCTGGCCAATCTGTTTATCTATCTGATCCTAAAAGTAATCACGCTCTCGCTTCCAATCACCGCTTCCTGCTTACCCGTGGCAGCGGCGACTCCAGTGCCGGCGCCGGCTCCTACTCCCGAACCGATCGCGGCTCCCTTTCCACCTCCGGCGAGTCCGCCGATCAGGGCGCCGGCCGCCGTCCCTCCGCCAATTTTGACGACGTTGCTTTTCGTATGGCTCTTGCCTTTCCGGCTATACCGGGAAGTGGAAACCGCTTCGCCATGGATCGAAGTCAGCCGCAGGGAGAGTTGGCCGGGTGCGTGCAACCGTCCGCTGGACTTGGCAAAACTTACTTTGCCGCGGACAGGTTCGCCGGCCCGGAACACCGTCTTGCCATTGACAACTACGTTTCTCTGAAGCACGCCTTCCCAGGTGTCTCCGCGGTGGGCCGTGCCCGAACTGATGGCCGAGGTGGTCCGGACGGTCACGACCGTGCCGGCGGGAATGTTTTCGGCGCTCAGTTGCGCCGCCCAGAAAACCGAACTGGCTGCAAGTAGAAAACCAAGAAATCTGCGAAACGTCATTGCTCGTTACCCTCCAGGTGACAATTACTATACAACCGGCAGGGATGCGGCACGATTCTCGTGGTTCTTACTGAAGTGTAGTATGGGGCGTTGTACTGAGGGAACCATCGTGTCTGCGCGCATAGAATACATACCGCAGGTTCACGCGGACTTGTCCCGGCGTGCCGCGGATACGCGCGGATGCGAAAATTCTAGTGTAGAGCGCGCCAAACTCGTCCCCCGGTCGTTCTTTAACCGTGATCCGCGCAAAGTGGGTCCTGCGCTTCTGGGAAAGATGATTGTCCGCAGGCAAGGACGCAACATCCGCGCCGGCCGCATCGTGGAAGTGGAAGCTTATTTGGGAGCAGGGGATCTCGCCGCTCACTCCGCTGCGGGACTCACGGAACGCAACGCCGTGCTGTTCGGGCCACCGGGCCATGCTTATGTTTATTTCGTTTACGGCGTTCATTACTGCCTGAATATTTCATGCATGAGAGAAGGCGAGGCAGGCTGCATATTGGTCCGTGCGCTGGAGCCGCTTTCCGGTATTGAAGAAATGGCAAAGGCGCGCGGTCTGGAACATCTGGACTTCAATTCGGCCCGTGATCTGCGCAAACTGACAACCGGTCCCGGACGCTTATGCCAGGCCCTGGGGATCACGCGCTTGCGGGACAACGACAAAGACATGGTTTCGCCCGAAGCCGACCTTCAAGTGCGGGACGACGGCTTTCGCGCGGGGAAAGTGCTTGCAAGTCCTCGTATTGGCATTACCAAGTCGAAGGACTTGCCGCTGCGTTACACGATTGCAAAAAATCAGTTTGTGTCTGTGAAAATCGAAAAACGATAGCGCTTGATGACGGTGACTCAGTACAGGCGTGACGTGCGATTTGGCTGTGTGACGCAGGCACTCTTGCCTGTGCTGGCTTCCTTCTGAAAAAACAGAGGACATCAGCGTCATCTGCGTAGATCAGTGGTGAGGTTTCCCAGGCAGATTCGCCGGCAGCACAATATTATCAATCAATCGCGTTTCGCCCACATACGCCGCCACTGCGACGAGCGCCCCGACGGATGTATCAGCCACGGGTTCCAGGGTGTCCGGGGCCACGATCTCAAAATAATCGAGCTTGACAGAAGGTTCTTCGGTAATAACTCTTCGTCCCGCGGCGCTCAATGCGTTTGCACTCTTCTCGCCCTGGCCCGCCAATGTCTGCACGTGCAGCAGCGAGCGATGCAGTACCGTCGCCTGCTTGCGCTGCTCGGCGTTGAGATACGCATTGCGCGAGCTCATGGCCAGACCGTCCGCTTCGCGCACTGTGGGACAGACGACAATCTGCACGTCAAAGTCCAGATCGCGCACCATCTTGCGGATGATGGCCACCTGCGCAGCGTCTTTCTGTCCAAAGAAAGCCAGGTCGGGCTGGACAATGTGAAACAGCTTGGCGACCACCGTGCTCACGCCGCGAAAGTGTCCGGGACGCGAGCGCCCGTCGAGCCGGTCGGTAATGCCTTCCACCGTGACCCAGGTCGTGGCGTCTTTGGCGTACATTTCGGCAGACGACGGCGTAAGAACGTAGTCCACTTCTTCCTCCGCCAGCAACACACCGTCCAGCTCCAGGGTCCGCGGGTATTTCGAAAAATCTTCTTTCGGTCCGAACTGCGTGGGATTCACAAAAATGGAAACGATCACCACGTCCGACTGCGCGCGCGCGGCGCGGACCAGCGACAGATGTCCCTGGTGAAGCGCGCCCATGGTGGGCACAAAGCCGATGCGCTTCCCGGTGCGACGGACCTGTTTGCTGAGGACGTTGATTTCTGATGCGGTGGAGATGGTAAGCATTTAAGGCAGAAACACACAAACCTTTGAAACACAGAGGAAGGGAGGACACAGAGGAAGAAGCTGCCTGAAATGCCAAAATTGCCGTAATCCCCGAAATCTAAAATTATCCGAGTCTTGGCATTTACAAGTCCTCTGTTTACTCCTTTCCTCTGTGTTTCAAAGGTTTTGCTGGTGGCTATTTCCCAATTACTAATTGCTTCCTCGCAACTCCCCCAACCGCCATTTTCCTCATCTGCTTCCGCGCCATGATCGCATCCAGCGCTTCTTTGGTCTCTTTCGGCAGATGGTAGGACTCGGCATCGGACGGATAGCTGCCGGATTCAACATCGGTCTTGTATTGCTGTACCGCGGTGCGGACCAGAGCAGCGGCGTCGCCATACTGGCGGACGAATTTGGCCGGCGGAGCAAACGTCAGATTTACGATGTCATGGAACACCAGCACCTGACCGTCGCACTCCGGCCCGGCGCCGATGCCGATGGTCGCAGCGGAAACTTCATTCGTAATGATGGCCGCGACTTCCCGCGGCACGCCTTCCAGCACGATGCTGAATACACCCGCGCGGTCGAGGGCGATGGCGTCTTTGATCAGGCGTTCAATCCCGCCCAGGTCTTTCCCCTGGACTTTATAGCCGCCCATCTTGTGTACCGATTGCGGTGTCAGGCCAATGTGCCCCATCACCGGAATTTCGGCGTCCAACACGCGCCGGACAAGGTCCGCGCGCTTTTCGCCGCCTTCCAGCTTCACCACTTCCGCGCCCGCTTCCTTGACGAAGCGCAACGCATTGTTCACGCCTTGTTTCCAGTCGGTGTGATAGGAAGCGAAAGGCATGTCGGCAATCAGCAGCGCCGACTTCACCGCCCGCCGCACTGCGCGGGTGTGGTGCAGCATTTCTTCCATGGTCACGGGCAGAGTGTTGTCGTAGCCCAGGACCACCTGGGCCAGGGAGTCGCCCACCAGGATCATGTCAATCCCGGCTTCGTCCACCAGCCGGCTGGTCGCGTAGTCGTACGCGGTCAGGCAGGTGATGGGCTCGCGCCTGGTCTTCTTTTCCTGAATGGTGAGTGCGGTAATTTTGGGTCGGGCAGGAATGCCCCGTTCGTCGTGGAACGAAGTAATGCTCACGTTGCCTCCAGTGCAGTTCGGCGAGGCCGATACCGCCTGTTGTCCTATGTAGGATGCGGACGAGGTTATTGTAGTCACAAATGTGCCTGTTTGGCGAGAACAAAAAACAGGCTCTTACCGCGGATTTACGCAGATGAGCGCGGATTAGAAGAGCGCTGACGTAGAGACGTGGCTCTTTGCGCTAGAATCTGAAAAATGAATGTCGAAGAGTACAAGCGGCCTCTGGATCTCGCGGCGGCTTCCAGGCCACGCCAGCATCTGACAATGGACAGCCGCGCTACTGCACTCGCGAGCGCCAGACAACCTGCATCCACCGTCGCGCTCTGGGCTTTGCTCGCCCTCTTTGCCGCCGCCACCGTCCTGCCGCTCTTTCCCGACAAAGTTCCTCTGACGGTAATCGTGGCCGCGCACATCATTCCTGCGGCGCTCTTTGCGCTGGTTCACGGCGCTCTCGTCTACCGGCTGCGGGGTATTCTGGTTTTCGCCGCGATCAGCCTGGTGATCGGCAACGTCGTCGAGAATATCGGCGTGCTCACCGGTTTCCCGTTCGGCCACTACTACTTCACGGCCGGAATGGGGCCCAAACTCTTCCTGGTTCCAATCCTGATGGGCCCGGCGTATGTAGGCATGGGATACGTCTCGTGGACGCTCGGCCGCCTAATGGTTGTCGGCCCGCGCGGTTCGACCACTGGATCTGGCGCTGGACGGGCGCTGCGCGTCGTGACCGTTCCCCTGGCAGCGAGCTTCGCCATGGTCGCCTGGAACCTGACCATGGACCCGGCGTTGTCGACGGTTGGGCATTATTGGATATGGAAGCAAGGCGGAGCGTATTTCGGCGTACCGGTGACGAATTTTCTCGGCTGGTTTCTCGCCAACTACATCATCTACCAGATGTTCGCGCTCCATCTGCGCGGACGCGCGTCTTCACTCCCGGCACACCCTCTGCCAGCTTTACATTGGTACAGCGTGTTGTTCTACGCGCTCATGGCAGCGGGCGCCGTTCTCCGGGCCATCCCAACAGCCAGCGCCGCGGTAGTTGCCGACGCCACCGGCGCGCACTGGAAAGTCAGCGACATCAACGGAGCCTGCGCTTTGGCGGCGGGGTTCATCATGGGACCATTCGTGCTGCTGGCGTGGGCGAGGCTGGCGGAGCGGGATTAGAAGTCCAGTTCCACAAAAGCGGTCTAAATTGCCCTTGACATTCTTTTGCAAAATTCCTATGGGCGCAATTTCGCTTTACATTCGTCTCTAATTGCGCTACTCTCATCCAGCATTTCGTCTTATGTTCGTCCAATAAAGAGCAAATGGCAAGTAGCAATGAGCAAAGCCTGGGAAGGAACAACGCGATTCGAGGGTGGAAATAAGGCAGAAAGAGGCTTCGACCGGTCGGTGACCGTTCGGTTGAATTGGGGTTGGGCCTTTGTTTTCAACAAAAGTGGCATAGGGGGGTGGGGGGCCCGCAAAGGTACGGACCGGGCACATCCCTGACGGATCAGACCGAGGAATACTCTGACACTTACGGAAGAACCGGCAAGCTACACGCTGGCTGTGCCGGTTGAACCCAGGGGCAGGAAGTACTGGGTCCCGCGGATCGGCTCGCTGACACGGCGCAGGAGCTCCTGCAGGTCGGTGTGGCGCTCCACGAAGTCAATGGCGTCGGTGTTGACCACCAGCAGGTCGGACGACGTGTAGTGAAAAAAGAAATGCTCGTAGGCCTTAACGACCTCTTCGATGTAGTCGTCGCTCACGGCCATTTCTCCGGCGATGTTTTTCTTGCGCAGGCGCCTCTTCAGCACGTCCGGTGAGGCCTGAAGATAAATCACCAGGTCGGGAAGGGGCAGTTGTTCGCGGAAGTGCTGGTAGTAGCGGTTGTAGATGTCCAGCTCGGCGTCGGAGAGGTTGATGCAGGCGAAGAGCTTGTCTTTCTCGAAGATGTAATCGGCGACCACCATCTTGTGGGACTTGGGACCGACTTCCAGCCGCTGCAACTGCTCGAAGCGCTTGATGAGGAAAGCAAACTGGGCCTGGAAGCCCGCGCCCCGTTCGCCTTCGTAGAATTTCCGGAGGAAGGGATTGTCCTCCGGCTCGATGACGCGCTGGGCGTTCATACGGTCGGCAAGGATGTTGGCCAGAGTGCTCTTGCCCACCCGGATCGGGCCTTCGATGGCGATGTAATGAGGCGGTTCGAAAAGCTTGGCCATGGATTTCCGAAAAACTGGACTGCCCGCAGCATATATCGCAAACCGTGGACTGGCAATTGGGAAGTGGATCGGGTGATCACCGTGATCTGGTGATCAGGTGATCGGAAAACCACATGTTAGGCTCGGGCAGATCACCAGATCACGGCGATCACCAGATCACGGCGATGATTCGTGTCCGAAAAATGGCAATAAAAAAGCCGGTTCCAGGCTGCTGTTCCTGAGAATTGATCGTCCAAAGAAAGGTATGATTGGGTAGAGAAACCCAGCATATGAGATGTGCTTCGCGACATGTTCTTCTGTTGGCGGTCATGGCCCTAGGTGTGCTGTTCCTGGCTTCCTGCCAGACGAAGGACTCGAAGAAGGCTGCCGCACCTGCCGCGCCGCCACCCCAGGCCGTAGCGCCCACTGTGCACAAGACGGTGCACAAGGCGGTGGTCGCACCGCCCCCGGTCAAGGTAGCGCCTAAGGCGGCGCCGCCCAAAGCGGACCCCGTTGCCGCCACCATCGCCGCGGCAGAGAAGGCCTTTCAGACCGGACAGGACGACTTCAAGGCCGGCCATCTGGACTCGGCCAAGCAGGATTTCAACCGCGCGGTGGACATTCTGATGCAGGGGCCGGTGGCGGTGAAATCCGACGACCGCTTGCAGCAGGAATTCGACAAGATCACTGGCGAGATCAACAAGCTGGAAATGGTGGCGTTCAAGAAAGGGGACGGGTTCAGCGAACAGCCATCCGAGCCCGCGCCCATTGATGAAGCCAACATGACAACGTTCCCGCCGGATCCCAACATTAAGGCCAAGGCGGAAGCGGAGTTGGAAACGACGCCACATGATTTGCCGCTGGTGATCAACGATTACGTGGCTGGGTACATCAATTATTTTTCCACGCGGGGACGCGGTACATTTGAAAACGCCTGGATCCGTTCCGGCCGGTACAAGGACATGATCCAGCGCATCCTCCGGGAAGAGGGCGTTCCGCAGGACTTGATTTACCTGGCCCAGGCGGAATCAGGGTTTCATCCGCTGGCGTTGTCCCGCGCGCGGGCCCGCGGCATGTGGCAGTTTATGCCCAGCCGGGCCGCCGGATACGATCTGGCGCATAACTGGTGGGCTGACGACCGCCAGGACCCGGAGAAGTCCACACGCGCCGCAGCACGGTTCCTGAAAGCTCTGCACGAGCAGTTTGGCGATTGGTATCTGGCGATGGCGGCCTATAACTCCGGTCCGGGGAACGTGCAGCGGGCGGTCAGGCGCACCGGTTATGCCGATTTCTGGGAACTCTACCGGCGGGATGTTCTTCCCAGGGAAACCAAGAACTACGTGCCTATTATCCTGGCTATGACCATCATGTCCAAGAACCCGGCACAGTACGGTCTGGACGCCGTAAAGCCCGACGCGGCGCAGAAGTATGACGTGGTGATGGTGGATTATCCAGTGGACCTGCGGCTGGTTTCGGAGTGTGTTGACGTTCCCGTCGGCCAGTTGGAAGAACTGAACCCCAGCCTGCTGCGCGGCACGACACCCAGGGGCATAACGTTCGGTCTGCGGTTGCCCGAGGGGACCAAGGACAAATATGCATCGGCTATTGCGGCCATTCCCAAAGACAAGCGGGTGTTCTGGCGGTATCACCGTGTCGAGGCCGGAGAAACTCTGGCCAGCATTGCGAAAAAATATCACACCACGGAACATGCAATCTCCCAGGCCAACAACCTGGCAGCCACCGGACTGAACCCGGATTCACGGGTGGTCATTCCGGGTGGCGGACGAGATGCATTGAAGATTGCGTACTCCAAGCACGCCACGCGGTACAAAGTGCACTCCGGAGACTCGGTGCTCTCGGTAGCGGAAGACTTTGGCGTGCCACCGGAGAAGATTCGCGGCTGGAACCGGCTGAAAGGAAACCAGTTACGCTCCGGCAAAGTGTTGCTGATATACAAGCCCGTGGATTCTCCGGACCCTGCTCGGGCGTCGGCAAAGCGGCACAAAAAGAAGCACAGCACGAAAGCGAAGCCAACTTCAAAGCCCCAGCAGACCAAGGCTGGGGCTCCTGCTGGTAGTGCGCTGAGCGCAAGCAGCCGCTGACTTGATTAATCGTCCGGCAAGTTGCAGACTTGGGAGTTGACACGCGATTCATGTGTATTGCTATAATCCGCGCCTGTCAGGTTTTGGGAAAAAGTGAAGCGGTCGCGGCCTTAATTTCGGGAGGAAAGATATGAGCTTTTACGACGAGACGCTCTACGCAAGACATGAGGACGACATGGACGATGATTTTGGCGAACCCAGTGGCTATGGCAGCGGTTCCATCGAAGAGGACTACGAAGAAGAGGAAGAGGAATCACTGGGCACCGGAGGCGGCGAAGAGCACGGTGAGGACCTAGGCGAGGGTGAGTCCGCGCCAGTTTCCATTGGCGGCGGGGCCCCACCGGCTCCTCCGAAAAAGAAGGCCACTGCCAAAAAGAAGAAGGCCGCTAAAAAGGCAAAGGCCAAGAAACCAGCCAAAAAGGCCGCTAAGAAAGCCGGCAAAAAGGGTGGCGGAAAGAAGAAGAAATCCGCCAAGAAGAAAGCCGGTAAAAAGACCAAGAAGGCCAAGAAGGCTGGCAAAAAAGGCAAGAAAAAGGGACGCCGTTAAGACGCCCTGAGTACCTCGCCGCTCTTCGAACCAGGGCCGAGCAGCCGGTTTGGCTGGCTGGGCCCAGTTCACTCTGGTTTCGACAGTTGCGATGGTCGCTTGGCTGGTTCGTTACGCGTAGATTCCGCGCACGCGAATCGTGTGGGCCACGCGGTTAATCGCCAGCATATACGCGGCAATACGGTTGTTGACGTTGTGCGTTTCCGAGAAGTGCACTACGTCGGCAAATGATTCCTTCAAGATAAACTCGAGCTGCTCGTTGACAACTTTTTCCGTCCAGAAATAACCCTGCCGGTCCTGGACCCATTCAAAGTAAGACGCAGTCACGCCGCCGGCATTGGCCAGGATGTCTGGAATCACAAAGATTTTCTTGTCGGCCAGAATATCGTCGGCGGTCGCGGTGGTTGGTCCATTCGCGCCTTCGCAGATGATTCTGGCCTTGATGTTGTCCGCGTTCTGGCTGGTGATAACGTTTTCCGTCGCCGCAGGGATCAGGATGTCGCAATCGGTGATCAGTAACTGTTTAGGGTCAGCTGATTCCGCCCCCGAAAAGCCAACAACGGTCTTGTTGCGGTCGCGGTGCTTGAGAAGGTCGTCAATGTTGATGCCTTTGGCGTTGTAGAGGCCTCCGTCGAATTCGGCAATGCCGATGATCTTGTAACCTCCGTCGGCCATCAGCTTGGCGGCGTTGGAGCCCACGTTCCCGAAGCCCTGGATGATCACGCGCGTGGATTCGGGGCGCATCTGGAACTTCTTGAGGGCTTCATCGCAGACGATCAGCACGCCGCGGCCCGTGGCTTCCCGCCGTCCGCGCGAGCCGCCAATGTTGATGGGCTTGCCGGTGACGACGGCCGTCACGGTCTGCCGCATGTGCATGGAATAGGTGTCCATCATCCAGGCCATGGTCTGTTCATCAGTGCCCATGTCGGGAGCAGGAACGTCCTTTTCCGGACCGATGAATTCGATCAGTTCGGCGGTGTAGCGGCGCGTTAGTTTTTCCAGTTCGGACATGCTGAGTTTTTTCGGGTCAACAATAATGCCGCCCTTGGCGCCGCCAAACGGAATATTGACGACGGCGCATTTCCAGGTCATCCAGCTGGCCAGGGCGCGGACTTCATCCAGGGTGACGTCGGGAGAATAGCGGACACCGCCTTTGGCCGGCCCGCGCGCGATGGAATGCTGCACGCGGAATCCGGTAAAAACCTCCATGTGGCCGTCATCCATGGAGACGGGAATATGAACGATAATTTCGCGGGTCGGATAGCGCAGGATCTTCCACAGGCCTTCATCCAGATTGAGTTTCTGCGCAGCAAAGTCAAAACGATGCGACTGCGCTTCCCAAGGATTCAGCTCCTGTTCCAGAGAAATGGTTTTCATCTTTACTCCAAGTGAAATAAGCGGAATGGCAACAAGATTCGAAAAGTGTAGATATGCAGAATAAAAGTATAGATATGCAGAATAAAAGTAAGCAAGTGCCCAAAGCCTGGGGCATGTTGCCGTACCAGGTGCATATTTTCCAGAGGCCCGTCTATGATGGGTTTGGCGCATCATTTTTCCCCGACCAAGGTACTTACGATGACACAAGCGCAGAAAGCCGCCCGACTGCTGGAATTGCATCACAGCGATGTTCCGCTCGTCCTGGTCAACGCCTGGGACGCTGCCAGCGCGTGCATTGTTGCGAGCACCGGTTTTCCGGCGATTGCCAGCAGCAGCGCGGCGGTGGCCAACGCGCTGGGCTATGCCGATGGCCAGCGCGTGCCGTGGTCCGCCATGGCGGAAGCTATTCGCAGAATCGCGGACGCGGTAAGCCTTCCCGTTACGGCCGATATTGAGGCCGGGTTCTCACTAACATCTCAGGGCCTGGAGTGGAACATCGAGCAGGTAATTGAAGCCGGAGCGGTTGGCATCAACCTGGAAGACGCCCTTCCGAACCATGGTGAATTTGGTCCGCTATATCCGTTGCCGGAGCAGACGAACCGCATCGCCAGGGTGCGCGCGCTCGCGCAGAAAAGGAAACTTCACCTGGTGATCAATGCGCGCACGGACGCCTACTGGCAAACAGGAGTTTCTCCCGACGAAGCACTGAGCAACACCCTGGACCGCGGCAAAGCGTATCTTCAGGCCGGCGCCGATTGCGTATTCGTGCCGGGCCTCAAGAGCCCGGACCATATCCGCACGATCGCCTCGGAGCTCCGCGGTCCGCTAAATGTTCTCGCCTTCCCTGGAGTAGCGCCGGTTGCCGAGTTGGCGAAGCTGGGAGTAAAGCGTATCAGCCTCGGTTCCGGACCGATGCGGGTTGCCATGGGAGCGCTCCGCCGGCTGGCCGAAGAAGTGCAAACCTCAGGAACCTATCGTGGTCTGGGTGAAGGCGCTGTTACCTACGTTGAGATGAACGCCTTCTTTGAGAAGCCGGCCCCAAAAGGCTGAGGTTTCCGGCCGGCAGAGCGGCTACTCGCCGCTGGGCTTCATGGCTTTGAGTTCCCGGACGATTTCTTCGATGAGCTGCGGTTTCAAGCGCTCCATCGCGCGATGTACGACTTGCGCGATCATGTCCGGATCAGCGCCGGTCACCGCAGCCGCAGCCGCAGTCACAGCGGGTAGCTCGACGGCCATGCTGCGCGGCAAGGATTCAACAGCGGTTTGCACCACGCTTTCCTGAGACGTTGGTTCCGCAGCCGCCACCGAGGGTTCGTCCTTGGGTTCGTTCTGATGACTGGCTGGAGCGGCGGGCTCAGTCCGGTGAGCGATCTCCGGAGCAGGCGAATCAAAGTTTGCCGGTTCACCGACCTGCACGGGGACAAATTGTTCGCGTACGCCGGTGCGGCCCCGGGTTTCTGCTGCATCCGGAGAGGTTATCTGGGTCGCTGGCTCATACTTTTCGTACGCTCCCAGCCCGGCTTGCGGCGACTGTTGCCCCGCTGTATGGGGTTGGTCATAAGCGGCCATAGCGGCTGCCACGCGCGCCTCAAAGTCATCTTCGGGTGCAACGGCACTTTCCGGTTCTACCGGGGCGACTTCATACCCCGTCGTTAACGAGGGGTCCGTGGCTTCTCTGCTCTCCGGCGCCAGAGTTTCACTTTGGGCTGTTGGAGCATCGCGCCAGTCTTCCTCGGCATATATCCCTACCGGGACGTCCTCAGGATTGTTGACGCCAAATTTGGTAGTAAAGCTCGCCAATTCAGTGGTATCGGTTATCAACTCCGGATCAACACCGGTCGGGGCTTCAGCCGGAGCAGGAACGATCAGTTCGGGATCTCGTGAAGTGCTGGTGGTTGTGCTCTCCGCCGCGGCGGTCGGGCTCGCACTCACCTGTTCGCTGGCCGCTACAGGGTAAGTCTCAGTGCGAGGAGGCACAGCACGTTCTTCCGGAGCGGAATGCGTCCCAGGCTTGTCCGGGAGGCTAGTCGGAACCTCACGGTCGAGCGGCGCGGCTGGGGCTTCAGGGAAGCTTGGCGGCAGCGGCGTCCCGGATCCGGTGGCTTCGGACATCTTCCGTTCATACGACCCACCCCAGGAAGCCGATATTCCGGACGTTTCTGGCTCTCTGTCCGGCGCAGGTTGCTCTTGGGCCGAGATTGCCGGTTCCGGCGCAAGCGGTGGCGGAACAGGTTCGGAACGCTCCTGCTCCGGACTCATCCAATCGCCGAACGCCGCAGATTCAGTCATGTGATCAGGCACTTCGACGGATCCGGTTCGGGTCGGACGAAATGCAGGATGCGCTGTTTCAGTTGGACTCGGTGGCGCAGAAAGCTGGTCCAGAAGCATCTCGGGACGCTCCAGGTACAGGGTTTGCTCGGCCAGGGGCGGCGGGGCTGGAGCAAGCCGCTCTTCCAGCTT
>Ga0210407_10001102_pt1 | contig 26461 bp, 20 predicted proteins | sample IncBWC27MmetaG_FD_150860 | JGI IMG/M metagenome (GOLD analysis project Ga0210407, IMG submission 150860) | Forest soil microbial communities from Barre Woods Harvard Forest LTER site, Petersham, Massachusetts, United States - Inc-BW-C-27-M | ecosystem: Environmental > Terrestrial > Soil >...
GGTTTGAGATGCACGATGGTCTCCGTCATGTTCAACCCTGCCGGATCGGTCGAAGTCTCCGCACGCGCTATCTTTGCCGCGACATAGGCGACTTCGGGAAAGCTCTCCAGCACTTTGTCTTGTCTCTTCGCATATGCGGTGTTCTGCGCCAAGGAGATGCTCGCATCCGCGATGGGCATGAACATGATGTCGCCCTCATTGAGCGGCGGCATGAACTCGCTGCCTATTCCGGAAGCCAAAACCACCGCGCCGACGAGAAAGACAACCGCGATGCCGAGTGTGATGGCACGATGATCCAGCGCCCAGGACAATGCCGGACGATAGACCCGCTGTAAAAAACGCATGACCGGGTTCTGGTCTTCCGAATGGAACTTACCGCGGAGCAGGAGCACGCAAAGAATGGGCACAAGCGTGAGGGCAATGGCGGTTGCGCTAACCATCGCAAAGGTCTTGGCAAAAGCGAGCGGGTGGAAGAGCTTTCCTTCTTGCCCTGTCAGCGCAAACACCGGCACAAACGCGAGAATGATAATCGCCATCGAGAAGAACGTCGGACGACCGACCAACTTTGTCGCACGCAAGACCGTCTCGAAAACACGTCCTCGATCGCTGGTATCGACGCCTTCCAGATGTCGAAACGCATTTTCAGTAACGACTATCCCCGCATCCACCAACACTCCGATAGCGATGGCAATACCCGCAAGCGACATCACATTCGACGTTACATGGGCGTAGTGCATCAAGAGGAAGGAGCAGAGCACTGCAAGGGGCAAGGGCAGCGTGACCACGAGGATGCTACGGAAGTGCATTAGAAAGATGACGTGCGCGAGCGTGACCAAGATGATCTCTTCGAGCAGTGCATGGCGAAGGGTATCGACAGTGGCCTCGATCAACTGCGATCGGTCGTAGAAAGGAACAATATGCACGCCGGAAGGCAGCCCGGGTTCGATCTCCTTGATTTTTTCCTTTACCCGGTCAATGACTTCCTTTGTGTTCTCGCCTGTTCGTGCCACGATCACTCCGCCAACCGCTTCGGAGCTGTTCTTGACCAGGGCTGCTGTACGGAACGCGTCGCCGATCTTGACGGTGCCCAGATCCTTCAGGAACACGGGTGTGCCGTTATGCTCACCAACCATGATGTTGCGAATATCATCGAGATTTTCGATCAAACCCAGCCCACGCACGATAGACCAGGAACCGTTCTCAGCGATGACGTTGCCGCCCACATTCGAGTTGCTCGCTATCACCGCGCGCATCACCATGCTCAGAGGAACACCGTAAGAGCGCAGCCGGTTCGGGTCGACATCAATCTGGTACTGCTGCACCGTGCCGCCTACGCTTGCCACCTCCGCGACGCCGGGAACTGAGTTCAACTGGTAGCGCACATACCAGTCCTGCAGCGAACGCAGGTCACGCAGGCTGAGTCCGCCGCCTTCCACCGTGTACCAAAACACGTGACCGACACCGGTCGCATCCGGGCCAAGCGTTGGCACGACCCCCGCCGGAAGTTGCTTACTGACAAGGTTAAGGCGCTCCAGGACGCGGGTCCGGGCAAAATAGAGGTCAACATCGTCATTGAAGATGGCGAAGATCATCGAAAAGCCGAAGGCCGACGAAGAGCGTACGACCTTGACTCCGGGCAAGCCTTGTAGGTTGACAGTGAGTGGATAGGTGATTTGGTCCTCGACTTCTTGAGGGCTCCGCCCGGACCAGTCGGTGAAAACAATGACCTGGTTGTCACTCAAATCGGGAATCGCATCAATGGGTGCGCGCAGCATAGCCCACAGTCCCCAGCCCGCAATTCCAATCCAAAGCAGCACAACCAGAAACTTGTTTCGCAGCGAAAGCTCAATAATGCGGTCGATCATCGTTGCTTCTCCCAAGACTCACGTAAGAATCCGTACGCGCCCACAGACCGGGAAACGGCACGGTGTCAAATCTGTGGGTAGAAATCCCACAGCTCTCCTCCAATGAGGAGCACTTCAATCAGAGACACCGATGCGTAGTTCCAAACAGGAATGGAGAGAAGCGCTAGATTCTCAGGGGAGCGAAAGCGTCGAGCGTCGCAAGTGGAGGCGAGAGTGCCCGCGACAGCCAGGGAGCGAATTGGCCGGACTGCTCGGCCAAAGACGGGATCGAAAGAAACTCTACTGCGCTGGTTACCAAATAAGGAGCAGAGGGCGAAAAGGTTGAAGAAGGCCGGAAATCGCGAGGCGGTTGAACCGATGTTTTGCAGCAGGAGTGAGGCATCGGCATGCCTGACGCATCCTGTTGGCAATCCCCGCTCATCTCTTTGCAACACTGCTTCTCAGCATCCGTTAGCTGTGCGTCCGGAATCGCGCACGCCATGATCGGCCCTCCCAACAGGAGGACAGTTAACAAGATTCGAAAATAAACAATAAGCTTCATAGACTAGAACTGACTACAGCCGGCGGAACCATTCACTTCTTCCACGCGCGTCTGATGCTGTCCGACCAGCCAAAGTTTCAGAAAAACTCGGTTTCTTTCACGAGCAAAAAAGGTTCTTAGGTATGTGCCGTCCTTCCTCAGAAATCCAACCGCATTTTCCATTATTTTCCAATTAACAGCCGCTTTGTCGTGTGTAAGTGCCGCCATTTCAGCGTGTTATGGTTCGCTAGAGGAAGCTTGGGAAGCTTCTATACTGCCATTGTACGACGCCCGCTCTCCCACTAAATTATCAAATGAACTTATCACCCGCAAGCTAGCTTTGCGCCACCTGCTTGTAGCGGAAGCAACTCACCAGGTGGTCGTTCACCAGCCCGGTCGCCTGCATCAGCGCGTAAACGATGGTCGGCCCCACAAACCGAAAGTCGCGCTTTTTCAAATCTTTGCTCAATGCCGTCGCCAGCGGCGTCACCGCCGGCAGTTGCCCGTGCTTCTTCCATTTGTTCTGAATCGGAGAGCCGCCCACGAACTCCCACACATACTTGTCGAACTTCCCGAATTCTTCTTGAACTTTTAAGAACGCCTGTGCATTCGTCACCGCCGCCGCAATTTTCAGCCGGTTGCGGATGATCCCCGGATCGGCGAGCAATTCGCGCGACTTCTTCGCGTCAAACCGGGCCACTTTTTCCGGATCAAACCCCTCGTAAACTTTCTGGTAGCGCTCTCGTTTCTGCAGAATCGTGTCCCAGCTCAAACCCGCCTGCGCTCCCTCCAGAATCAAGAACTCAAACCAGCGATTCTCGTCGTGCACCGGCACACCCCACTCCTTATCGTGATAAGGAATGCTTAAAGGATTGCTTGCCCAGTGGCACCGCACCACCTCGCGCTTCGGTTCCCCCATCTCGCCCTCCACCAGCGATTCACGCCCAAACGGAAACAGCAACGGCCCGCTGAACAAGCGGGCCGCGCTTTCATTCCAATTTTTTTCAGACCCGGCGCGCAATTAACCCATATGCCGGTCCAGCGCCTTGGTGATCTGATCCTTCGGCACTGCGCCGACAATCTGCTCCACCACCTGCCCGTCCTTGAAAACCAGCAGAGTGGGAATGCCGCGAATGCCATAGCGCGTCGAAGAATTCATCGCTTCGTCCACGTTCAACTTGGTGACCTTAAGCTTGCCCGCATAGTCCTGGGCAATTTCCGCCACCGTTGGCGCCAGCATGTGGCACGGGCGGCACCATTCCGCCCAGAAATCGACCATGACGGGCTGCGACTTGCTCGCCGTCAGCACTTCCGTATCGAAGTTTCCGTCATTCACCGCAAGAATATTTTCAGCCATAACCTTTGTATCCTCTTTGGGCTGCTACTAGGCAGCTACTTTCCAGATTAGTTAGATGCGGGAACTGTCGTTTGGTTTCTTGCCGCCCTGGCAGCCTCATATAGTTTCGCATATTCTGCCGCTGAGGTGTTCCACGAATAATCCTTGGCCATCCCATTCATTTGAATACGCTTCCAGATGCCCTCGTCGGAGTAATAATGCAACGCCTGGCGGATTACATGCAAAAGCGCCCCGCCCGAATATTCCGTAAACTTGAACCCGGTGCCCGTGCCATGTTCCAGGTCGAACATTTCAATCGTGTCGTCAAGCCCGCCGGTCGCGCGCACAATTGGCACCGTTCCATAGCGCAGGCTGTAGATCTGGTTCAACCCGCAAGGCTCGTAGCGCGACGGCATCAGGAACATATCCGAGCCTGCCTCTACCAGATGCGCGAGGGCATTGTCGTAAGCGATCTTCACGCCCACGCGGCCGGGAAAATCTGTCGCCAGAGCGCGGAACAACTCCTCGTAGCGACGCTCTCCTGTTCCCAACACCGCCAGCAAAACGTCCTCTTGCATCAGGTCGGGGGCAATCGCAGCGATCAGGTCAAAGCCTTTCTGGTCGGCGAACCGCGACACAATCCCGATAATCGGGCGGCTCGGATTGTCGCGCAGCAGGTGAAACTCTTCGGCGAGTTTCTCTTTGCATACCTTCTTCCCTTCCAGATTTTTTGCTGAAAATTTCGCTGGGATCAGCGTATCGCGCTCGGGACTCCACGCCGAATAATCCACTCCATTCAAAATTCCCACCAGCCGGCTGGCTCGCGAACGAATCACTCCATCCAATCCGAATCCGAACTCCGGTGTTTGAATCTCCTGCGCGTATTTCCGGCTCACGGTCGTCAGGTAATCCGAATAGATAAGTCCGCCTTTTAGAAAATTGGCGTTCCCAAAAAATTCAATCCCGCCGGGATGAAACAACCCCTGTGGAATCCCGGCACGCGCCAGCGATTCCGGGGGAAACACGCCGTGGTATCCGATGTTGTGGATCGTGAACACCACCGGGAGATCTTTCACCACCGGATCGTCGGCATAGGACGACCGCAGCAGCGCCGGCACCATCGCCGTCTGCCAGTCATTGCAGTGAAAGACATCGGGCGTCCAGATGTGCTTGGCCATCTCGATGGTCGCGCGGGAAAACTCGGTAAACCGCTCCGCGTTGTCGGGAAATTCGCGGTTCTTGTCCCCATAAATGCCGTCGCGATCAAAATAGAAAGGGTCATCCAGGAAAAAATAGCGAACGCCGCGCAGCACTGCGCCATTGTGGATTGCCGGAAAGCGCAGCCGCGTTCCCTGCGGGATCGTCAAGCTGGGCATTACCACCGACGTGGATTTCACTCCGCGGTACTTAGGCAGAAACACGGCGACTTCATGGCCCAACTTCACCAAGGCCCGCGGCAACGCCTCGAGCACGTCGGCCAGGCCGCCGGTCTTCGCGTAAGGCAAAGCTTCCGAAGCTACAAAGAGAATGCGCATAGGTTCAGTGCGAAATTTCTACGCTATCGGAGGGTCCGCTCAGCGTCAACCTCATTCCTCGCCCAGTTTTTGCTGGGTTTCCTGTTCTTACGTTACGCGCCGAAGTCAGGGACACGTGATTGAAAAGAGGCCTACGACTATGTGTCGATTGCCCGCTTTGTTCTAGAGCCTCTCACCGGCTCCAGGCATGCATTCGCGGAATCCAGCGCGGCACGTTCCTGCAATATTCCTCATAATCCGCGCCAAACATTTTCCTAAGCGTTGGCTCCTCATAGAATTTCACAAACAAGACAACGGCAGCCATGGCAACCAGCACCACCACGAGTGCCCCGCGGCTCGCTCTCCCGAACGCAATCCACAAGCCCATCCAACCCGCGAAGAACCCTACGTACATCGGGTTTCTGACATACCGGTAAAATCCCACCACGACCAATTTCTGCGGAGGAGCAATCGGCGCGGGCGTCCCGCGTCCTGTCCGCCCGAAATCCCAAACGCATCTCATCGCCACGGAAAAGCCCAGTACCGACGGCACGGCTCCTATCCATCGCCATCGCGCCACGCCAACTGCCGCAACGTCGAATCCCAGCCAGGAAGGCAGCAACCAGAACCACAGCGCAAAAAACGCAGCGCCCACTGCCAACGAGGCAAGCGTCGTCAGCCAAGTCGCGTTGTCAGATTCGACGGCAGGCCCGCTCGTCATGACCTGTTCCCTCCGGCCGGATTATGAGCCGTCTGCAAATCAACAACAACATAATGATCCACCAGCAGCGCCGACCGGCCTTGTTGCCGCAGAGGTCCTTCGTCAGGTCGTCCCGACTGGCCGCACCACGTGAGACTCCTGATAGACTGACAAAACACACTTTCATGGCCAGACAGAAACTCGGACAACACTTCCTGAGCGATGCCGGCTGGCGGGAAAAAATCGCCCGCGCGATTCGCGTTTCCTCGCACGGCATGGAAACTCCCCCAAATTCCACCGCTCAAAATTATTGCTGGATTGAAATTGGCGCAGGCCACGGCGAAATGACCGAGTATCTGGTCCGCAATGGCGTTCCCGTTCATGCGGTTGAACTGGATCCGCCTCTCATCGAGCGGCTTCAGCGTCTCGCCGATAGGCACCCGAATCTCACCGTCGTCCCCGGAGATGCGCTCGAAATCGACCTTCGGCCTCTCGCCGCTGGCCGGCGAATACGCCTCTACGGAAATCTTCCGTACTACATCACTTCGCCGATCCTCCACCGCTTCTTCTCTTTCGCCGATCAGATCGACGAAATCCACATCGTCATCCAGTTGGAAGTGGCCCTGCGCCTCGCCGCGCAGCCCGGCAACAAAGACTATGGCTATCTTTCCGTCGCCACCCAGTTCTACACACGGCCAGAGTTCGTTTTCAAACTCCCACCCGACGCGTTTCGCCCGCCTCCGGAAGTAGCCTCGGCGCTCGTCACCCTCCGCCTTCCCGGCCCCGGCGCGCAATCCGCCGTCACCGACCCCAAAGATTTTCTGGATTTTGTGAAGTCTTGCTTTGGGCAAAAACGAAAAACGCTGTCGAATAATCTCCGCCAGGTGGCGAAGCCGCAGCTTATTCGGGAATTGTTGAAAGAATTGAAACTAAGGGAAGACGCGCGCGCCGAACAGCTCAGCGTCGCGCAATTTGCCGCCGTCTACCGCGCTATTTCTTCAGCGAATCCAGCAGCCGGTCCGGATAGTCGGACATGATCCCGTCCACTCCCGCGGCTTCCAGCAACCGCATGTGAGCCGGAGAATTGATCGTCCAGCAAACTACTTGTAGATCGCGCTTGTGCGCCTCCTTCAGGAAATTCGGCGTCATCAGGTCACCGCGCACCGCCAGTTGCCGCGCGCCGATTTCCTGCGCCTTCTCAAACGGATTCTCGATTTGCCCGTCATAGAGCAGGCCGGTCATCAGCGTCGGCTCAATCTTCCGGAGCCCCACCAGAATTCCCGGGGCAAAGGAAATAATCACCACGCGCGGAATCTCGCCGGACTCGCGCAGGTTGCTGATCAGTGCGTGTTCCCCTCCCCAGAATCCGTTGGGCTTCAACTCCAGGTAGAACACCACATCATGCTTGCGCGCGAACTCCAAAACCTCCACCAGCGTCGGCACGCGCTCGCCGATGAATTCGCTCGCAAACCAAGATCCCGCGTCCAGTTTGCGGACTTCCGCCAGCGGCATCTGGTGCACCTCGCCGCGGCCGGTGGTGGTGCGGTCCAGCGTGGCGTCATGAATAGCCACAAAATGGGCGTCCCGCGTCAGATGCAGGTCGGTTTCGATGAACGTGACGCCTTGCGAGATCGCGCGGCGAAACGCCGCCAGCGTATTTTCCGGAGCGTACCCTGAAGCACCGCGATGCGCGATGGCCAACACTGAAAAGCGTCCTCCCGGGGCAATCGAGCAAACAGATGGGGTGAGGAGACCGCGATTCCCTGTCGTATGCTAACACTGACGGAACTGCCGTGGGGAACATACAACCGTTAAGAGTGCACGAATCGAAAAGACCCACCGAGCTGTGAAGCGCTTTTGTTAATCTGGAGTTTATGCACAACCCAATCTACAGAATCCTCGCCGTCATCATCGTCATTGGTCCCACTGTTGTCGCTCCCGCTTTGCGTGCGCAGCATCCTCCCGCTGCAAAACTTGCCAAAGGCGAGCCCAGGCCCGAGGAAAGCCAACTCTCCCGCGAAATCCGGCATCAACTCCTCGTTCTTCCCTACTATTCCGTCTTCGACTACCTCACCTTCACCCTCGACGCCGACAAAGTCACCATCAGCGGTTACGTCCTGCGCCCCACACTTAGAAGCAACGCCGAAGCGGCCATCAAGAGCCTCGAAGGCGTTTCCTCCGTCAAAAACCTGGTCGAAGTCCTTCCCAAATCGCCCACTGACGATGACTCCCGCCGTGCCGTCTATCGCGCCATTTTCGAGGATTCCACCCTGCAGCGTTACGCGGTTTCAGAAGTTCCCCTGATCCACATCATTCTCAAAAACGGTGAAGTCACTCTCGCGGGCTCGGTAGCCAGCGAAGCCGAAAAGAATCTTGCCTCCGCGCGCGCCTCCAACGTCTCTGGCATTTCCGGCGTAAAAAATAACCTCTCCATCCGTTCGAAGGGCGCCCCCGCCAACTAGCCAGCCGTTGCAATCTGTCGCAAAATAGTCAGGGAGCAACTATCTTGGCTCAACCCAGAGATCCATACACGAATCAGGGCGACGGGCGCGACACCCCGGCCCGCCAAAAACTTGTCGCCTTGCGGCAGGCGCTTCTCCGTTTGCACAAGACTCTGCTGGACATGGAGCGCCGCGATTACGAGAAGGCCCACGGCGTCGTCACCACCGGCGAACTCTTTCGGCTTGTCGTGGACGACCCGCAATTCGCGTGGCTCCACAATATTTCCGAATTCGTCGTCCGTATCGACGAAGCCCTAGCGGGCGATGAAGGCGTAACCGAAGAGGATGCGCATGTCCCAATCTCGCTGGCTCGAAAACTTTTCGCTCCCACGGAAACCGGCGACGGTTTTCAGAAGCAATATTTCGACGCGATCCAGCGCGACCCCGCCGTGGTGATGGAGCACGCTGAACTCGTCCGTTTGTTCAACAACGAACCTCCCGACGCCGAAAGTTAGTGAGACCCTTCCCTTGCAGAAAGCTGCCCAGCTTCCTCTTCTACATCTCGCCAAAGGACCCCGGAATGGCCTACACTAACGAAATCTGGCGGAACACATTTGGTCCCGTTCGGGCCCAAGGAGTCTCATGACGGACAAAAATTCGGTCTTGCGTGGCCATTTTGCCGCGGTTCGCTTCCTTCTCGCAATTCTGACCCTTGTCTCCGGTCTCGCGTTCCCCGCCTGCGCAAAAACCACCATCGATTTCGATCCCAATCTCGACTTTTCCAAGTTCAAAACCTTCGCCTACATCGGCGGCGTGGAAAATCTGGTGATGATTCAGCTGAATCCCGATCTGATCAACATTCGTCTTCACCACATGGTCGTGCGCGAGCTTGAAAAAAAAGGCTTGCATGAAGTGAATCCCGGTCAGAATCCCGACCTCATCGTGCGTTATTGGGCTAACCCGGAGACCCAGGTGGATGTCGCGGTCATGGGCAACTGGGGCGCCTACGGCCCCTTTATCGGCAGTGATTGGGGCTATCTCTATAACACCGTGATCTCCACCAACCGCCACCAGGGCACCCTTGTCCTTGACTTGATCGACCCAAAAGCCAAAGCTCTTGTCTGGCGAGTCTATGTGGTTCGGAAAATGAACGATCCGGATAAGGATCCGAAAAAGGCTGAGGAAGAATTTACGGACGGCTTCAAGAGCTATCCGCCTTCGGACAAAGACAAGGAAGAGAAGCGCCAGGAACGCGGCAGACAGTCCCAATCGAGGAAGTCCTCTTGATTATCGGATTGGCGCAATTTTCCCCGGATTCGTGTAACTTCCCGCTCAGACGCGAATTCTAACGGGATGGCGGCGCCTACACAGGAGAACCATCATGGCCACACCCGCGCTGAATAAAGAAGAAGCCGTTCGCGAGCGCTATGCCGAGGGCGCAAGGAAGAGCGAAGCATCGCTCTGCTGCCCCACCAACTATGACCCCGCTCTCCTGAAAGCGATTCCCGAAGAAGTTCTCTCCATTGATTACGGCTGCGGCGATCCCACCAGGTATGTTCTCGCGGGCGACACGGTTCTCGATCTCGGCTCCGGCTCCGGCAAGAACTGCTTCCTCGCCTGCCAGATCGCCGGCCCCACCGGCCGCGTCATTGGCGTGGATATGACCGAAGCCATGCTCGAAGTCGCGCAGCGCAATGCGCCGGAGGTGGCGCGACACCTGGGTTATGCAAATGTGGAATTCCGCAAAGGGAAAATCCAGGACTTGCGCCTGAATATGGCTGGACTGGATGCATGGCTCGTCGATCATCCGGTGCGCACGGCGGAAGATCTCACGAAACTCGAAAGCACGATGAACGAGATGCGCGCCGCTCAGCCGCTCGTTCCCGATGACTCCGTGGACGTCGTCATTTCCAATTGCGTCCTGAATCTGGTTCGCCCCGAAGACAAGAAACAGTTGTTTACGGAAATCTTTCGCGTCCTCAAGCGTGGCGGCCGTGCAGTCATCTCCGACATCGTCTCCGACGAAGACGTTCCCCTCCACCTCCAGCAAAACGCCGAACTCTGGAGCGGCTGCATTTCCGGCTCCTTCCGCGAAGACTTTTTTCTCGATGCCTTCGAAAACGCCGGCTTCTATGGAATAGAAATTCTCGAGCGCCAGCAGGATCCCTGGCGCACCGTCGAAGGGATCGAATTTCGCAGCGTGACTGTCGCCGCCTACAAGGGCAAGCAGGGCGAATGCTGGGAGCACAAGCAGGCGGTCATTTATAAGGGGCCGTTCCGCCAGGTGGTTGACGATGACGGGCACGTTCTCCGGCGCGGCATGCGCGTCGCCGTCTGCGAAAAAACATTTAATCTCTACTCGCATGCGCCCTACCGCGATTCTTTCGCGCTTGTGCCGCCGCTCGTATCTGTAACCAAAGAAGAGGCCAAGCCTTTTCCATGCACCAGCGGAACACTGTTGCGAAATCCCCGCGAGACCAAAGGCGAAGACTATTCCCTTACCACCGAAGCACCCGCGGATTGCTGCTCCCCGGGCGATCGAAAGAGCGGGTGCTGCTGATGGCCGTTGCGAATTCGCCATTCCCGATCCTTCCCCGCGGCAATGGATCTGCGGAGGGTTTCACGCAAGTCCTGCGCCAGAACGGCTTGGTGGAATTATTGCGCGCGGAAACGACTACGCTCCAGATCAACGTCGGGAAGCTCTGCAATCAAGCCTGCCACCACTGTCACGTGGACGCCGGTCCCAAACGCACAGAAATCATGCCAACCAACGTCGCTCGCCGTGTCATGGAGCTTCTCGCCGCCAGCCCCAGCATCGCCACAGTCGACATCACCGGCGGCGCGCCGGAATTAAACCCCAATTTTCACTGGCTCGTCGAAGAGTCGCAGCGCCTCGGCCGCCACGTCATCGACCGCTGCAACCTGACCATTCTTTTGGAGGACACGCAGCACGATCTCGGGGAATTTCTCGCCGCCCGCCGGGTCGAGATTATCGCCAGCCTGCCCTGCTACACCGCCGGAAATGTGGACAAGCAGCGCGGGAAGGGCGTCTTTGAAAAAAGCATTGATGCACTGCGAAAATTGAATGGCCTCGGCTATGGCATGCCAGGCTCGGAGTTGCAATTAAATCTTGTCTACAATCCCGTCGGTCCGTCGCTGCCTCCGCCCCAGGCAAAGCTCGAAGCAGACTATAAGCAGCATCTACGCGAAGAGCATGGTATCGAGTTCCACCATCTGCTGACCATAACCAACATGCCTATTCATCGCTTCGAGGAAGACCTGCAGCGCCAAGGCAAACACGATGCCTACATGGATCTCCTCAAGGAAAATTTCAATCCCGCCACGCTGCACGGCCTGATGTGCCGCTCGCTCGTCAGCATCGGCTACGACGGCAAACTCTACGATTGCGATTTCAATCAGATGCTGGACATGGAATTGGAACACCCAGGAAGCGCGGCGACGGTATGGGACGTTGAAACCTTCACAGGCTGGGCTGGCCGCTGCATCTCCACCGCCGGCCACTGCTTCGGCTGCACCGCCGGCGCCGGCTCCAGCTGCACCGGCGCGCTAGCCTAGACTCTTCTCTGCGACCTCTGCGCTCTTCCTTAGCGGCCGGCGTTTACCCTGACCCGGTCGGGGTGTTAAGTCCGATTCTTTTTCTGCCTCTTCATTAGTCTTAGTGCGCCTCTCTCATCTGCACCGGCGACGCCACCAGCTTGTCATAAACAATCTTCCCGTCCCCATCCAACCGCCCGAACGTCAGTACCCCCGTCGGACACATCTGCACGCACGCCGAGCACCGCACGCACTCCGGATCCTCCATCGGCATTCCCTTGTTCGCGAAATTCATCACGTCAATTCCCTGATGGCACACCGAAGTGCAGACATTGCACGAAATGCACTTCTTCTTCTCCGGGAAAATTCGATACTTCGAAAACCGCGCATAGATGTGCATCAGCGCCGCGAGCGGGCACGCAAACCGGCACCACACCCGCCCACTGAACCAGAAATACATGCACAACCCGATGATCCCCGCGAACCCGATATCCACCACGTGGTAATAATTCAGCTCGACGCCCAGCACCGACCACTGGCTTAGCAACCCCGAGAAAAGTTGCGCGCTCGTGCGCCCAATCCCCGTGTTCGGCGCCATCCAGCTTACGAACCGGAACGCCGCAATCAGCAACGCCACGAACAGAATCACCTGGCCCACCATATTCAGCCGATTCCAGAACGGCCCGTGCGGCATCTTCTCCCGGTTCGTGTCTCCCATGGTTTCCGCCAAGCCGCCGCACGAACACACCCAGCCGCAGTACGCGCCTTTGCCCCACCGGTAGATAATCAACGGAATAATCACGAACGTCTGCAAAAACGAAATCGCCAGCCACCACCACAATGGCTGCGACGTGAATATGTTCCACACGAACAGCGGCCACGCCAGCACGAACCCGAACGCCCGCCAGTATTCGCGCCCCTGCCCGTAATTTGCTGCCGGAAACAGATTGTCCGCGATGGTTTTCATCACGCCGGAATCGAACCAACCGTTGTGTCCCAGAAAGGGCAGCACAATGTAAGGAAGCAAAAATAGCGGGATAAATTGAAACGCCATCAGCGAATACGTCTGGGTACGCACATAAGGCGTGTTGCGCCGGCGAATCCTTCGCATGCCGAACGCGATGATCGCCAATGTGTAGCCAAGCGAGTAATAAAATCCCGGCTCCGCCAGATCAATCGTCAAGGTGCCCAAAAGCGTCCGTGGGTCGGCGGAAGCCGCCGCAATCGATCCGCCCATGGTGTGCAGCCAATTCGGCACGTCAAACGGGAACCAGTGCCGCTGCTGGAAAACATGGTTCAGGTGGCTGCTCGCCTTCCAGATGTAGACAAACGAACAGAACGCGAAGAACGCCAGAAAGCTGATCCACGTCTTCGCCGACCACTCTCCGCGAATTGGAATTCCCGAACGCCGGAAAAAATCCAGCGGCGCTTCCCTCCCCAGCATCGTGAACACAACGTCGTTCGGAATCGTCTGCGTCTTACCCGTCGCGTCGCGCAGCGTAACGGATGCAGGCTCGATCTTCTGCACCGAAGATTCCATCATCAATCGCACGCAGCCCGGCTCTTTGTCGCCACGCATGTACGAACTCGCCGCCGTGGTCACCCGTTCGGAGGTGGGATGCTCCACCGCAACACGCGCCGCTGGATCTTTCACCAGCATCCGCAATTTCTCAACGTTATCCGGCTTTGGCCGTGCAAACTCTTTCTTCCGGTAGCTGAGCGTCACGTTGCCGCCGCACGCCGCAACCGCAATCGCTGTTTCCAGCGCCGTGTCGCCGCCACCAACCACCAGCACTTCCTTGCCCGCAAATTCCTTCGGATCAAACAGCCGGTTGTAAACTTTGTCGAGATCCTCCCCAGGACAGCCTAACTTCCGGAAATTTCCGCTCCGCCCGATCGCCACCAGCACGCGATGCGCCCGAGTCGTCTTTCCATCCGCATGGTGCAAGACCAGCAAATTTCCAGAGCGCTCCAGCCGCTCGATTCGCGCGGAGACCGGTTCAATCCCCGCCGCCCGCTGCTGCGCCTCCATCTCCTCGACCAACGCCTCTTTCACGGTAGCGTGAAATATCAGTCCGCCATCCAGCTTCAATTCCGTTGGGTACGTGTAAATTGGCTTTGCCTTCGGGAAATTCACCACCGTGGAAAAAAGCTGCGTCGCTTCATATACTTCAAATCGAAGCTGCGCTTTCTTTGCCTCAATCCCTGCCGAAACTCCCGCCACTCCGGCGCCAATAATGGCCAGGTCCAGCACATCCGCTTGCGAAGTGTCGCGCTTCTGGAAATCGGGCTCCTTCAGAATCGCGCGCACTGCTTTCGTCGCCGTCAGCGATGAAAATTTCAGCAGCGGAATCCCGGAAAGGTCGCCGGCAATCCGCACGCCCGGCAGGTTGGTGATTCCGTTCTCCCCCGTCACCGGCAATTTCTCAACTGTGCCGGCCGGCCAACGCGTGTGCAGCCACCGGGTATACGCAGCAATAGGGTTGCTCATGGTCTCCTTACAACATCACGCCGGGCTCGCAACCGCAAGCCAAGCGGCAATTTTGATGCATCCATTCGACTCTGGAGCCCGGGAAAAGTTTCGTCTTTCTCGAAAAAAGTTGGCTCTGTAGCGCCCGTTCAGGCATCCTTGGGGCGGACAGTTTTATCAACTCCGGGACCGGTGCATCCAACTTGCGGCAAGGGTGCCAGCCAGTATGTAGCGGGCGGGGCGGTTGGTAGTCAACGATAATTTAGGGGGCGGAGAATGAGTGCTTGCACGCATTTAAGTCACATCCACAAAGTAACGGCGCACACCAAGGGCTGCGAAGAGTGCCTGAAAATGGGCGACACCTGGGTGCATCTGCGCCTATGCATGGAGTGCGGCCACGTCGGCTGCTGCGACTCCTCCAAAAACAAGCACGCCACCAAGCATTTCCACCGCACCAAGCACCCCATCATGCGCTCCCTCGAACCCGGTGAAAACTGGGGCTGGTGCTTCGTCGACGAACTCGAACTCGACTTCTCCTGATCCTCGCCCAGTTCACAAAATCAAGGCGCAAACTTCCACTTAAGCATCGGGCTGCGCCGCAGCCTCACCGAGTATCGAACCCAGCGCCGAAGTAAACTGCCCCGCATCCACAGCGTTGAAACACAGCGGCGGGCGCAATTTAATGACGTTGTGATGCGGCCCATCCGTCCCCGCGAGTATCCCTCCTTCGCGCAACCGATTCACCACATACGAAGCCTGTCGCGCCGCGGGAGCGCGTGTCTCGCGATCCGTCACCAGATCGATCCCCAGAAAAAGTCCCAGTCCGCGAACATCGCCCATAAGCGGGTACTTCGCCTGCAACTCTCGCAAATCGCGCATCCATTGGGTGCCGACAATCAGCGCGTTCTGCTGCAGATTCTCGTCACGCAATACATCGAGCACCGCAAGCCCTGCCGCGCACGCCACCGGATTTCCTCCAAACGTGCTGAAAAACTCCATCCCATTCGCGAACGAAGCCGCAATTTCGCGCGTCGTCACGACCGCAGCCAGTGGAAACGCATTCCCCATCGGCTTCCCGAACACAACGATGTCCGGCACCACTCCCTGCGTCCCAAATCCCCAAAAGTGTGTGCCCAGCCGGCCGAATCCCACCTGCACTTCGTCGGCAATGCACATCGCGCCGTCTGCCCGCACATATTTGTAAACTTCCGCCAGATAATTCGGCGGAAACACAATCTGCCCCGCCACGCTTGGCAGCGTCTCCGCGATGTACGCCGCCACACGCTGTCCCTTCTTTTTGCAATCGTTCAAAATATCGCCGACGTGTGCGGCGTACTTCTTTCCAATCTCTGCTTCACCGCGCCGGCGCGCTCCGCGGTAATCATCCGCGATCGGCGCCACATGCACCCACGGTTTGCGCCCTCGCCCGCCCGGCCCGTCAAATTTGTATGGGCTTATATCAATGAGCGTCGACGTATGGCCGTGATACGCGTGCTCGACCACAATGACGTCCTCCCGCCCTGTGTGCGTGCGCGCCAGCCGCAGCGCCAGTTCATTGGCCTCGCTCCCGGAGTTCACGAAATAACACACTCTCAGCGGATCGGGCAGCAACGCCGTCAACCGCTCCGCATACCGCAGGATATTGTCGTGCAGATAGCGCGTGTTGGTGTTCAGCAACGCCACTTGCTCCTGTATCGCGCGCACCACGCGCGGGTGCGAGTGCCCGACCAATGGCACATTGTTATACACGTCCAGGTACGCCCGCCCCGTCTCGTCATAAAGATGCTGCATCGAACCGCGAACAATCTTCAGCGGATTCTCGTAAGAGAGTGAAAGGTTTCCTCCCAACAGACGCTTGCGGGCCGCCAGCGCTTCCTCAAAAGTGAAATTTCTCTTCAGCTCCACACTGGAACTATCTGAAGATTTCCGCCCGGCGATCGGAGCCACCTTGCCGGCCGACGCACGGAAATATTCCAGCGCCGTGCCCGGATCGATCGCCGCCAGTCTCTCCAGCGCCGACCACGCCGGCGCTTCCGACGCCGTAACGTAAGGATCATCGGGCACCAGTGACTTGCGGTGCGCGGAATTCACCACGCTCACGGCAAGCCGCGCCCCCATCAGCGCAAAAAAAGCGGCAATCTCCTCGTCCATCAGCGGCAAAATCTCGTGATACCCCGCAAGCACGGAGCCGGCCGCGGCCAACGGATCTCCTTTGCCCAGGATCGCGTACGCCGCCGCAATCGCCGGCTCCCCTACCGTGAATCCCTCATGCAGATCGCCAAAATCAATCACGGAGACCAAACGCTTCGCCTGCGAATCCACCAGCGCGTTGTGCTCGTTCGCGTCTCCGTAAATCACGCTTCGCCGAAGCAGCGGAAACCGCGGCACCGCCTCTTCTTCGAACAAATTGAGAAACTTCTTCGCCAGCGCCCGGCGCTCCGGATCCGCAATATGCCCCAGATAATCGCGCGCCCAGTTGGAACGCGAAAGATCCCACTTCAAAAATCGCTGCGCACCCGGATGCGTGAAATCCTTCAACGCCAAATCAATCTCCGCAAGCAAGCGCCCCAGCGACCCGAGCAGCTCCGGCGAATGAGGCCTCGTTTCCGCCAGCGTCGTTCCCGGCAAATACGAGAGCATCCACACCAACCGGGAAGTTTCATCTTCGAGTGTGACCCGTGTGTACCGCTCCCCCTTGGCCGTGGGGATCACTCGCGGCAATGCCAGTTGCGGAGCCCTCTCGGCCAGATGCGTGAGCGCGCGGCATTGCATGTCCACGAAAGAATCTTCCCGCGCGGGGTGCATCATCTTCAGAACGAACGCGCGCGAATCCGCCACCTGAAGGTGAAAATTATCGTCGTATTCCCCAGGTAGCATCCGGATCGAAGCCGTCAGGCCGTACACTTCCTGCGCAATGCGCGCAGCCACGTCACTGGTAAGGGGCGCTGCAACTCGTGCTTCTGGCATCATGTGCAAAATTGTAATGGGCTACTCGCACTTGGGCAAATGTGGCTGACCGATTCTCTGCCCGCCGCCAAAGAAAAAATTAGCCACGAACCGTCTGAGTTTCCTACCGGCCTTCGCTACTCAGCCTGATGCAGAAGATGGTAGTATTTGAAGTATTGAGAGCCGCGACGCCCAGCCGATACCCTGTCAACGCAAGCACCTGAGCGGCATCGCTTTAAAACTTACACACTCTAAAAGTGGGGGAAGCCATGAATAAGAAATGGGCAACACTCGGACTGGCGGCAATGCTCGGACTGGCCGCCGGCTGCAACAAGAGCGATACCGCAACGAATCCATCCACCGACAGCGGACAACAGGGCGCCGGCCAATCCGCCGCATCGCAACAACCCGCTCCGCAGCCCCCGCAGCCAATCGTAGTTCCTGCTGGCACTCCCGTCACCGTGGTGTTGTCCACCACGATCAGTTCGCGTGTCGCCAAGTCTGGCGACGAATTTGAAGCCACCGTCGCGGCGCCCGTAACCGTCGAAGGCGAAGTTGCCATTCCGAAGGGCACACACGTCACGGGAACGGTCGTCAACGCAAAGAAACAAGGCACCTTCAAAGGGGAAGCTGACTTGGCCATCCGTTTGACGCGCCTCGAAGTTCACGGCAAGGGCTACATGATCTCTTCCAGCGCTCACGGCGGAACCGAGAAGGGCAAGGGCAAGCGCACTGCGGTCGTTACGGGTGGCGGCGCAGCCGTTGGTGCGCTCATCGGCGGCCTTGCCGGCGGCGGCAAAGGAGCCGCGATTGGCGCCGGCGTCGGTGCGGGAGGCGGACTCGCCGCCTCTGGCGCCACTGGTGGAAAAAACGTGGAATTTCCGGCGGAGTCCCGCATTACCTTCAAACTCACCGAGCCCGTCACAATCGAACGCTAAAGTATTTGTCCTTTGGAAAAATGGGGCCTCCGATCCGCACGGTTCGGAGGCCCTTCGAATTTAAGCAAGCTTCAGATTTGAATTTCGTTCATCCAACTCAAGCGGCGGTAGTTTGAAACCTGTCCGCCTTCGGACACGCGCGAAGCGCAAATGGAATCATCAATAATGCCGATCCCATCGGCAACATGAACCCAAAACGCAACGAGTGCGTTTGCGACGCAACCACTCCCACCAGCCACGGAACCAGCGAACTCCCTATCCCTGCCGCGCCAAAAAAGAGCGCTGCCAGCCACGTTGCATCGTCCTTGAAAATCGCCGCCAACCAGGTGATATAAATCGGATACTGCGGCGCGCAGCCAAACCCGGCTATCACCGCGCCGGCGTGCAGCACCGATGGCGTTTGCGCAAATGCCACCAAAGCAATGCCAACTGTGGCCAGCGCCAACCCGCCCAGGCACAATGCCAATTGCGAAAATCGTTTCAGCGCCAGCGGGACCAGGAAGCGTCCCAGCAGCAAAAACCCATAAAAAAACGCGGGCGCGGCCGCCATCTTGGCCGCCGTAAATCCCACCATGCGCTTTTCGTCCAGCGCCACCCAGCCGCCGACGGAAATTTCAATTCCAACGTACAGGAGAAACAGCAGCGCCAGCGAAATCCACGGCGCTGGTTGCAATCGCGCGCGCCAAACCGCAAACGATCGCTTCGGCCGGGTTTCCGAGGAAGCAGCCGGCTCCGCTTTCTGCGCGAAATGCACCGCGGCAAGCGCAAGAAAGCACACGCTAAGCAAAATTGCCAGCGCCCGCAAACTCAAATGCCCCAGGAAAAAAGCCACCAGGAACGGGCTTGAGACCGCGCCGATCCCCCACGAGAAATTCAGCAGGCTTACCGCCGCCGCTACGTTCGAAGAAGGCAAGTGTGTCGCGCGCAGGTTGATCGACGGATTGGCCAGCCCGTAACCGAGTCCGTAAACCGCCACGAATACCGTCGAAAAAAACCATGGTCCAAGCCCCAGGCACGCCAATCCCAGCGCAAAACACAGATACCCCACGCTGATCACCTTCGAAAATCCCAATCGCGGCAAAAGCCAACTGGTCACCAGCGTCCCTAGAAAACTTCCGAAATACTGCGTCGAGAAGAACAGGCCCGCCTGGCCGTCCGTTAAATTCCAGCGGTGAGTGAAATACGGCAGTATCGGGCCGAGCATTGTCATGCTGATCCCGATCAGCACAAACCCGGAATGCAGAAACGCCCATTCCGCGCGTGTATCGGGGAGAGCCGCAGCTTGTGCGGGAGGAGCAGCAGTGTGATCGGTCATTTGCGGCACGAGCCTAAAGTGTCCCACGCCCGACTAATCCGAACAACCTAGGCGCCTTCCGCCCCTCCCAGCGCTTACGTTTCCTTAATGTGGGACTCACCTTTTTCTTAGGGTATTCGGCTACCATATTCTTTATCGACTGGAGCGAAGCATGCGTGACCTTATTTTCGCGATTTGCACCATCGTCTTTTTTGCTGTCAGCATTCTCTATCTGCGCGCCTGCGAGCGCCTGAAGTGAACCGGTAAATCCATGCTAGGAAACATTCTACTCATCGTGATCTCTCTCTTGCTCTGCGGCTATCTTCTCTACGCCCTGCTGAAACCGGAGAAATTCTAATCATGACCGGCAACGGGTGGTTCCAGATCTTTCTCTTTTTCTGCCTTGTGCTTGCCGTGACCAAGCCGCTGGGCAATTTCCTGTATCGCGTCTACGAACGCAAACCCACCTTCCTCGATCCCGTTTTGCGTCCCATCGAGCGCCTGATCTACCGCGTCTGCGGCGTTGACGACACAAGGGAGATGGACTGGAAAGGCTACGGCCTCTCCATGCTCCTTTTCAGCGGGGTCTCGCTGCTCATCCTTTACTTGATTGAGCGCACCCAGCAGTGGCTGCCGTGGAATCCGCAAAAGCTTGCCAACGTCGCTCCTGACCTGGCCTGGAATACCGCCGTCTCATTCACCACCAACACCAACTGGCAGTCCTACGTTCCCGAATCCACGATGAGTTACTTCACGCAGATGGCGGGTCTTGCTTATCACAACTTCACTTCCGCCGCAGTCGGCATGGCTCTCGCCATCGCGGTAATCCGCGGCGTCGCCCGCAAAGAATCGAAAACCATCGGCAATTTCTGGGTGGACACCACGCGCAGCCTGCTCTGGATTCTCCTGCCGCTGTGCATCATCTTGGCACTGGCACTCGTCTCGCAAGGCGCCGTACAGAATCTCAAGCCTTACACTCAGGCAAATCTTGTCGAACCTCAAACGATCGAAAAGCAGGCTGCTGACGGTACGAAATCGCAAGATACCGTCACCACTCAAGTGATCGCCCAAGGCCCCGTCGCTTCTCAGGAAGCTATCAAGATGCTCGGCACCAACGGCGGCGGCTTTTTCAACGCCAACAGCGCGCACCCGTTCGAAAATCCCACTCCGTTCAGCAATCTCCTCCAGATGCTGATGATCTTCGCCATCCCGTCCGCGCTCACTTACACCCTCGGCCGCATGACCGGCTCTGCAAAGCACGGATGGGCCGTGTGGAGCGCCATGGCCGCTCTATTCCTCGCCGGTGTGTTTGTAGCTTACGCTTCCGAATCGCGCGGCAATCCCATGCTCAAGGGCGTCAACACCACGGCCTCCGAAACCCAGCCCGGCGGAAACATGGAAGGCAAGGAAGTCCGCTTCGGCATCGCCAATTCCGCGCTCTTCACCACGGTCACCACCGACGCGAGCTGCGGCGCCGTCAACAACGCCCACGATTCGCTCACTCCCATCGGCGGCATGGTTCCCCTCATCAACATCATGCTCGGCGAAATCGTTTTCGGCGGCGTCGGCTCCGGCCTGTACGGCATGATCGTTTTCGTCATCCTTTCAGTCTTCATCGCCGGCCTGATGGTCGGCCGCACACCCGAATACCTTGGCAAGAAAATCGAATCCTTCGACGTAAAGATGGCCGTCCTCTCCATTTTGGTCTCATCGTTCGCCATCCTCCTCTTCACCGCCATCGCCATCGTCACCAAAGCTGGCCTTGCGGGCATCAGCAATCCCGGCCCGCACGGCCTCTCACAGATTCTCTACGCCTACACTTCCGCCACGGGGAATAACGGCTCCGCTTTCGGCGGCATCAACGCCAACACGCTTTGGTTCAATTCCACACTCGCTACCGCCATGCTCCTCGGCCGCTTCTTCGCCGTAATTCCCATTCTCGCCATCGCCGGCAATCTCGCCGCGAAAAAGCACGTCCCGGAATCGCTGGGCACTTTTCCCGTCACCGGGCCGCTCTTCACCGTTCTTCTTATCTGCGTAATCATCATCGTCGGCGCGCTCACTTTTTTCCCGGCGCTCAGCCTCGGGCCAATTCTCGAGCACTTGCTGATGAACGCGGGAAAGGCATTTTGAGGACCCCATGACCCCGAATCCCCAAGCAAAAGGAACTTCCTTCGGTGATCGCAAAATCTTGCGCAACGCCATTGTTGACTCTTTCTGGAAGCTCGATCCCCGCTTGATGGTCAAAAACCCGGTCATGTTCGTCGTCGAAGTCGGCGCGGTCATCACCCTCGTCGTCCTCGTATCCAATCTCCTTCAGCATCACGGCGGCTTCCGGTTCGGATTGCAGATTACATTGTGGCTCTGGTTCACCGTTCTGTTCGCCAACTTCGCCGAAGCGATGGCGGAAGGCCGCGGGAAAGCCCAGGCCGAAACCCTACGCAAGGCCCGCGCCGAAACCGAAGCCCGCAAGTTGCACCAAGATGGAACCACAGAGATGCTGCCCAGCTCAAAGCTTCGTTCGGGCGACATCGTCGTCGTCGCCGCCTGCGAATTCATTCCCGGCGACGGCGAAGTCATCGAGGGCGTCGCCTCCGTCGACGAATCCGCGATCACCGGCGAATCCGCGCCGGTCATTCGCGAATCTGGCGGCGACCGCTCCGCCGTAACCGGTGGCACGCGCGTCCTTTCCGACGAAATCAAGGTGCGCATCACCTCGAACCCCGGCGAGACTTTCCTCGATCGCATGATCAGCCTCGTCGAAGGCGCCTCGCGGCAGAAAACCCCCAACGAAATTGCCCTGAACATTCTTCTCGCCGGCCTCACCATCATTTTTCTTCTGGCTGTCGTCACCCTGCAGCCCTTCGCCATCTATTCCGGCGCGCCGCAAAGCGTCTTTGCGCTCATCTCGCTTCTCGTCTGCCTAATCCCGACGACCATCGGCGGCTTGCTCTCCGCCATCGGCATCGCCGGCATGGATCGCCTCATCCAGCGCAACGTCATCGCCATGTCCGGACGCGCCGTCGAGGCCGCCGGCGACGTGGACGTTCTGCTCCTCGACAAAACCGGCACCATCACCCTCGGCAATCGCGAAGCAACTGCGTTCCACGCCGCACCCGGTGTCACCGACGCCGACCTTGCCAGCGCCGCGCAACTCGCATCCTTCGCCGACGAAACTCCCGAGGGACGCTCCATCGTCGTCCTCGCCAAGGAAAAATACGGTCTTCGCGGCCGCGAACTCGCTCCTCACAATCCCGTATTTATTCCCTTCTCCGCGCAAACCCGCATGTCCGGCGTGGACATGGACGGCCGCGAAATCCGCAAGGGCGCGCCCGAAGCCATCAAGCGTTACATCGCCGAAAAAGGACAGCTCGTTCCGAAGGAAGTGCAGGCTCACGTCGATCGCGTGGCAAACTCCGGTGGCACCCCGCTTCTCGTGGCTGCAAATTTCCGTGTCTACGGCACCATCGAACTCACCGACATCGTCAAGGGAGGTATCCGCGAACGCTTCGACCACCTCCGCGCCATGGGCATCCGCACCATGATGATCACCGGCGACAATCCACTTACTGCCGCCGCCATCGCCCGCCAGGCCGGCGTGGACGATTTTCTCGCCGAAGCCAAGCCCGAAGATAAGATGGCGCTCATTCGCCACGAACAAGCCAAGGGAAAACTCGTCGCCATGACCGGCGACGGCACCAACGACGCTCCAGCGCTCGCTCAGGCCGATGTCGGCGTTGCGATGAACACCGGCACGCAAGCCGCGAAGGAAGCCGGCAACATGGTGGACCTGGACTCCAATCCCACCAAGCTCATCGAAATTGTCGAAATTGGAAAGCAGTTGCTGATTACCCGCGGCGCGCTCACCACCTTCTCTGTTGCCAACGATGTCGCCAAATATTTCGCCATCATCCCCGCGATGTTCGCCGGCACATTCCCGCTTCTGGGCGCGCTCAACGTCATGAAGCTCCGCACTCCGGAATCCGCAATTCTCTCCGCGGTCATCTTCAACGCGCTGATCATCATCGGCTTGATTCCGCTTGCACTGCGCGGCGTTCGCTATCGACCGCTCGGCGCCGCTGCCCTGCTGCGCCGAAACATGTTCATCTACGGCCTGGGCGGCGTGATTGCCCCGTTTCTGGGCATCAAGCTGATTGACATTCTTGTTTCGTGGCTGCGGTTGGCATAGAGGACTCTATGAAAAAAGAACTCATCCTGGCCTTGCGGTTCACTCTGGTAACTACTCTGGTTTTCGGATTGATCTATCCGCTGGTTGTGACGGGATTGAGCAAGATGCTCTTTCCAAAACAAGCCGCCGGAAGCCTCATCGAGAAAAATGGCCGCGTCGTGGGCTCAAAATTAATCGGCCAATCTTTCTCTGCGGACAAATATTTTCACTCGCGACCTTCCGCCGCCGGCACCGGTTACGACGCCAGCGCCTCCAGCCCCTCGAACCTCGCGCCAACCAATCAGGCTCTATTAGACCGCGTCAAATCCGATGTCGCGAAGCTTCAACAGGAAAATCCCGGTGTGCCAATTCCCACGGACCTCGTCACCGCTTCCGGCTCCGGCCTCGATCCCGAAATATCCCCCGCAGCGGCGGACTTCCAGATTCTTCGCGTGGCCAAAGCTCGCGGCATCAGCGTGGACTCCCTCAAGGCGATGGTCGCTCGCCACACGCAAGCCCGAACCATCGGCATCTTCGGCGAGCCCCGCGTAAACGTCCTGGAATTAAACCTGGATCTCGATTCCCTGAAGTAGGAATCGCTTCTGTTTTGGGTAGGGACGGCCTTCTGCCGCTCTTACTTTGGAGTGCGGAAGCGAAGCTGCCGCTTTTACGGAGTAATTCCCGCCACCCAATCCATCCGCCGCTCAACTCCTCCTACTTCGAACCCCGCCCCGAACTCTTCACCCCCACCCTCGGCGGTTGAAACCTGTATCCCACCCAGGGTTCCGTCAAAATAAATTTCGGCTGTGCCGGATCCTTCTCAATCTTCTTCCGCAACTGGTTGATCACCACGCGCAAATTCTCCGTCTCTTCTCCGTATTCAGGCCCCCAAACGGATTGCAACAGCCGCCGGTGGGATACTGGCTTCCCCTGTTGCGCAATCAAATGTTTCAATACCTCAAACTCCTTCGGCGCCAGGTGCACCTCTTCACCGCATGCGGTCACCCGCCGCGATTCGAAATCCACCGAAAGTTCCTTGGACTGAAACGCGGGAATAGCTTCGGCGCTGGAATGCCGCCGCAACGAAGCGCGCACGCGCGCCAGCAATTCTTCAATACCAAAAGGTTTGGTGACGTAATCATCCGCGCCGGCATCCAGCGCTACCACTTTGTCGCGCTCCGCGTTGCGCACCGTCAGCATGATGATCGGCGCTGCCGTGAAGCGCCGCAATTCCCGGCACGTCTCGATGCCAGACATCCCCGGCAAATTCACATCCAGCAAAATCAGATCCGGCTTCACCTTTCGCGCCAACTCCAGCGCCTCTTCCCCGCTCGCCGCTTCCACAAGCTCGTATCCGCGAAACGCCAGCGTCGAACGCAGCACGCGCCGAATCTGCGGTTCATCGTCCACCACCAGGATGCTCGCGGAATTCATCGTTCTTCTCTCCGCAATGCAACAGGCAACGTAAACGAGAACACTGAGCCGGAATTAAGCTGGCTGGTCACCGATATCGATCCGCCGTGCGCCGTCACGATAGCTTTTGCAATCGGCAAGCCCATCCCCGTGCCGCGCACCTGATACCGCTGGTCTTTGCCCCGGTAAAACTTGTCGAAGATCAGCCCCTGCTCAAAGGGATCGATTCCCGGGCCGCGGTCGGCCACGCTTACGGTCACCATTCCGTTCGTCTGCTCCGCGGTGATGGTGATTGGAAATTCCTTCTTTGAATACAGATTCGCGTTGTCCACCAGTTGTACCAGAATATCCTTCGCAAGTTCCAGGTCCGCCCGTACCAACGGAAGCTCTTCACTGACATTTACAATGACTCTTCGCTCGCCAAGCGCTTTCTTCAGGTGCCCCAGCGCCGCCTCAAGCAAAGTTGCAATCGCCACCGGCTGCAGGTGCAGTTCGAACTCGCCCGATTCGAGCTTCGCCATCTCCGCAGCTTCTTCTACAAGATGATTCAGCCGGTCGCATTCTTCGTTCACGATCGTCAGCAGCTCCTTCAGTTGCTGCGGGTTCCGGCCCGTCGAAGCCAGCAAATCGGTGGCTGCCGCCTTGATGGCCGTAAGCGGCGTGCGGAAATCGTGCGCGATCGAATCCAGCAGTGCCGACTTCAACCGCTCGCCCTGCCGCTCCGCCTCCGTTTCGCTCAGTTGCTCCACCGCCCGCGCGCGCTCCATCGCAATCGCCACCAGCGAACCAATCGCATCGAGCATTTGCCGCGAAAGCACTGCTCCGGAGATGCCAAGACTCCCGATCGGCTTCACTCCCAGCCGCACCGGCACGAAATGCAGCAACTTCTCGGGGTCCGAGTTCGTTTCATCCAGAACGTACGCCGCCTTCATTTTCTCTTCATCAATTTGCGCCGCCCCGTATCCCGAGCGATAAAACTTGTCCTTCTGCGGCACAAACAGCTCCGCCGCTCCCGCTTCGAAGCATTCCACGATGTGATTCGGAATCGCATTCATCAACTGGATGACGTTGCCTTCCCCCAGCAATTTCTCGCTGAAGGCATACAACCGCTCCACTTCCCGCCGCCGGTTGTGCGCCGCATCCGCCTCTCGGCGGATGCGCGCGGAGAGTTGGCTGCCAACGATCGAAGTTATCAGAAATGCGGCCAGCGCCACCCAGTTCTGCGGATCGGCAATCGTGAATGTCCTTATCGGCGGCAGGAAATAATAGTTAAACAGAAGCATCGCGCTGAACGACATGAA
>Ga0210407_10001103_pt1 | contig 26455 bp, 53 predicted proteins | sample IncBWC27MmetaG_FD_150860 | JGI IMG/M metagenome (GOLD analysis project Ga0210407, IMG submission 150860) | Forest soil microbial communities from Barre Woods Harvard Forest LTER site, Petersham, Massachusetts, United States - Inc-BW-C-27-M | ecosystem: Environmental > Terrestrial > Soil >...
CTGTGACCTTGTGCACCACACTCCCAGGGCATCCCGCCAGCGCTACCGCAGCAAAGCATAAAAGCCCGAAACTGCTAACCCGAATTGCTCGTTTCCTCATTTGCCCTCACTTTCGATTTGAAGTCTACGCTCCTCCGGTAGTTCTGGAAAGCCTTTCCTTCCGCGCTGCACCGCGCTCCCGCCCTATCCACTCGATTGTCACGCGCACTTTGTCGCCATCAACCCAATCCTTCTTTTTCAGGCGCGGCGAATTGACATCCAAATAGGCATACACGCCTTCAGCATCCGCGACACACCACACAGATGCTTTGAACTTCTCCCGCAACTTCGGCCTAGAGTTCTGTTTGACGGTCATTCCTTGCCTCGCTCGCGCTCCAGCGCCGAACACAATACCTGCTTATCGCTCACCTGGGGCCTCCGCGCGCTGTTGCAACAATTCTTCCAGACGCACTACAGTCCGTTCGCGGATGAAAATAAACATGCATGGGTACGTATGAATCACTTCGCCGTTAGGATAGACGAGCCTTCTCTGCCACCAGCGAATCTTTTTGCCGCATTGCAAGCAACTCATTCATCCCTCTCCCCGGCGCTCCGTCCTGCGCCCCTCATTCATTCGCACGCTTTCATTTTGTCTGCGATTCCAGAACCCAGATTTTCCCGAGCTTGATACTGCTGATTGTCGTTTGTGCTACATTAAATCGCCTTGCAATATCTACCTGTCTCACGCCACTTTCGAGCATGTCTTTGATTTTCAAAACATCCTTTCCCTCTAATTTCCTCCCTTGCTTTCTGCGATTAACAGCTTGTTCTAATGCGGTCGCCCAACGGCAATTCCCTGGCTCATAGTTGCCATTCAGGTCCGGGAAGCGGTCAAGGCTTTTTCCTATCGGGCGATCCCCCATATCAGCAAGGAAGTTTTCAAAAGACTTCCATCTTTCACAAACTTTTATCCCACGCCCACCGTAGAGATGAAAATCAGTTGTTTTTGGCAAGTTACATCTCTTAATCATCGCTCGCCAACTTTCGTAGGTGCGGCTTGATTTACGTGTGCAATGCCCATGTTTCAAGCATTTCGCCCGGCCAGCGGCATTGAATTTGCGTATATGCTCAGCGGTGCGAATGTAGACGCCTTTCGGCATGTCGGTCCTCCCTAAAAAGACAAACGCCAAGCCACGTCCGGCAGACTAGATAGCCTTTGTAGCGCCCTGTACCGCGCCGCAACACTATGAATGTCTCTCCTGCGTAAGTGAAAGTCATTTGCCTCTCCCTTCGATTTGCTTGATGCGCTGGCGGCAACGCGCCAGTACCCACGAATAGGCCAATCGCGTATCTGTAGGCCCTGCTTCTGGTTGCCGATCAAATGCTGCTTGAACTTCCGCTTTAATGGCCTTCGCTTCCGCCAGCACGCGCTCCCGTGCGAAAGTTTCGAGTAATTCAGCTAATGTTCGACGGCATCGCTCGCAGCTGCACATATCAGCGCATCCGTAACGCACATCACCTAATCCGGCCTTGTCTAGCCACTCCCGCGCCGCCTTCACCGCACTATCGTCTGCCATTGATTTTTCCTTTCAACCAGCACACCACACCAGCCGTTATCAATCCCATGCCTGTGACAAACAAAAAGCCGACTATGAAAGGAAACCAAACTTTAACGCTCATTAGTCTTATCCTCTGCCATTGCGTTGCTCTTCACGCCGCTGACTATGTGTTGCAAACTGCGTCGAGTATTGCAGGGAACTCATCTTCTCGGCCCGTCAGCGCAACAAGCCAAGCTGCTAGCCTGAGAGCTTCATCATGTGTGTACTGACGCTTTGGAGCCATTCGAGTAATTCTTTTGCCTTAGATGAACATAGGTAGGATTGGTCAGACTTATAGGCAAGTGGTTCATGTAAGCCTCCGCTTCCATCCTCAAATGGAACGTAGCGAACTTTGTTCTTGCAGCCGCGACAGGTGATTGCCGCCAGTTCCGCTGTCAGCCCTTCCTGCTTGCCCTGAGCTATGGGTGGGGCGGCGACAGGTAAGCCATGCTTCAAACGATAATCATGCTCAAGGATGTCCGCGGGTATTCCATCGGGCTTCGGCTCCGCTGGCGCTGCTCCTGCCTGAGCGTTAAGGTCCTTCAACTTCTCCCAAATCATCGCTAGTCGTGCATCGCCACTAGAGGAATAGAACTGTTGATCGAGCTCGTCCATCGCTGTGGCGAGGGCGGCCACTTCAGCGAGAACATTCCTCGCGTACTCTTCTGCGGCGCAATCTACAACCAATTCCCCTCGCGCAATCGTTTCTAATCCTTCTCGTAAAATCTTCTCTGTCTCGTTCTCTGTCATGGCTGGCCTTTCAGATGCTCTACTAGAAATGCTTTTGCTCGACCTCGCAGCACATCGTCCGTGCTGAATCGAAGCACTCGATAGCCCATCATTGTCGCCGCGTTGTACTTGTCGAGGTCGGCCTGATAACCTTTGCCGCGCGTATGCCTGCCTCGCGTCCAGATGGCCCCTTCAATCTCGATTGCTAACCGCGCATCTGGGAGCCAATAATCGAAGCGCCAGCGTCGCGTAGCGTGGAAACGATATTCCCGCTCAAAGGGCAGCCCAAGTTCTCGTAAATGCCGCTCAAGAAGCACGTGTGCGGGGTTGATATGCTTCCCGCATCCTTTCTCGATTACAGGTGCGGCACATGCGGCCCTTCCAGTAGATATATGTATTCTCTTTTGTGAATTCGTGACCACGCTTGCAATGGGTTTTTCTTGCGTTCTTTGCACAGATTCCCTCCCCGCGAAGCAGATTTTCTTTGCACGTTACGATTTCAAGATGCGCTGGATTAACACAAGCGCGATTCCGGCATAGGTGGTCAAGTTGCTTACCTTCAGGGATTGGTCCATTTACAATTTCAAATACCACGCGATGCGCAGAAAGCACCTTGAACTTATATCTCTCGATTTGTTGCGCAATCACGCCGTAACCATAACGATTCTTTGAACCAATCCAATTCCAACAAGTAGGCGTTTTTTCGACCCTACTCCATACGCGCTCTGATGCTGGTCGTGGCGGCCTACCTTCAGGATTCATGCTTGCTCCACCTCGGCTTGCGTTCATCGAGCATTGAATGGTGCTCGTGGCACAAAGCCTGTAGATTCAATAGCCTATCGTCTCTTTTTACGCTGCGCCTGACTACATGGTGCGGCTCTTGGGCCTCTCGCTGGCAGCGCCACGGTGTTACCCCTATAATCTCCAAGATCGCCTCACAGCGACCCCCACAACGCTCCCAGAGGGCCTTTTTACGCGCTAGCCAGTCAGCACCATAGAGAATTTGCCTACCGTCTGGGGCAATGTAGCTCCTGAAATCTTCAAAGCCAGCCGCTAATGTCAGCTCTTTGTCCGCTTTCATCTCAACTCCTGTGCAGCGGCAGAAAATACCTCAAATCAAATCTCGCTGCGCCAAACTGCCGCTTTACATTCAGCTTGCGGTGCATCAGATACCAGCGCCTTCTCAACCACTTGTGCCGTGCTGGTGTCACTTTATGCCCCGAAACAGCGAACTCAGCGCCGTCGTCAGGCCGATCGGCAGCTTCACCAGCTTGAAGTTATCCGCTTTGACGGCCTTCCAGCGCACAAATTGCCCCTTCTTGCCTCGTACTGGAACTCTGTCTACGTTTCGCATCGCTTCTCCTTTTTTCGCAGCCCTGTATCCGCTAGAGCGCCGCTATCTTACACGCTTCAAACCGCCAAAAATACCTCTCTGGAAGATTTGCCGCTCTACTTCATGCACTACGTTCGGCCTGCGCTGAATCTCTTCGGCAATCTTCTTGGAGGCTTCGGCAATGGCTAGATTTGCGATGGCATTCTGGTCCAGCTTGGCGGCTATCTGAGCGTAGTTCTCTCTTACGTAGCGTTCGGCAATTTGCTCGCTGATGTTCCGATAAATAGCCATCGCCATGTGCTCAGTGATTAGTGAAACGTCGCTAATCTTAGCTTGGATGTAGGTGCTATTGTCCGATACGCTCTTAGCTGTTTTCACTTCCACGGGATCGCTCATGGTTCTCCTTTACTCGCTCTGCTTCCTGCCTCTTAGCCTCGCTCTCGCTATTCGTGCACGCCTTCCATCCACAGCAGCAGAATATCCCGAAAGGCCTTGCTAGATACCGCTCGTCATGCTCGACCCTAGTAGAGTGGTCCGTTGCCGCCATATCGCCCATACCCATCTTCTCTTGCACTTTCCTCCGCTTCTTCCTGCCGTCCGCGATAAACCTCTCGCGCTTCATCTTCGCACTCACGGCTTCCGCAAGTTGGAAGGTCTCCCGGCCAAGTGTCAAACAAACCGAGTTCCTCTCCGCAGTTAAAGCAGTGCTGCATCTTTTTCATAGTTTCTCCATAGTGCGTTTATCCCACCTCTTGCTTGGGCCTTTGACTTCGGGGTGCGAGGGGCAGAGCCCCTTAGCATCACAGAGTCGTGTTTAGAGAATAGCTCTGCTTGCTTGCTGCCGACTGGCTCCCAAATACAGTCAGCTTCGGGCTTAATGTCTCGCAGGGTAGAGACAATGCATTTTGCCTCAGCGATAGGTGGACCAGGTTGCTCGCCAGCAGAGCCTGGATTTGTATTCTCGCTTCGGCGCACAGCGCGGCGAATGACTCTCTCGTGATGGTCACAAAGTACGTGGTCAATTTTGAGGACATTTGCCGGTACTTGGAAGAGAAAGGGTGCTTTCGGTCTATCCACCGTGGGATTCGCTCGTAGCGCACTACTGGCGTCGAATCCAGCACCCACAGAAAATAGGATTGTAATTTCACCCGTTTGCTCTTCTAGGAACGAAGGGGGCTGACTCACAACGGGCAAACGGGTTAGGTGTGAACGCCGCAAGCCAGCCCGGAACTTGTTCCTGCGGAAAGTGTAAATCATTGCGCCGCCTTGTCAAGCGGAAAATGCTTCAAGATGAAGTAGGGCACGTCGTACATGGGAGTGACTTCCCACTTGCTCCAGTCAGACCCTTCCCAGCGCTCGCGCCGATACACGATTTTTCCTTTCTTAACCCATTGCGTCTCAACCCAGATTTCATCTCGCATGGTCAACTACTTTCTTCGGCCTGCCGCCCTTGCGCCCGTTCTTGCGGGAGGACTTTGCTTTTTTCTTGCTTTTGATGCTGCCCAACGCTACCGCAGCTGGATTCTTAGGCCACACATTTTCACGGGCATACTTGATTGCTTTTAACAGTGGTGTCTCACTTTCTTCGCAGAGCTTACCAATGGCTTGAGCATGCCCAACCATCAATGCGTCTCTCGCAATACGTAAGATTTTGCACGGAGCTCCCGGTTGATGATACCCTCCACAATAAACACAAACGTTTTGGCTCATATCATTTATGCCGAGCAGCTTCAAAGGCTTCTTGTAGAATAATATCAACCGCCAAATAGATCGTAGGGGTGGTGCCCGTCTCGAATGTTCCTATGCGAAGGAATGGCTGTAGTTTATTGCGAGTCTCAGCCACCAAATCAAATATCCTCACTTCAGAGATACCATCACGCCTTATTAGGTCGGCCAATTCGACTTCGATGCGCTCAATCTCTTTGACTACATCGAAATAAGCCAGCTCCCTGCACTCTGCTGCCAATTTCTTGGCTTCTAACCCACGCTTATTACTGCTCTCTGCAACCTCCCGAAATTCAAGTCTCCGGTTCTGCACATAGGCCATCAATTTGTCTCGAAACTGTTTGACTGCCCACCATTCAGGCTTTGGAATCTTGGTATTGCCGCACGCCGGACAGCGATGCTCTTCTTGCTCGCTCTTGTCTACGAATCCAGATGGACCGTAATGGTGCCGCATAAATCGCTCATCTGCCATTGTCGAACCCCTTGAACCACGCTTGAAACTCAGCCATATCAGGGTTGCGAGTAAAGAAAGATTCGCAAGTTTCACCAAACTCACGGCCTAGCACCCAAGAACAAACCATGCGGCGACCGCGCTCGATAGCTGATTCCTTGCCCCACTTAGCTGCGTGTTTCTCGATGCGCTCTATGTATCCGTTCATGGCGTGCCTCACTTTCTAACCCCATCTTACAACCTAGCGTTAGGTTTGTCAAGCTAATTCTCAAACTATTTTACGGTAGAAGAAATAGCGAAACACTGGCTCCCCCCTCATTGCGCCGCCTTGTCAAGCCTTTTCTGCTCAAGTATCGGCTTCCAGTCCGGCCTAGCTTGGTCTGCCATGACTTCTTCGTAGAGCTTACTTCCTAACTGGGGTACTGCTAGGTGCCGCCCGCGAACAATGAGACAGCTACATGTGAATACCGAGCCAACACGCTCATTCCACTCAACGAACTTTAATTCTTGCCCGCACCAAGCACATTTCATTTGAGTGCCTCGCCTGAAAAGTCAAGCACTTCTTGAGAGAGTCTTTTGGCTGCGATTTCGCAGTATGGCTCGTGAATCTCAATGCCTATTGCTTTGCGGCTTAAGTCCTTCGCCGCTCGCAGCGTTGTACCTGAACCCATGAATGGGTCGAGCAAAGTTCCCTTAGTTCGCAGGCGTTTGATGATTTTCTTGAACAACCCTAGCGGCTTTGGGCATGGATGGTTCCCAGTGTCGGACTGCTCGCTGATAGGCTGACGAAAAACATCACTACAAGAAAACATGCAGCCCCAAACTAGGATTGGCTCCCACTCGTTCCATTGAAAGGGGTTAGCTCTGCCCGTAGCTCCGGGTTTATACCAACATGCCGTTGCAACAGGTTCGTACTTTGCCCACAGTGATAGGTTGCCGACGCCGGGGAAAACAATGCGCTTTTCTGGAACGAGACACCACCATGAGCCAATCCAATCATGGTATTGGCCCGGAGTCATCGCATCGTCGTGAACTCCATAATCTTTCCCGACATTGTAGGGAGGGTCAGTAAGCAATATGTCGGCGTCAACTTGCAGCAAAATCTCTCTGCAATCGCCTAAAAAGATGGCGCAGGAATTATCTTCGTAGTAAGGCTTTAGACCGAGCGGCGGCAGTGGAAGCGACTCGTCCAAGTTACTTGTTCTTATTCGGCTCATATGATTCCCACAGCCTCATCGCGCTTACCATCAGGATTCCAAGATGTTCCATATCCACCGAAGCATCCTGCTACTCGACCGACATGCCTGTTTCTGTGCTGGCCGCAAATACCGCAAAAGTTTTTATTGCTCATGGCTGCTTCCCCATGGCCTTTCGTTTTGCGTTTTCGTATTCAACTACAATCGCAGCATGAGCGGGATAGGCTCTCGGCGCTAGTTGGCTTACGGCCTTAGACGACGCTTCCAGTAACGGCAGAAGACGACATTTGAGCACCGCTATTACTTCAATTTGCACCGCTTTTCTCTTCATGGTACGCCAGCAACGCTTTACTCCATATTTCGTATCCGAGTGAGTTAAGTATCTGCTCTTTTTCAGCATCCATTTTCCTATCCCTCCAAAGCATTTCGTACTGTTCCCGATGACTATCAATCTCGCAGTCGGGATTCCAGTTGCTCGAATCTGTTTTGCGGTCGCAAGTGCATTCAGGAAGATGAGTATTCATATAATGGCGGTCAGCATCGGGTTCGTGTAGATGGCTCATGCCTGCTCCGGCATACGCAAATGCCTATCGGACACCCACATCTCCACATCTACATCAATTTGCAGAGGCAGGCTGACTTTCGTGAATCTGACTTTGTAGAGTTTTTTGTCGGCCCAATGCGCATCCACTACTGTGGCACGCACCAGCACTTCATCTCCGTCGCGCACGAACACGTTAGGTTCGCTCATCGGCTAATCCTGGTCATAGGTTGACTGGTTGGAAGTGTTACCATTGGCAAGCAGCACCTTCTCGGCTTCAAACAAAAGCTGCCACTGTGTATCAGTCAACGGCTTGCTGGACTTGGCTGCTACTACTTGCTTGGCTTGTTCGTAGGTCATGTGTGTTGCCTCCATGTCCAGAGTATCTACCTAAGCGCTTGAATGGTTCTCTATTTGTTTCGTCATTCATTTCTTCAAACTTGTCTCGCACAGCCAAATCCCCCCTCCCTTGTCTAAGCCCTCGCAGCCATTAAAAGTCTCTCACCCGCGCTCAGGTTTGCATTCATATGAAGTTTCCATCTAGGAATATGGCTTTGGCTCCAAGGTATCGGAATCAGCTTATTTGTAAGCAGCGTACATGGCTCGCCAATCTTCGCTCCGCAAGAGTCACAAGGAAATTTTCCTAATTCATTTTTATATTTGGGCTTAAACTTCATTTCTTGCCCCTTCCGCTGCGCTTGGGACCAGCTACCATGCCAGCAGTGCAAGTGGCGCATGTTTTTTTAGCGTTCTTTTTCCAGAGTAATTCAACTCCGCATTTTGAGCAGTTGTAGAATTTAGGTGCGCTGCGCTTGGGAGTGGGGCGCGGCTTGGTCTCGAAAACCGAGCACTTACAATGGTCAAAATCTTTGTTGCACTTTCCGCAAAGCAAAGGCGCGCGCAGCAACTTCTCTGCCAGCAAGTCTTCTCTCACTTTGCGAATTTCATCCATTATCGCGGCAGCTCTTATGACGCGTTCTTTCTGGATAGCCTCGGTGCGCTCTACGGCCCATTTGTTGCCTTGCTCCAGCGTGGCGAGAATGGAGTTCATCCCTGCTGTGAGGGCGTCAAGTTTCGCATTCATCGCGTCGAGTGTAATCATAGAATCCTCAGCCACCATGCCAGCCCGTAGCCAAGCGCAGCGCCAGCGAGCAAGCTGCCCACAAACCAAGCTAGCCCAGGCCAATACCAGCCAGCAGTCTCCAGCTTCGCTTTGCGGTAGCCCAATTTCTCAAGTAGTGCGCTCATGTCGCATTGCTCCTGTCTCAGTTCAGCATGAAATCTACGTCCCCCTCTTCCGCCTGCTCCTGCTTCCATGCCAGCACATCGAACTCTTTCATGGCCTGTACTATCGCATGGCCTACTAGCGTAGGATTCTCGCCTAGCGTGTGCATGTAGGCTTCCCGCCAGACATGGAACTCGGTGTAAGTCGTTTCGTCTACGTTGATTACCACTCTATGTCGCTTCTCTTTGTTCTCGATGCGCTTGCGAGCTTCACGCCGGGGGAGCTTAAAGAGCACAGGCTCATCGTCATTCAAGTTCTCCAAGAGCCAACTCCATCGTGCTTTGACTTCCGCCCACTTAGGCATTGGAAGCCTTCCTGAAATGGCTATTCCTGAGCCTTTCGTCGCGTGTTTGGCAGGCTTTCAGGTGCTCGGCGCGTAAAGGGAGCCTGATTTCCTCTTTAAGTGCCCATACAATCTGGCAGCATTTAAGATAACTATCCGCTAAGTCCCATTCATGCTTACGGATAGCGGATTTACGCCAGTTCCAAAGGTGGTGGCCTACGCGGATAAGCACCATTTCATGCTTGGCGGTCGCTCGGCTGTCCATCCGCTTGTCACGCATTGCCGCGCTCCGTGGAATGCACTGGACCTTTCGGCCAAATATCTGGCGGGACAGAGGCTTCCGTTGCCTCAGGGAGCTTCTCCTCAGCCTTTGGATTTGTCCCGCCATTCACGGATGCTTGTAGAAGTACCTCTTCCGGCGATATACCAGCCTCCAGGAGCGATAATTGCTCCTCGGTGGGCAGTTTGCCTTGGGAAAGCGCTTTGAAGGCTAGAATCCGCTCATCTATGGCATTAACCTTGGCCTCAGAGAGCTTGGCCTGTTCACTCGGCTCATAGGGCTCGACCATGAACTCCTCTTGGACGTACAGGCCATCGGTAGCCGGGTAAGCCGCCCTAATTCCTTGTGCTTTGGCGCACTTGCCCAACATCAATCGGGGCATTTGCCTGACGAGCGGCGCATTGTCGATGTTCGGGTAGATTTCCTCCCAGAATACTTGCCCCACGGTCGGCTCTGGGTCGCCGCGCTTTTTAACTTCTACTTCGGCCCACTCAGGCACCTTGATCTTGTGCTTGCCCTTTGTCACCCACTGAGCATCACCGCGTTCATCCTTACCCCAATATCCTTCGACCCATTCGGCTTCTATCATCGGGCCATAGCTGACCTTGCCAATGGAACCGAAAGTCTTTTTGTGGTCACGCGCCGCGATATGGAGCAAGCCATTGATGCCCACGATGGGAATCCACTTGTAGCCTTTGACCCATTTCTTGGTTATCGGGTCTTTCTTGTCGAGTTGCCGATCGGCTCGCTTCACGAACCAAATCTGTCCACGGAACGGGTCCAGCTTGTAGCGCCGTGCGACACCCAGGCAGAACGTCAATTCCTCATTGCTCGCACCCTTGGCGATGTGATTCCGCACCAGCTCGACTTCCGCCTCGCTCAACTCCCAAGGCTTCTTGGTCGGAGCAGGTACATGGATAATGGCAGGCGCTTTAGGCTTGCGCTCTTTTTTGGCCTTCGTCTCAGGCGGTGTAGCTGTTTGGTCGGGCATTAGTTCGGCTCCTTCATGTGCGGTGCAAGAAGCGCGGTCGCCAAGTCAATAGCATCAGCCAAGCGTTGCTGTTCAGCAGCAAAGGAGCGGAGCGTACCAAGGCGGATGTCGCGCTCCATAAAACTTTCTTCCTCCAGCGGTTCAGGCTCCCGATAGTGACAATCGCAACCGCAGACTTCATTGCCTGAGCAGCGGCAGCAATCGGAATCGTTCTCGCCTGTGCTGTGAGACAATTCGTCCTGATAAGAAATGCTCATCGGCTTTTCCTTTCCTCTAAATGCCGTTTGAACGCCTGTAACCCGCTCCACAGCATCGGTGCTGGCTGGTCTACTGGTGCTGGAAAAGCAGCATAGTCCAGCTTCGCTCCGCACAAGCAGTCCAGCGTCTCTACCCGTGTTTCGCCCGAGTTGTTGCCGCTGACATGCACGCAGCGGAACGGAGCATGGATAAAGCCTGAAACGCCGTGGGCAAGGTCAGGCCCGCGCCAAGGAGCAAAGGATTTGATTTCAGCGAGTAAATCTTCGTAAGTCATTGTTCGGCCTTTCTGATAGCCCGCAGTAGTTCCCCGTATTCGTCGGTCATTGGATTGACAAGATGTTTTACTGCTTTCGCTGCGGCGAGCAAGGCGCGATTGGATTCACGCAATTTGTCGCGTTCATCAAGAATCTTCAGCATCGTATCTTCTCGAATCGGCATAGTGTTCATGGATGTTGCTCCCTTCTAGGCTTCATCGGCCAGCGCTTGTTCTAGCCGCGCATTCCTTCATGGCAACTCGTTTGCGGCTTCTCTAATGGCTTGCTCTCCGCCATTAGCAATAAAGACCTCGAAGGCTTTGGCGATGATGTCGGCTTGCGCCTTGTAAGGCGTATACGGGCATGGGCAAAGCACAAAAACGCCCTTGTCCAGTACTCGCACGGCGTATTCCTTAGCTTTTCGTGGGTATTCAGCAACCTTGATTTCGATTTCCATTTCTTCTCCTCCATTCACCCTTGAGAGTCTGGCTTCGGATGAGCCTGCGACTGGAAGTACAAGTCCAGCGCGTAATTCAGCAGCCAGCTAATCGTGTGCCCGTTAGCCTTGGCGATGCGCCGCAATTCCTTGTAGCGCTTCTTGGTGACTCTGACTGGTACTGTCTCGCTCATGCGGTGGTCGCTCATGGTGAACACAATGTAGCATGTTGCCTACTTTTGTGTCAAGCACAAAATGAAACTATTTTTAGGGCTGTTGAAAACAAGGGCAAGAGACACGGCTGCAATTCTTCCACCCAGAGGGGTTTCCCTGCTTTTGACTCTCTCTTAGCCGCGTGCAGCGCAAGTTACAAAGTCGGCCTGCGGCAGCAATGATTTAGAGTCTGGTCAGGCAATCACGTTTCCCTATATTTGGCTCCGCACGCCAGAACTGCACACTTCGGGCACCTGCCGTTAAAGCGCCGTCCACCGGATTCGATTGTGGCTTTTCTTCTCGCGGAGTGGAGAATACGTCGCACTCGCACCCCAGCGTGGAATCAGGGATGGAGCCGACTAACTGAAATTGCACCCTCGATTGGAGCAGGAGTCGAGGCCGTGAACCTGCCTGATAGGTTGTGGGGAAGTGAAGCAGAAACCCTCCCTATAAGGGTTTAAGGCGAGGTGTATAGGGCACCCCGCCCTAAAAGTTCGGCTCGAAGTGTGCGAATTACATGCCCACCGCAGCCGCGCGTACCAGCAATCTAGCCCGATCCGAGGAGAAACGCAAGCAGAAAGAATTTAGGCCCTAGCCCCTCCGTCTCTAAAAACAAAAGCAGAAAGGGCCAGCTCTAACGCGGCTGACCCGTAGGCGTGACTAGCGCCGGCGCAACACGCGAGCGGAGGGCTGGACTAGGACTGATTCAGCAAAGCATATTCAGTCCTAAGCAGATATTTTGTTTTCTTCTTGACCAGCGCACAGCAAAAGGACTAAGCTAGGAAGCGTGAGCGAGAATGCGCAAATCTGGCTAAAGATACTAGCTGAAGCTGACTGCGGAGCCTATGACTTTGGACAGATTGACGATTCTCTGCTAGACAGCCTAAAACCCACTGAAAGCCTAGAGCTTACTAAACAAGACAAACAATGGCTCAAAGAGCTACGGATAGCGCCATGAGCAGCGCGTCAAAACTCTATGACGTTACGGATGCTATCGAAGCTCTCGAATGGGGCAGTTGCGATGGCTGTGGACAGCATTATACCTGCCCTGTATGTGGCGCAACCAAAACAACTTGGGATGAATCTGGCATGAATGAACTGCCCGGCAAACACAAGGAAGATTGCCCCATCCCAGCGCTGATCGCAAAGCTAAGGGCAGCGCCATGAGTCAGAACCCTTCTCAGGATGCCCCGCCAAGCGATTCCCAGCCCCGCAGAGCCTACAAACCTACCAGATCACTCAAGCCCCCAGCGATTCAGAGCGCCGTGCTAGCTAAAAGAGCGAATGGAAGCTCCAAGCGTCAAATATCGAAAGACTTAGGCGTAGCATTTAATACCGTCACTAACATATTGGAACTAAACAACTTTGACGCGAATCTCGACGCAGAACGTAAAGAGAGTTTGAGCTTGATTCCTTTGGCTCGCGCAGCCGTGAAAGCTCGCCTTGAAAAGAACGACGGCGCAATAGGAATCAAAGTCCTCGAAAACTCCATATGGCCTTTGAATGCAAAGACTTCCAGGCAGCCTGACGCGGGCCTCACGCTCGCAATAGGCCAGCTTATGGGTAATGTAACCGTAGCAAGTACTACCGAGCTAAAGCCAATAGAATCAGCCGCTATTTGTGTCAGCACAGACACGCCAAAAGCAGAGCCAGCCAAGTAACTCACCACAACAGCCGATATTGTAAGGTTTCGTACCCGTTAACTCCTCGCCACTACGAGACATAATGCTTTTTATATGACACGTAAGCTATTGATTTATAAGCACGATAGATTGGCGCTCAGGACGTACAGTACCAGGAGGCAGGGAAGCAGCCGAAAAGGGGCTACCCACGCTCGCATATGCATAGCTTCCCCCATAACTTTTGCGATTTCACTTGACACATATGTACGACATGCTGTAGGTTTGCGAAGTGCGAAAGATATTCAGCCAACGTGCCAGAATCGTGGTTTATTTGGAGAACGAGGCGGTAGACCGGATGCTGGAGAAGGCGCGTGGCGGGGGCCAGACGCTGGTGGAATGGGCGCGGGAGACGCTGCTTGGAGAACTTGAGGACGATACAGCGAAAGATGGAGCTTGCCGAAGGTGCGGAGAGAAGTGCGACTACTGTGATGCTGGTGACGACAAAGCGATGCGACGGGTTGAGCCAGTACGTGTGGCTGGACGGCGGACTGGTACGCCTAAGCGAGTTGCCGAGCCTGCCGCGTCACCTGAAGGTGCGGTTGATGGAGTTGTCCACGAATATGTTGAGCAGGTTGCCGTACAGCAAGTTAGGGGCACCAAGACCTGCGTTCACGGAGTCGCAAAAGGCTGGCGCTGCTGGCAGTGCGGCGGACCAGCGATAATCGAATGAACAACCTCAACAATAGCTGGATGGTGGTTTTAGGGTATGCTGTCTTGACGCTGGCGTTCATCCGCGTTTGGGGCTGGATTGACGGAACGGATGCCTGGTACGAGAAACAGAGGGCGGAATGGAAGAAGGATTTGCCGAAAAATGGCCGGAAATGAACTGCCTGACGTTCGCCACGCCTGAAGATGCGAAGAAGGCCGAATCTCTGTTCAATAAGATGCAGGGGCGAATAGACATGCTCTCATCCTTGGTCCGTTTGCTCGAATGGGGAAGTTGCGACGGCTGCGGTAACCACGCTTATTGCCCACTTTGTAGCCAAGCCAAAGAAAGTATGAGTTGGGACGAAGATGAGCCCGTTAACCATGCAGGATTCCACAAGCCAGACTGCCCAGTAAAAATCGCTTTGGGGTAAAAATGGGCTATCGGCAAGGCATTCTCGAACTCAAGGACGCGATAGTTGGCCTTGAGAAACTTCCAAAGTCCAAGCAATTTGTGACATCCAAGTTCTTTGGCTCCGCCTACGTCGGTGGCGAGGGTTCCTCTAAGACTGCCTCTCTTTGCTGTGCGGCGATCTGTAATGCTTGGCTAGACCATGGTGGGAAGTCCCTCATTGGCCGTCTTAATATGCCTGCCCTTGAGTCCACCACCATGAATGACTTCCTTTCGATGGTCCCCGCCGACATGGGAGAGTGGAAAGAACAGCCTAAAACATGGGTTTTCTCTAACGGCCACACGGTCATTTTCCGTCACTTGGATATTTCCGATCCCAAAGTCACAGGTCACATCAAATCCGAGAACCTTAGCGCCGCCTACGTCGATGAAGCCTCGGAAGTCGATGAAAAGGTGTTTTTGCTGCTAGTCGGACGTATGCGCCGGGCTGGTTCGCAGCGGCGGATTCTCCGTCTTTCTTCCAACCCTGCTGGCCACGACTACATGTGGAAGCACTTTTTCGACCCCAACCGGAAACCAGAGTGGAAACAGCTTTTTGAGGGTATCAGCGCGTCCTCGATGGACAATATTTTCCTTCCCGCCGACACCGTAAACAGGAACCTGAGTATTTATCCGGCAGATTGGGCCGACCGCTTCATTTATGGGCATTTTTCTGACTTCACCGACCTGGTTTATAAGGAGTTTACAGAAGAATCCCACGTCTGGGATGACCGACCGGGCCTGGAATATGAGATTTTTAATGGCCGCTCGAATCCGCCGCTGGATTGGCCCGTGATCGTAGGCATGGACATCGGCGGCGGTGAGGAAGGCGACCCGTGGGCGCTCACTTTCGATTCCATAGCCCCCGATGGGCGGCTGTATCAGTTTGCCGAGATTTACGGCTCTGAACTTCGCATCAAGCCGATTGCCGAACAGTTCCATGAAAAAATGGAAGGCCGAACTCTTGACGGCATGGCCTACGATTATGCCCAGCGCGCGGCAGCGATTGAACTCGAAGAATACGGGATAGGCGGTCAGTCGGCCATCAAGGATGTTAAACCGGGCCTCTTTAAGACTGCTCAGTACATGCACGTTGACCCCACGCTTTCGCACCCGTTTAATTCCAGAATTTCCGGTTCTCCGCGTTCTTTTATGGCCAAATCCTGCATGAACACGATTCGGGAACACGGCAGTTATAAGTGGGCGAAAGATAGGTCAGGCAACGCCAAAAACGAACCATCCCACGAAAACAGCCACGGTCCCGACGCCAAGCGCTACGCGATTCATACTTTCCGGCCGCTGCCGGCACAAATCACAGAGCCTAAAATCTGGGAAAACAGGAAACTCGACATCGCCAGTCGCCTCTACTGGCAGCGCGCCAAAGAGCACGAAGAGAAGGAACCTTTGCGCCGCAAAGGATTTAGTACTTTCACTTTAGCCAGAAAAAGAGTAGAACAAAGACGGGAGATACCGCCGCAATGATTCCCACTGGCCCAGCGCCGACACCCGATGAACTCGTAGAAACGCTTTTCGCTGAAGTGCTCCTCCCGCCAGAAGGCTATGAATATCATGGCAACAACGGCCAGTTGCTTTTCCCTGTATTTGGCCAGGACCGCTGGCGCATTCTCCTGCACAAAAAAGATACTGACTTCATCGACAAAGCCAACTTCACGCCCGTTTTCCTAGAAGGCGCTTTCATCCTGAAATTGACCAAAGCCCTAAATGCCATGCAACGCGAACTCAACCAGGCGGTGAGCGAAGAGATTCCCGAGCCAGTGGGCAGCAAGGTTGTGATGTGAGCAGAGGAAACCTCGACATCGAATCTGGCGGCTTCCCTATTTACCCATCGGGCGGCAAGGACGCAGCTAAGGCTATCGCCAAATGGAACGCCCAGCGCCGCGTTGAGAGTATGCCAGATTTGAAAGACCCTCCGATTCTGACTCGTTCGCAAGTAATGTTCTCCACCGCTGAATCGGCGCACGATGAGCCTCGCTCCTGCTTCAACTGCCCGATGTATTTCGAGAAAGCCGGGCGATGCAAATACTTCGGGCCTCGCACCAAAATCTACAAGTTCACCGAAGGCGAGAAAGACGGAAACCCCATTGAATACTGGCCCGTTTGCGGCTATTGGTTTTACGGCAAGCCAAGTCAGGACTCCCCGAAATATTTCGAGACGCTTCTCGACCCAGAAGATGCGGGACTTGGATGGGTCAATGCTCCTAAACCCGGCCTTGAACAATCAGGGACTTGCTGCGGCGGCGGGAATGACGGAGACGATTGCGATTACTGGCGCACGCAAGGCAAAGAAGCTAAATGGGATGCTGTCGTCGGAACTTGCCGGGTGTTACAATCTGCCACAGCAAACATGGATTGCTGTGCGGTATGGACCGACGATGATTGGATAACTTGGCAAATTGGGCAGCAATTCCTTAAGGGAAAACCGTGAGAATACAGACGCAAGAGCAGAAAGATAAACTGAATGAGTACAAGCGCAACTGGTCGAAGGACAAACCGGAATTGCGTTTCATGCGATATTTTCGCCATCGCCTGAAGAGTCGCTATGGCATGACGCCCGAGCAGTTCTATGAACTTGCGAACGCCTTTCACGGGAAATGTTTTATTTGCCAGCGCGAAATGATTTTACCCGACAAGGTGAAACGCCCTGTTAGGCATGGTCGCTGTGCTGTGGTTGACCACGACCATGCTATCAATCAAGTTCGCGGAGTCATTTGCAATAATTGTAATCGCGCCCTTGGATTTCTGAACACATCATCTACCCTGCATCGAGCGATGGTCTATCTAGACACGTTCAACAAGGTGGCCTATGGCGCAAGCTGACCTTAGCGGCATGGGCAATATGATGAAGCCTTTGGTTATGGCAGCCATGAAACTGGCGCAAAAAGGAAAAACTCCCGACAAGCGCAAAGCGAAAATTAGCGCGAAGATGAAGATGTCCGTTAAGGCCAAGCATGGGTGAATTAATCTGTCCGTTGTGTGGTAAGTCGGCTATCCGCGATAATTGGGACGGCCACATAATAGAATGGGCAGGTGATGGATGGAAATTAACTTGTCCTGAACCCATTGTCGTTGAAAAGCCATTGTCGCATTGCGAACTAATCGGTGTTGAGGTTAAGCATGGTTGAAAAAACCGCTCTCGAAGTCCAAATCGAGCAGGAAGCCAAGGAACTAAAAGAAGCTCCGGTAATTCAGCCGATTATTGGCCAAGTGAAGCGTTGCCATATTTGCGGAGCGGTGTTCAGCGCCAGCGATTTGCGGCCCTTCGATACGCACGTTCCAGCCGAAAGAGGCAGGCAAGTACGTGAAGCGTGTCCAAACTGCCATCCAGACAGGAGCATCACATGAGGTTTGAAACATCGTATAAAAACGGCGATGCCGTGGCGTATTTCCATGACTCGGAGAATAAGATTGTTGTGCCAATCATCATGCCGGATTCCTATAAAGACGACGCGGAAGTGAATGCCAAGCGCATCGAACAAGCGCAAAAAGCTGCATTACGGAACTGGATTGAGAAAGCCTTCAAAGAAGGTATCCTCACGCCAGAAGAGGCAGAATGGTGCAGGAAACAACATGCCTAGCGAAAAAGATTGGGACGACATCCCGGTAGAGGAGATAAAAAGTGTTGCATCTTCCTTGCTATATCTCAAGCGCACTTTTGGGACTGATGTTGGTCATCCAGCAAATCCAGCACAACCGGACCAACCGGGGGCTAATCGACAAGATACTCGAAAGCAAGGGACTGACCCCGCTGCCTGACGAGCATCCGCTGGTGGAAACAGTGAAGAAGCTGGCGACGAAAGAGCCGCTGACGGAGCAGCGCAAGAAAGAATTACTAGAGCGCGTGAGGTTCAAGATACCGGGGATGCCAGAATACATGGCGAAAAAATAAATGGCTGGAACTGTCAGCGGGATAATGCAGAAGGTCACGAGCCTCTTCAAAGGCGGTAGTGATTCCCTCGTCCGCGACAAGCAGGAGAAACAGTCGAAGGAAAGCATTGTCCCCAGCTATCCGTGGGGCAGTCCCATTGAGGAACGCATCAAATGGATGCTCGACCAGAGATACTGGCAGCTTCAATACGAAAAACTTCAGCTCCATCGCAAGTGGTTCCGCAATCACCTCTTCTACTGCGGCTACCATGATTCCGTTCTAAGTGACATCGGGTTTTCCTTCGATAGCATCGGAGTGAACAGCGCGGAGTACGGATTCGCTTCAAACTACTACAGGAGCTACATCCGCTATGGCGCAGCCATGTACGTGCAGACGGCCCCGGAGTTTATTGCTCAACCGACATCTCCTGATTCAGAGTCTCAGGGAGTCGCAAGCGCTGCTCGGGCCACTCTGGATATTCAGAAGGAGAATATTGGCTACGACGCTATTCGAGCCAGAGAAGCCATCAATCTTCGACTTTTTGGAAACTCTTTCCGCTACAACTATTATTCCATCGACCCTCGCTATGGTTTTGTAACCCAGCCGGTCTATGAAGATGTCGAAGTGCAGATTTCCGAAGGTTCCTGGCAGTGTCCGGTCTGCCAGTTGCAAGGCGAAGGGCAAACCCAAGTCTGTCCCGCTTGCGGCCCTGACGCGCAAGCACCGCCGATTAACACGCCCCCGCAAACCGCACAAGTCCCACAACTGAAAGGGAAAGTCGCTTATCCCAAGGGCCAGGAGATTTGCGAAGTGGTATGGCCGTTCGAGGCTTACGTGCGGAGTTCAGTCAAGACGCTGAGAGAAGCACCGGAGTTTCTGCGCGTGCGGATGGTAGATTCCGTAGCCCTCCATTCCAACTTCCCGAACGCCCAGTTTGGAGGCATGACGGCAGGCGAAGGGGTGAACGTCAGCGAGGACATTGGGCTTGTTTATCAGCAGGCTATTCCAGATTTGCCGAGCGACCCGACACAATATCCAGGGTGGTATGAAAGAGCCGTAGCACAGCAGAAAAAGACTTTCATCCAAGGTTGGATTCGGCCTAGCCAGTATTTCTTTGACGATGAATTACGGAAGAAATTCCCCGTAGGACTCTATGCCGGGAAAGCCGGTGACTGCTTGTTAGAAACTCGCAATGAGTCGATGGATGACCATTGGACGCATTTCAAGCATATCCACGTCGAAGGGCGCTTCTGGGGCGACGGCGACGACGATCTTATCCCGCTCCAGATGCAATTTGATGAATGCGACCGGATGCTCATGCGGCATGTGGATTACAACACTATGCCGCTGCTCTTGGCAGATACACAGAAAATCGACAAGAACAACATCATCCGCGATGGCGGCTACATGATTGAAGTGAAAAATCTTGGTCAGCGGAACATCGACCAGGCGGTGAAATGGCACGCTGGAGGGCAGATTTCCACTGACGTTTGGAACTGGAAGAACACTCGGTTACAGGATATGCAGTTCCATTCCGGGGTCAGTCCGGCAGCCATCGGCCAGCATGAAACCGGGATTAATACTTTTGGGGGGCAGCAGATTGCCGCCGCGCAGTCTCAAGGGATGCTCGCTCCCTTGCAGCTCATGTATAAGGAAGAAAACGAATTGTGGGCCATGCAGATGACCAAGCTGGCTTGCGAGAACTGGCTTGATGACCGCGTGCAAGCCACGATGGGGAATAATGGCCAGTGGGAGTTCAAGATGTTGCGCGGCGAGATGCTGAAGATGGACGGCATCCGCTGGGTAGCGAGAATTATCCCTCTCGACCCGACTAAACAGCAAAACTTGAACCAAGCGATTGCTGTTGGAGCTTTCAACCCGCAGTTGCCTCCACAGGTTCGCCGCAAGGTTTTGGAACTCTACCAGATGCCGGTGGATTTGGACGAGGACAGCAAAGACGCCAAAGTACAGACCAAAGAGATTCAGCAAGCCACGACTACAGGGCAATGGCCCGAGCCGACGCTGGGCCGCGACAACGACCAAGCCCATGCGAAAACTTTGCGCGATTGGATGAACTCGGACGATTGGGACAAGCAGCCGCCAGAGGTCAAAGTCGGCGCTCAGGGCCATCTCTTCAAGCACTTTATGAACATGCAGAAAATGGCGCAGATTATGGGCGCGATTCAGGCTGGAGGACAAGAAGCGGGAGGCCAGCCCCCGGAGCAAGGAGCACAATCCAGTCCTGAGCAGCGTCAACACGCAGGCCAACAAAAAGGCAATGCCATGAAACCACATCAAAGCCAGCCAACAGCGGGTAATCAGCATCACGTAGGTAATGATGTCGGCATGTCGCGTTCAGCACAACAGCGTAGGAGAAACCGCCGATGATGAATTGGGCTTATATTGCTGGATTTTTCGATGGTGAAGGCAACATCAATGAGCGCGGTCATGGGGTATTTATTTATCAGAATGACTTGGAATCTCTAAACCAAATAGCCAAATTCCTCGGTGAGCAAGGAATGAGACGTTCAAAATTCAGCGTCAAAGAAAGCGGTTTCAGGAAGGACGGCACGAAACGTTGCAACGTGCTCCATTACGGAGCGAAAAGAGAAGTTCTTATTTTCCTTAATGGCGTGCTGCCATATCTTATCGTTAAGCGTCAGAGGGCGGAAGATTTGAGGCGCTATCTCATACTCTTTCCGCCAATGAGTGCAAAACAAGCCTCTGTTCTAGGAAATCAGTGTGGCTCCAAACGAATGCGCACTATTTATGGGTATACATCTGTCGATAAACGCGGATGGCCCTTGGGTCAGCGAAGGCATCATGGAACGCGATAGTTGTGAAATAGCTTTGCCTGAGAAGCACAACTTCCCTTGCTCGCACCCTGCTTCAAAGGTCTATTTGGATTTAGTGCAAAGTGAGATGCGCGGGAAGCCAAAGACGGTCCTAGTGTGCCTTCGCCATGCGGAAGTATTGGATTTTCTGAGAAGTGAAGAGTTGACGCTATTGGGCATTTTTCGGAGACGCAATGGGCGCACTCGTTGAGTGGCTGAGAAGTCTATGGCGAAGATGGTTCCCCAAGCTAGTTGTTGCCGTTCCTTCAGTTGTGAATGAACGCGCACCCGCAGCCAATATCTCTTGCCCTTATTGCCAGTCGGACTACACAGAGGCTTTGCGGTTTATCCCCGTAACTACTTCACAGGCTACGCTAGTTTGCTCCAACGAGGATTGTCAGCAACAGATGGAACTCTATCCTGATGGGCATTGGGGCTGGCTAGTCCCTCATGTAGTTGCGCGAGAGAGAATTTTGCGATGAGCAATAGCCCAACAATCCGACCGCCAAGCATTTATAAACAGGGCAATGCTCCCGACCAGCAAAGCGGATTTATCAGCCCGATTCCCTGGACCGATGATTTGTGGGTAGACATTGCCAACCATCTGGTAAAACGCTGCACGGCCATGAACCCGTATATCTGGGTTTCGATTGAAGGCTCCGGCTCGCTGACGCTAGTTTTCAATCGTGGCGCAGCTATGCTCAATCCCACCGTACCCATCAACATCATCACCTGGCAGGCTCCCGTGGCTTGTACTGTGACGAACGTGCGCGGCTATCAGGATGTAGGAACAGGCTCGACATTCAACGCGCGTAAAAACGGCGCTCTGACTCATCTCGCCAGTGATGGTACGATTGGTTCAGCGGCTACTTGGATTGACGGCGGAGCAGTGCAAAATACCGCCTACTCCATCAACGACAAGCTCGAAGTGATGATTACCGGAGTCGTGGGCAGTCCAAATCAGATTGCGATTCTCGTTGACTATACGCAGCCATGAGAGTATGAAAGACTAGAAATGCCCGAACTCCTGCCGAATTGTTTGACGCGCGAAGCTCCTACCGACTGGAACGCTTCTCGCGTTGGCATCGAACGTATCCGGCTCTACTGCGCTAATTGTGGGAAATTTGAAAGCTGGGTTAACCGTACCGACCTTTCAAAAGAGTTCGCTTTCTATCTATGCAATCCCTGTGCGGAAAAGTACGGCGACATCCCAAATCATCTGATGGTTCCCGACGAAGTGTTTTGGAATAATTTGAAACAAGAAACTGAGGAGAAACAAAAATGCCATTTGTCTATGATTTAGCTTTGGCTACGGCTGGCAACTCGACCACCAACGGCACGACCAACACGGAATCAAGCGTGTTCACTTGTGCGACGGCTGCGGCGCTGCCATCGAACACCGTCTCACTGTTCATGGTGCAAGTACAGGGCAAGGCAAACGCTTCGACAACCATCTCCGGCATTGCGTTCCGCATCATCAAGTTGACGACCGCTTCAGCGACGGCTGGCGGAGTAGCAGTTACGCCACGACCTACAAACGTAGGCACTCCCGCCGCTACTAGCGTAGTGTTCTCCGCCGTCACGACGATTGGCGCAACTGGCCGCACGGCTGGCCCTATTTTTGGTTGTGGCATCGCTGGTCCTGGTGGATGGGTAGCCGCTAACCCCGATGCGATGCAAACAATTCACCCTCTTGCCACGGCAGGTTCCATCGACCTTGTTTCCTCGACTGCTCCCGTTTCTCAGCCTTTTGAGTGGTCTGCTCAAATCATGGAATAATCGGCAGGTGAAATGCCTGCTCCAACGATAACTCAGCATAAAAGCACGTTCGCTATCAATCCGGCCAGCGGCGGAGCTATTACCGCGACTTTCACCTCTTCGGTTACAGCCGGGAACATGATTCTGGCGCTTGTTGGGGCGGCTCATAACTCAAACAATGCTTCCGCAGTAACTATAAATACGCCAACCATGACAGGTGAGACGTTTACGGCTTGGGCTAACTCTGCCAATGCTGGTTCTAGCAACAATGGCCAAACAGCGATTTTTGCGGTAAATAGTGCCGCTGGAGGCCAAACCTCCGTCAGTGTGACAGTGACTTATGCCGGAGGCACATCCGTAGACGTACACCTCCACATTATCGAGGTTCATGGGCAAGCAGGCAGCCCACGCGACATTCAAGGCAATACTGAATCCACAACCATGTCGGTGTCCACTTCCGGCACTACAACAACTGCTAACGATCTCATCATCGGATTTTTCTACGACGATATAAACAACATCACTTTTACCCACGGCGGAAGTTACGCGCAGGTCGAACAATCCAACAATTCAACTAGCGGTGACGCGGCATTCAGTGAATCCCTATCCGTTTCTAGTACCGGGACGCAAATAGCGACGGCCACAGGAAATGGGACAGACATCGTAGAACAAAGCATCATTGCCATTGCTGGAACGGGCGCTGGAGGGTTGGTATTTGAGGATGACAGTTTCAAGGTTCAAACTTCGCAACAATTTGAACCAATAGTGAGTATCTGGGGATGATTCTCTATCGGCATCCCAGCGATGAAGAGAACTACCCATTAGCTCCGTTTGGGCCAAATTCAGATAGTTTTACGCTTGTCGATGCCAATGGGAATAGATGGGATGTGGGAGTGCAGAATACCGGGCTCCTGCAAACCGCGCCTTCAACAAGAGCCTCGGTAACGGTTATTCTGAACTCTCAGGACAATCTGACTTCATGGCTTCTTGGCGTGACAACCAGCGGCCTGCTCACCACCACAGCCATTTCTTTCCTGGCAGGTTCTCCGACGCTTCGTTGGATGGGCAGCGTTACCGGAGCAAGTGTTTGGGGCTTGGGAGTACTGGACAAAGGCCAGCTTTTTACGGAGCAGTCGCCTGCGATATTCGAGGAAACGAGCGTAAGTTTCCTCAGTTTGAAGGCGTGGTAAATGGCTCTGCTTGAAGATGATGCTTGGTTTGGCGGAGTACAGAAGTGTTTCGTCAGCATAGCTCTGGCCAACATCGTTTGGATTGTCCCGCAGTACCAGAGTCATTCAACAGCCATACAAGCTCCATTTGCCTATGAGGAGTACTGGCAGAATCCAGTACCTCCAGTCCCGCTAAGTCTGACCTATCCACAGCCTTGGATATTTGACGAACAAACCCCAGCTCTCTTTCCGCAGCCCGACGAAGATTTCTGGAACAATCCCGTTCCGCCAGTTCCGCTTACTTTCCAGTGGCCGCAACAGTGGACGTTTGACGAACAAACTCCAGTACTTTATGCGCCCGCAAACGAGGAGTATTGGCAAAACCCTGTCTCACCTGTCCCTGGCTCGCTTACCTATCCGCAGCAATGGATTTATGACGAGCAAATACCGGCTCTCTTCAGCGGGATGGAGGAGTACTACTGGCAGAACCCTGTCGCGCCGGTTTCAAGCTATCCCGTTCCCTTCGTATTCACGGATGATTTCTCTCTCGTCCCGCAGCCAGGAGCCTTTGAGCCCGATGAGGACTTCTGGCTAAATCCAGTCGCTCCAGCCCCTCTCACCTTCACCCTTGTCAGCCCTTGGCAGGACGAACAGACCCCCTTGCTTTTCCCGCAACCCGATGAGGACTTTTGGGTTAGCGGAGTCGCGCCCGTTCCATTAACGCTTGCGCCGCTTTATCTGCCCGACCCCGAGCAGTATCCATTGCTCCTTGGCCAGCCGGACGAAGATTTTTGGGTGAGCGGCGTAGCTCCGCAACTCTGGCCTGCCTGGACGCTTCCATTTACCTACGATGAAGTCATTGTCCCGCAGCCTATAGCGTTTCAACCGGATGAGGATTTTTGGGTCAACCCGGTAACTCCAACGGCATTTGCTTTTGCTCCATTCCAGCCGTGGCAGGATGAGCAAACACCAACCTTGTTCGGTCAGCCGGACGAGGACTTCTGGATTAATCCCGTACCTCCGATCATGGCTTACCCTGTTCCATTAGTGTTTATGGATGACGGCAACTTCGTGCGGCAAGTGATAACCGGGCAGATTATCTGGCTGCAAGGTGGGCCAGTTTGAGAATTTGCTTGACAGGTATGGACTTGTAGTCTAAAAGGTGGAACGTGGACAAGATTACCTTCGAGGAGCTTGAGAGCACTGCAACTCAGCAGACCACCGTTAAAGCTGCTGAAACGACAGCGACCGAAACCAAGGCGGCTGAAACTGCCGCAGTGGTGGAAACCAAGCCCCAATTCACAGACACGGATGTAGAGGCGTACAAGCAGTTGGTCGATATGGGGATTACTCCCCAGAATGCGTCGGAGTTCAAGGCCGCGAAGCAAGCCCTTGAAAACCTCCCGATGCTTCTCAAGAACAATCCCGATTTGCTTTTGGATGAAATTGAGAAGAATGACCCCGAGCTGCATAAAATGCTGCTCGAAAAGGTCAGCGACCGCTGGTTCAATCGCCTCCCGTCCGATGTGCGTGAGGGAAAATCTAACGGCAATGGCAGTGAGAGCAGGACTGTCAGTTCGGCTACCAACCCCATGATTGAAAAGCTCCAGCGGCAAGTCGATTCTCTCGTTCAAGAACGCACGCAGGAAAGAACGGACGCACAGCAAAAGACCATCTTGAGTGGACTCAACACCACTTTTGAGAACTTGATTGCTAAGCTCCCGGCGAGCGTTACGGACAAGGACAAAGACTACATTCGCCTCAAGGCAGAACGCTTGCTTTGGTCGGATGGCAATGCCGCGAAGAGAATCAATTCGGGCGTGTACGTGGATGTGCCGACCTATTTCTCGAAGGCTGCGAGCCTCGTTACTGCTGAAACCAAAGCTGCTACAACCGCCGAGCACGCCGCACGCGCTGGAGTCGAAGCGCGAGGCGTAAAAGAGATTCCCGCCGCTGCCGAGAACGTCAACGGCAGCGCTTCCTCAAAGCAAGAAGGTCATGGACATGACCCGATTTGGGGAAACATCTCTCCCGAGGAACTGAAGTCGGCCTACAAGTAGCAGCCTGCTAAAGCAGGCCCACATTGGCGCAATTCGATTTATCCGCCGCAGACCCTATTTTCAAAGTAGTTTTCAATCCCAGAATTGAGAAACAGTTCAATACAGCCGCCGTGCTCTGGAACGATGTTTTCGAGGGCTCAGGAACCATGATTAGCAACCGCGGCCTTGAAATCCCTGTCCACATGGCAGGGAACGGTCAGCACGCATGGTACGGCGATGGTGGAGCGCTACCGGCTGGCGACTCGCAGCGCGTCAACCGCGCTATCGTGGGTTTCTATAGCTACGTCAAGCCCATTCAGTTTACCGGCGCAGCTTTGGATGCAGGCGGGGGCGGAGACGCTACGAACTATGTGAAGTCTCTGGCCTTCAACGTCCGCAATGGTGTCGTGGATGCCATCAAGGAACTGAACTGGTATTC
>Ga0210407_10001105_pt1 | contig 26419 bp, 23 predicted proteins | sample IncBWC27MmetaG_FD_150860 | JGI IMG/M metagenome (GOLD analysis project Ga0210407, IMG submission 150860) | Forest soil microbial communities from Barre Woods Harvard Forest LTER site, Petersham, Massachusetts, United States - Inc-BW-C-27-M | ecosystem: Environmental > Terrestrial > Soil >...
AAAGCGAAATCAAAGAAGAACGCAACCCGCGGCCGGTAGTCCTACGACCCAGTGGCATGAGTCAGCACGACAAATGAAGGCGTGGCGCCGGCTTCCCGCCGGCTTTGTGTTGGTTCTTGAATTTGTAGCGGCCAGTTTTAGCTGGGCGCCTTTGACTTTGCTGTTGAATTTGTTCTTGTGAATCGCGCCACAGCGCGATTCATCCTGAGATCCCGCAGTGCGGGATCGAAGGGTAGCGTCCGGTCCTGCCTTTTGGGACCGGGCAGCGTTAAATTTCATCGTTGGTTTTCGTACTCTTAGGAGCGCACCAGATGGACTGGCATCAGCTCTGGGAAATCGCCTCGGCGCCGGACAACGTGCCCATCGTGGCCATGTTGTTCCTGATCCCGTTCTATCTCTGGTACGCGCTGAAACAAGGCATCGAGAACGACAAACTAATCGCCATCCTCGAATCCGACGGCAATCTCGCCAAAACCAAATATCGCAAAACGCAAGAATGGGACCCCAAATGGGACCGCGAAGTCCACACCTGGCCCTACCTGATGCGCATGGAATTTCTGGTAGCGATCATCGTCACGGTTCTGCTGATGGTCTGGTCGCTCACGCTCAACGCGCCGCTCGAAGAGCCCGCCAATCCCAACGTCACCATGAATCCTGCGAAAGCTCCGTGGTATTTCCTGGGCCTGCAGGAAATGCTCGTGTACTTCGACCCGTGGATCGCGGGCGTCGTGATGCCCACTCTCGTAATCGTCGGCCTGATGGTCATCCCATACATTGACGCGAACCCGCTCGGCAACGGCTACTACACCTACAAGCAGCGCCGCTTCTCCATCTGGACGTTCATGTTCGGCTTCGTCGGCCTCTGGGTCCTTATGATCGTGATCGGCACGTTCATCCGCGGCCCGGGATGGATGTGGTTCTGGCCAGGCAGAACCTGGGACGCTGAACGCGTGGACTACGCGGTGAATCGAAACCTCGACCAGGTTTTCGGCATTGACGGCTCGTGGACCTCTGCCATTTTTCACATTACGAAGGATCAAGGCGCCATCTGGGCCCGCGTGGTCTTTGGCGTGTTCCCGCTGATCGCGTTCTTCATCGTCTCCGCGATTCTGGTCCACTGGATCTGCATGCGCACCGACTTCAGCCGCAAGATTTATCAGCGCATGAGCCTGGTGCAGCTCGTCACCATGTACACATTCCTGATTCTGATGTTCTCGTTGCCGCTGAAAATTTTGCTGCGCCTGGTTTTCACAATTAAATACGTCTGGGTCACGCCGTGGTTCAGCATATGACGATCCGACGAGGATCGGCATCCCGCGGCACCATCGCCGGATCTGCTGCGTATATTACGTTGCTGGCAATCTCCCTAAAGGAGGCCCTTGGTGCCTGATCGTTCTCCAGAAGTCGGCCCCGACGATCCGATCAAGAGCCGTTCCTTTGCCTTTCCGCTATTGATCGCGTCGCTCCTGCTGATGCTGACGGTCGCCTGGTCCTTCTACGTCGAATTCTACGGCCTGCAACCGTGGCGCGAATACCAAAGCCGCTTCGCGAAAGTCTACTCCACGTATCTGGCGAAGGAAGTCAAAGTCCAAAAGCAGAGCGAAGACGCGGTCTACGCCTCCGCCGACTACAAAGCTCTGCTCGCTAAAGTAGACGCCGCCGAAAAAGCCGCGAAATCTCAAGACGACCAGATCGCCAAACAAATCGCGCTCCTCGACGATCAGCGCGGAGCTCTCGGCGACGCCTTCAAAGACGCCCGCGGCAAAATCGGCTCGCTCGTCTATCAATATGAAGTCACTCCTGCTTCGGACAAGTCCGCGAAAGCCGCCCGCAAGAAAGAACTGGAAGACGCCGAAACGGGGAAGAGCATTACTTGGAAAGTCGACTGGCCTCTAGGCGACGGCAAAATCCAGAAAGACAAGCCCTTCACTGGCGACGAACTCAACGACGTCTTCACCGGCATCATCGCTCAGCGCGCCGCACTCGTTGGCCAGCGTGGCGACATAGATAAACCCGCAAAAGAAGCCCGCGACGCTCTTAACCAATACGCCTCCGAACATTTGCCCGGACTCAGCTCCACGTCGCTCGAACTTCTCCAGCATTCCATGCGCGATTTCGATGAGCGCATCATTCAGATCAACGTAAATCCCCCGGGCGCATCTCTGAATAATCTCGGCGGCGCAGGCCTCGTGGACCGCTGTCAATCCTGCCACGTCGGCACGGAAACGCGTTACGTCCCGCCGCAAGTCACACTCACTAAAGAAGAGCTGGGCTTCAAGAAAACCGACAAGGTGCCCTACACCAGCCATCCCGACCTCGATCTTCTGCAATGGCATCCGCTGGAAAAATTCGGCTGCTCTCCGTGTCACGGCGGCAATGGCCGCGCCGTCAATTCGGTCGAGCGTGGCCACGGCCGCTACGAGCACTGGCTCTATCCGCTCTACTATCCCGAAAACTACAACGCCGGCTGTCAGCAATGCCATTCCGCGGACATGGTCACCGATCACGCGCCCGTCCTCAACGAAGGCAAGCAGCTCTATCGCCAAAAAGGCTGCATCGGTTGCCACCGCTTCCAGGGTTTTGATAATCAAGACGAACAGCTAGTCAACGCGCGCCAGCAAATCCTCTCACTCGCGAAATCCAAATCCGACGACCTGCTGGAGATTCCGCGTCTGCAAAAGCTCGGCGACACCGCCGCCAGTAACGCCGCCGCCGAAGCGTTCTACGCGCAAGCCACGAACCTCACCGTGGACATCTCACGCATGGATGCCACCACGGAGTCGCTCGAACAACGCAGCCACGATCTTCTCCAAGAAATAAAGAAGGTCGGGCCCGACCTGAAAGAAGCACGCCAGAAACTGCGCAAGGAATGGATTCCGTACTGGATCGGCCACACCACCGAATTCCGCCCGACCACAAAAATGCCGCAGTTCCGCATGTCGCAAGACGAAATCCAGGCAATCTCCGCGTTCATCTGGCAGGATTCGCTTCCAGGCCCAGCGCTCGAAAAACAAGCGCCAGGAAATTCAGCCCACGGCAAGGAACTCCTGGAAGAGCGAGGCTGCCTCGCCTGTCACGCCATCGGAGAAGGCGCAAACGCCGTCGGCGGCACATTCGCCGCGAACCTCAGCCGTATCGGCGAAAAAGAAAATTACGATTACCTCGTCCGTTGGGTGCACAATCCGCGCCAGCGCACGCGTCCCTACTGCCCCTACGAGAAAAAAGATCTCGGCCCGGAAGATTACGCCAAACACAGTCTTCCCTACGTTTTCGATCTAGATCACTCGCGCTGCCCGAACGACGGCCACGAACTCCTCGTTCAGCAGCCGACCATCATGCCCAGCCTGCGCCTCTCTGACGCCGATTCGCGCGACATCGCCAGCTTCCTGATCACCCAAAAGCATGCCGACGCCACCTACGCTGCTGCGAATTACATGGACGATCCGCAAATGGCCGCGAAAGGCAAAGACCTCGTTCGCCACTACGGTTGCGCAGGATGCCACGAAATCAGCGGCCTCGAAGACGAAGGCCGCATCGGCACCGAGCTAACCAACGAAGGCAGCAAGCCTATCGAGCGACTCGATTTCGCGCTCTGGACGGAAGACGCCAAGCGCGGCGAGCAACCCGTCTTCAATGCTGACGGCACATTCACCCTCAAACCATATACGCGCGATGGCGAAAAAAAGGCTTGGTTCGATCCCAAAGGTTTCTTCGAACACAAACTGGAAAACCCCGCGCTGTACGACACGGGTAAGTACCACGCGAATCCCATGGACGCCCTGCGCATGCCCAAGCCCAACCTGCAGTCGCAGGACGAAGTCCAGGCGCTGGTCACCATGCTGCTCGGCAGCACCGATCCCACTCTGCCCCCCGAATACATGTACAAGCCCGCCGACCGCCGCAAGTACATTCAAGACGGCTGGTGGATCGTCACGAAATATAATTGCATCGGCTGCCATCAGATTGACGTCGGCCAAAAGTCCGTGCTGCAGACGTTGCCCATGTATCAAGGCGATCTGAAAGGCAATCTGCCTCCGGTCCTAACCACCGAAGGCGCCCGCGTCAATCCCGAATGGCTCCGCGGCTTCCTTGCGAATCCCGCGCTCAGCACCACGGACAGCAATCGCAACGGCGTGCGCCAATATCTTCAAGTGCGCATGCCCACGTTCTCCCTTTCGAACGACGAAATCCGCAAGCTCACGCTATTTTTCGAAGCCATGTCAGCTCAGCCCGACCCCTTCATTCCACCCAAGGTCGAACCGCTCAGCGACGCCGAGCGCGCCATGGCTCGCGGGCTGTTTACCAGCCCGGCCGCTCCGTGCTTGAAGTGCCATATGACAGGCAACGAAGCGCACGACAAGAATGCCTCCGCGCCGAATTTCCTGCTGGCCCACGAGCGCCTGCAACCGGCCTGGACCGCCCGCTGGATCACCGATCCCGCGAAAATTATTCCCGGCACCGCCATGCCCTCGGGCCTCTTCCGCAAGGCCGGCGGTCACTGGGTCTTCGCCGGCCCCACGCCCGGCGCCATGCAGCAATATCACGGCGATCAAGCCGATCTCTTGGTCCGTTACATGTTCACGCTAACGCCCCAGGAGCAAGCCGCATTAACAGGCCGCACGCCGTCACGCAGCAACATCAGTAGCGGCCCAGCCGGGAAGCAGTCCGGCGGTAAATAGTTTGTGCTTCGGAGATCCGGAAGGGCGGGGCTTCAGCCCCGCCGCGAAACGCCGTAGGGAGAAGAGCTTTAGCCCCTGAAGCCATTTTTAGCGTGGGTGCATTTTTCCGGGCATATTTTTTGCCGACCGCGAGTGCGTTGAGCGTCGCAATAGAAATCGCGCACCATCCGTAACTGATCTTGTTAGAATACGCAGTTCCGCCAAGGAGGAATTTTTCAACATGAGTAACAGATGTTTTCATCTCGCCTTAACCGCCATCCTCGCCCTCGCCATCACCGGATGCGGCAGTAAAGAAAGTACAACCACCGAGCAGCCCGCAACCCCCGCCGCGCCTGCCGGAAAGACGGTGGACGCCACCACCACCGGCTCCGTCGCCGGAAAAGTAACCCTCGACGGCAAGGCCGCTCCCGAAAAACCGATCAACATGAGCGCCGAGCCCTATTGCCAGAAGGCGAATTCAGGCCCAGTCGTACCGCCCACGGTCGTAACCGACGACAAAGGCGACCTCGGCAACGTCGTGATCTTCGTAAAGGACGGCCTAGGCGATTACGTCTTCGCGACGCCCACGGACTCCGTGCCGCTCGCGCAAAAAGGCTGCATGTATTCCCCGCACGTCGTTGCCGTCATGACCGGTCAAACCTTCGAAGTGAAGAACGACGACCAGACCACGCACAACATTCATCCGATGCCGAAGGACAATCGCGAGTGGAATAAGTCGCAAGCTCCCGGCACCTCACCCATCGACGATTCCTTCGCCCGTCCCGAACTCGCCATCCCGGTGAAGTGCAACGTCCATCCCTGGATGAAGAGCTACATCTTCGTCTTCAAGAATCCCTACTACGCCATCACCGCGAAGGACGGCTCCTTCGAGCTGAAGAACCTGCCTCCCGGCACGTACACCATCGAAGCGTGGCAGGAAAAATACGGCACGCAAGACCAGACCGTCACCATCGGCCCCAAAGAGTCGAAGACAGTCCAATTTAAATTCAACGCCGCTGCACCAGCAGCGCCACCAGCGGACTAGTCGAGGCATCGAATGGCTGTAGGGGCGGGTCCCGCAAGGCGGGACCCGCCCCCACGCAATTTGCGGCGGCGCGCGCCGCATGAATTACAGCTCCAAATGTGTTAGGTTACCTTTCTGGAAAATATGCCAGCAACCACCAACAACGAATCAGCAGTCGCCCCAGGCCTCCACCGTTTCGCCTTCGCCACCTCCGCCTGCACGGTCCTGCTCCTGATGGCCGGCGCCCTGGTCACCAGCAACGACGCCGCCGACTCAGTCCCAGACTGGCCCCTGGCCTACGGAAAAATCATTCCGCCGTTAGTAGGCGGCATCCGCTACGAATACGCGCATCGCCTGATGGCCGGCACCGTCGCGATCCTCACGTTAGTTCTAGCCATCCTGCTAGCCCGCAGCGGCTCGCGTTTCCTGCGCAACCTCGGCTTCACCGCGCTAATCCTGGTAATCGCCCAGGCGGTCTTAGGCGGCATGAGAGTTCTTTTCCACAATCCAGCACTCACCGCCACCATTCACGCGATCCTCGCGCAAATTTTCTTCGTCACCGTAGTCAGCCTCAGCCTATTCACCAGCCGATGGTGGAATAGCGCTCCGACCAAGCTCGACGACCCAGCATCACCACCGCTGCGCACGCTTTCAGCTATTACTGCAGCCGCAATCTTTGTGCAATTAATTCTAGGCGCAGGTTTCCGCCACGGAGCATTCCAGATCCTCCCGCATATCATCGGCGCATTCGTCGTGCTATTCCTGGCGATTTGGACCAGCCGCACCGTCCGCGTCCGCTTCGGCACTGTCGCGCATCTCCGTCGCTGGGGCATCCTCCTGACGTCCTTCATCGGCACGCAATTCCTGCTGGGTATCGCCGCGTACTGGGCAGTAGTCCAGGAAATTAAAGCCCAGCAACCCACCACCACGTACGTGATCCTCACGGTGGTCCACGTTCTGGTAGGCGCGCTCACCCTGGCAGCCAGCGTAGTCCTGGCGCTTTCGGCCTTCCGCGCGATTAACGGAAATGCTACAGTCTCCGCCGCAACCAAAGTCGCGGGTTCGCACACCGAAGGCTCCCGCGCATGAGCAACGACATGAACGCGATGGGCGCCACGCCAACAACGGACATTACGCCATGAGCAGCAACGGTCGCGCCGAAGCCATCTCCGCGTACGAAAAGCCCTGGGCCTATGTCGTGCTCACTAAGCCGGACGTCACCTTCCTTGTAGTCATCACCACCGTCGCCGGTTTTTACCTCGGCAGCACCGGCCCCATGGAATGGGCGCGCCTGATGAATACCCTCTGCGGCACCCTGCTCGTAGCCGGTGGCACCGCCGCGCTCAATCAATACGTCGAACGCCACATGGACTCGGTCATGCGCCGCACCGCCGCCCGCCCGCTTCCTCTGGGAATTCTGCAGCCAAAAGAAGTCCTGCTCTTCGGCGTCGCCACCATAATCACTGGCACCATCTGGCTCGCGCTCGCAGTAAACGGCCTCGCGGCATTTATAGCGCTCGCCACTAGCGTCTCCTATCTCGGCGCGTACACTCCGCTGAAGACGCGCACCACGCTCGCCACCGCCGTAGGCGCCATTCCTGGCGCGCTGCCGCCGTTGATCGGCTGGGCTGCCGCGCGCGGCTCACTTTCGGCCGGAGCCTGGATCCTCTTCGCGATTTTATTTTTCTGGCAATTTCCGCACTTCATGGCCATCGCGTGGATGTACCGCGAAGATTACGGCCGCGCCGGCATCCTCATGCTCCCAGTCGTTGACCGCTCGGGCGACCGCACTTTCCGCCTGATCATCGCCACCGCCGCGATCCTGATTCCGGTGAGCCTGCTGCCAGCCGTGCTCGGCATGGCAGGCATCAATTATTTCTACGGCGCTCTGATCCTGGGACTGCTTTTGCTTCTCGTGTCGTACTGGGCCAGCCGTGTTCGCACCAACCTTCGCGCGAAGTGGCTCATGCACGCCACCGTCGCGCATATTCCGCTGCTCCTCGGCTGGATGATTCTGGACAAAGTCTCCCGATGACCGCCGCGGCCACAGCAGGAGGCGTGGACATGACGTCCAAAGCGCACCGCATCGAAATCGGTGCACTCTGTAGTGCGGCAATCCTGATTTGTCTCTGGGGAGTGGTCTGGGACATCACCAGCGGCCTGATAACCAGCGGCATTGACGGCATCATGCTGCTGCTCATCGCCCTGATGATCGCTGGAATTTTCAGCGCGATGTTCGCGCACATGCTCTGGCAAGCCGGCCTGATTCCGTTCTTGAAACCGGCGCCCGCCGCTCCAGCCAAAGCTGCCGCCGCGCCTGCGAAGCCTGCAGCAACCGCCACTACACCTGCTGCAACTGCGGCACCGCCAAAACCTCCCGCAGCTCCTGCGGCAGCCGTGAACTCACCAACCGCAGCTCAGGCCGCGCCGAAACCAACGCCAGCCACGTCTTCAACAACTCCGGGCGAGCCGCCCACAAAATGATTTCCACCGCTGTTCGACCCGCACGCAACAGCAACAAATGAATTCATCAGCTCCAACTTCCGCCCCCATGGACACCGCAGCCAAACCGCCGAAATCCTTCGGTGGACGCTGGGCCCTTGGCATCGTAGTCCTCACGCTCTCCTTCGTAGTGATGCCGTTCTTGTTCTGGAACGCCACTTGGTTCGGCCGCCCCATCACCGACGCGCAAATCGCGAAAGCCCTCGCCGACCGCTCCCATCCGCGCGAAATCCAGCACGTCCTCTCGCAGTTCGAAACTCGCATCGAACGCGGCGACACCTCCGTCCGCAAGTGGTATCCGCAAATGCTCGCCCTCTCGAAAGATCCGATCGACGAAATCCGCGTCACCGATGCCTGGGTTATGGGCCAGGACAATACCGCGCCGGAATTTCACCAAGCCCTGCTGCCGATGCTGAACGATCCCAATCCCATGGTCCAACGCAACGCGGCCCTTTCCCTGGTCCGCTTTCAAGACGATTCCGGCCACGCCCAAATCGTCTCCATGCTCCAAACCTACCTGATGAGCGCACCTCAAGCAGGCGTGCTGGCAACGCGCCTGAAGCCCGGCGACATCGTAAATCCCGGCACGTTGGTAGCTCATATCGAAGCTGGAGGGAAGAGCAGTGAAGTCCGCGCGAAGGTACCCGGCACAGTAGATCACTGGCTAGTGAAAGACGGCGCCACAGTCTCGGCCGGCCAAACAATCCTCGCGCTAGCCCCCAACGAAAGCATGGCCTGGGAAGCACTCCGCGCGTTATTCCTCATCGGCCGCCCAGAAGATTTACCGTACGTAAACGCGTTCGTCCGCGGCTCCGACGGCATGTCCCCCCAAGTAGCCGTGCAAGCCCAAGCCACAGCCCGCGCCATCCACGACCGGGCGAATCCATAACTCAGGCAACGCCCGATTTTCGTGGTACAGCCTTCAGGCTGTGCGCCGTAGCTTCAATAACGGGATCAAAATTGAAAATGCGCAGGTAGGGGCGCTGCTTGCTGCGCCCTAGCTTGCCCGAATCTTCGCCTGATGCAAACTCGTTTTGGCCTCCACTGCGCCCTCAGCGGCTCCGCGCTAGAGGCGTCTCGTTGCTTTAGCTTTCAACTTTTAACTCTTAACTTTCAACTTTCAACTCTTAACTCTCAACTTCGCCCGTCACTGCTTGTACTGAATCACCGCCTGCCCATCCACAATCTTGACATCGCTAATATCCGCCGGCAAACGCAACTTATCCCGATTCTCCGGCGAAGCCGTCATCTTTTCCACCGCCGCATTCAACGTGGACTGCGGCAGCGGCAACGACCCCAATTTTCCACCCACCGGCTCGAATTTCATAAACCCGTTCTCCGCGCTCAAATGCCCATCCAATTCCAACGAAATATCCTTCCCATGAAAATCAAAAATCACATATGCCTTCACCAGATCGCCCACCATATCCACCTTCACATCCTTCACCGAAGACTGCGCATCCTCCAGCGACCGAGGATCCCCGGCCGCCAAAGCCGCGCCAGGGTCATTTGCTGCATTTCCTCCGCCACCCGCCGCCGGCACAACCGGCGCAGCGCCCGAACCACCGCCAGAAACTCCGGTCGAAGTCCCGCCAGGAGCCGCGGCTTCCGTCTGCAAAGTCTGCGCCAGATAAGAATTCAATTCGCTGCGATCCAAGGCCACCTGCCCCGGTTGCCCCGAAGCCTTAGCCTGATCCGCTGCCGCAAATTTCTGCTCCGCGCGCGCCGCCGCATTGGGATCGTACGGGATGTCCGGTGCCGGCGATTTGTGCAACACCAGCACAACCGTCAAAATCAAAGCCGCCAAACTGCTCCAACTCAAAATCTTGTAAAGTTTTCCCAAAAGGTTTGGATCAGCCATAAGCAGGGCTCCTGTTCCGCAACACGCGCGAAATTCACCAGAAACACCACTCTAGCAGCAAGGAAGGGAACTGAAGGTTTACAACCAATCAGGCGTGCTCAATCACCCATTGAACCAAAGTACAGCCCACGCCCACAAACGCCAATCTCCCGATTGGCGCCGTGGCGCCCATAAAAAACAACGTGTCATCCCGAACGCAGTCCCGCGCTTTTTCTTTCCCGCCGCAGTTGGGCGAACGCGGGGCGCAGAGAGGGATCTGCTTTTCGTGTCAATGTCACGCCGCTTATTTCTTCTTCGCAAAATATTTCGCGTAATACAAGATCCCCGCCACAGTCTTCCCGTCGCGTATCTTCCCCCGTCGTATCCACGCCAGCGCCTCACGCAACGTCACAATCGTCTGCGTGATCTTCTCGTCCGGCTCAGGATTCGCCGCACCTTTCTTCAATCCAGTAGCTAAGAAAATCGCCATGTTCTCGCGCAAAAATCCCGGACTAGGAAACAAATCCAGCAAAAGCCGCATCCTCCCCGCCGTGTATCCCGTCTCTTCCCGCAACTCCCGCCGCGCCCCCTCCTCAAAACTCTCCTCCCCGTCCCGCCGCCCAGCCACCAACTCCCACAAATATTTCTCCACGCTATGCCGGTACTGCCGAATCAACACAATCCGCCCACCAGGCAATACGGGCAGCACCACCACCGACCCCGGATGCACAATAATGTCCCGCGTAGCCTCCAAGCCGCTCGGCTCGATCACCTTCTCTCGCTGCACATCAAACACCCGCGTACGCAAAACCACCTCGCTGCTCAAAACTTTCGCCGTCGCATTTTTCTTCGCCACGCTCGCTCCTGTAACTCCGAACTGGACAAACATACTAACGCAGCTTCACCTCCCGCCGACATCAGCACAGCATCGCGCCGAGTTTCTTGCCGCGGATATCCCCGTTGCATATACTGCTTCCGGCAAACAAACCCCATGCCTATAAACACAGTCATAGTCGACGACGAGCGCCCAGCCCGCGACGAACTCCTCTACCTCCTAAAAGGTTTCCCCGAAGTAAACGTCGTCGCGCTAGGCAAGAACGGCCTCGAAGCCGTCACCCTCATCAAAGAACACGAGCCCGACCTGGTCTTCCTGGATGTCCAGATGCCCGGCCTCGACGGATTCGGCGTAATCAAAAAACTTCTCGAACGCAAGCTCCGCGTCCCGCAAATCGTCTTCGCCACCGCCTTCGACAACTACGCCATCCAGGCCTTCGACGTAAACGCAGTCGACTACGTCCTTAAGCCTTTCGACAAAGCTCGCATCTCGAAAGCCCTGCAACGCGCAAAAAAAATGGTGGACGCCCACACCTCGCCGGTAGAACGCCTGGAAACTCTCATGGGCCAGCTCACCTCGCCCGCCACCACGGCCAAATCCGCGCAACCAGTCAAGCTCCTGGTGAAATCCCAGGACCGCATGTTTCTCGTAGATGCCGACGACATGATTTACTCCTCGATCCAGGACGGCACCATCACCATCTTCACCCGCGATTTCGAAGGCGTCTCCAACTACCGCACCATCGAAGAACTTTCCGCCTCCCTCGATGCCGATCGCTTCTGGCGCGCGCACCGCTCCTACCTCGTCAATATCAATCACATCAAGGAAGTCGTCCCCTGGTTCAAGTCCAGCTACATGCTGAAAATGAATGACAAGCGCGCCAGCGAAATTCCCGTCTCGCGCGCTCAAACCAGACGCCTGCGCGAGCTGCTGAAACTTTAGCTGCGCGGCGCGGCAACCGGCAGAAGCGGAAGGGCGGGGCTTTAGCCCCGCCGTAAAGCCCTGCAAAAGAAAGGGGCTTTAGCCCCTGAAGCCCGGGCTTCCCGTCGATGCTGAGTATTTGCCAGATGGGCGCGAAAGGCTTCAAAGCAACTCCGGCGACTCTGTCACAGCATCATAAATTTCCTAGGGGGCAGCATGCCAGGCACTAAACGCAATCTGCGTCTTGCAGTCGCAACATGCATCATCTCGATTTCGCTCCTGCTTCTCACGCCGGCCGCGCCAGCGCAAACAAACTCCCAAGCACACACCCCGTCCCACGCCCAAGCCGGAATCGGCTCCATCTCAGGCAATGTCTCCGATCACCAAGGTTCCCCGCTGGCTGGCGCCCAAGTCACGCTTACCAATCTCACCACCAAAGAATCCACCAACGGCTCGACCGACGGCACTGGCGGTTACAGCTTCGCAGGCCTAAAGCCCGGCCACTACACGGTCGTCTTCGAATCCAAAGGCCTCGTAACTCAATCCCACACCGTAGAAGTAAAACCCGGCAAGAAATCCAAAGTAAACGAGCGCCTGAAACCCCCAGAACTCAAAAAGAAAACCGACGTCGACTAACTGGCGACCTCGATAATCTGCGCGTCCGTCATACCGAGGAGCGAAGCGACGAAGCCTGCCTGCCGCAGGCAGGGATCTCTCTTCGCTCGCCTTCATCACCGCCTTTATCAGTATTTATCTGCGTTCATCAGTGGTGATGTTGACTCGCTCCAGCAACTCACCAAATTTGAGTCCCTGCGCCGCCATCGCATCGCGTTCATCAGTGATGCCTTTGCCCTCCGCACTGTGCTAGCATCCTCACTACACCTTTCTCGATGGATTTTTCACTAAGCAGCGACCAAATTCTCATCCGCGACACCGTCCGCCAATTCATGGAGACGGAAATGCGCCCCATCCTCCGCGAATACGAGCGCGCGGAAAAATTTCCCGCCGACCAACTCAAGAAACTCGGCGAGCTAGGCTGCTGCGGCATGCTAGTCCCCGAAGAATGGGGTGGCGCGGGCACAGACACCGTCAGCTACGCCCTTATGATCGAAGAAGTCGCCCGCGTGGACGCCTCCACCGCCGTAGCCCTCAGCGTCACGAATTCCGTCGTTGCTGTCCCGCTCTGGAAATCCGGCAGCGAAGCGCAAAAGAAAAAATATCTCTCCCACCTCTCGCGCGGCGAAATTCTCGGCGCCTTCTGCCTCACCGAACCCCAAGCCGGCTCCGACGCCGCCGGAATCCAAACCCGCGCCGTCCGCGATGGCAATCACTACATTCTGAACGGCACCAAGGCCTGGGTCACAAATGGCGGAGTCTCCGGCCTCTACATCGTCTTCGCCAAGACCGATCCCGCCGCAGGCAGCCGCGGCGTCACCGCCTTTCTCGTCGAGCCGGATTTTCCCGGCTTCCGCATCAGCCGCTACGAAGATAAAATGGGCCTGCGCCTTTCGCGCTCCGCCGAAATTTCCCTGCAGGATTGCCGCGTACCCGCGGAAAATCGCCTCGGCGAAGAGGGCCAAGGCCTCAGAATCGCCCTGGAATCGCTCGACGGTGGCCGGATCGGCATAGCCGCGCAATCCGTCGGCATAGGCCAAGGCGCGCTCGAAGCCGCAGCACGCTACGCCAAGCAACGAAAAACCTTCGGCCACCCGATCGCCGAATATCAAGCCATCCAGTGGATGCTGGCGGACATGCAAACAGAAGTCTCCGCCGCCCGCGCGCTGACGCACTACGCTGCGTCGGAACGTGATAAAGAATTGCGCGAGAAAGCTTCGCGAGGCAGGGAAGTGGGCGCTACACAAACAAGCCAGGCCGAAGGTCGCGATGCCACAAGCCGCCCTCGTGGCTCGCAAGCCTCGCGCGCGAAGCTCTACGCCACCGAAATGGCCAATCGCGTAGCCTACAAAGCGGTCCAGATCCACGGCAGCAGCGGCTATTCGCGCGAAACCGACGTAGAGCGCTACTATCGCGACGCCCGCGTCCTAACAATTTACGAAGGCACCAGCGAAATGCAGCGCATGGTAATCGCCCGCGACCTGCTGCGACATTGAACGCTTCGTGCAGGAGTTGACTTTGTAGCGGCCGCCTTCAGGCGGGCGCCGTTGAAGTTGCCATTGAATTTGTGAATCGCGCCACAGCGCGATTCATCCTGAGATTCGGCAGTGCCGAATCGAAGGGTAGCGGCCAGCTTCAGCTGGGCGCCTTTGACTCAGCATCTGTAGCGGCCGCCTGTCTGCCCGAAGGGCAGGCGGGCGGGTTAGATTTCAATTTGCCGAGCACGAAACGTGAGCACCAAGCCCGACCCAAGGAGAACGATCTAATCTTGGCTAAACCGAAACGAGTCCTCAGCGGCATGCGCCCCACCGGCCGCCTCCATCTGGGCCATTTCTTCGGCGCCCTCGCCAACTGGCTAAAACTCCAGCAAGAATACGACTGCTACTTCTTCGTGGCCGATTGGCACGCCCTCACAACGCACTACGAAGACACCTCCTCCATCGCCGAAAACACCCTGCAAGTAGCCATGGATTGGCTAGCCGTGGGCCTCGACCCAGAAAAATCCACGCTCTTTGTGCAATCCCAGGTTCTCGAACACGCCGAACTCCACGTCCTCCTCTCCATGATCACCCCACTAAGCTGGCTAGAACGCGTCCCCACCTACAAAGAACAAATCGAAAACCTAAAAGGCCGCGACCTAGGCACCTACGGCTTCCTAGGCTACCCCCTCCTGCAATCCGCCGACATCGTTATGTACGGCGAACCAAAAAAAGAACTGCTGGTGCCCGTAGGCGAAGATCAAGCTCCCCATGTTGAACTAACTCGCGAGGTTGTGCGCAGATTCAACTATCAATTTGGCTTGAGCATTTCCGAAGCGCTAAATACCGCGACCAATCAAGAGGCGCGTCTCAAGCTAAATAGCATCGTTCATACCGGCGCGTTCATTGATGCCCTATCTATGCCGGACAACGCGTGGCAGGGATGGACGCTTCAACTCAAGAAAATAGCCAGAGAAATTGGGTTTGAGAATGCGATCGAAGAGCTCCCGGCAAATCTGAAAAAATTCTATCGCCTAGAGCGGATTCTCGCAGAGCCCGCCTACATCCCCACCGAAACCCCCCGCCTCCCCGGACTCGACGGCCGCCGCATGGCAAAATCCTACGGCAACGCCATCTGGCTAACCGATCTCCCCGACGAAATCCGCACCAAAACCCGCAACATGCTCACCGACCCGCAGCGCGTCCGCCGCACCGACCCCGGCCGCCCCGAAATCTGCCCAGTCTTCGCCTATCACAAATTATTCTCCATGCCCGACACGGTCGCCCGCATTGACCGCGACTGCCGCTCCGCAGCCATCGGCTGCGTCGACTGCAAAAAAGAAATGGCCGAAAACCTGGTGAAGTGGATCGAGCCTATCCAGGCAAATCGCAGAAAATATGAAGCCAATCCCGCCGAAGTTTGGCGTATCCTCGACACCGGCTCCAAGCAAGCCCAGAAGGTCGCGCGCAAAACCATGAAGCGCGTCCGCAACGCGATCTTCCAATGGGACGAAGCGCGCCAGTCCTCCAGTCCGGCGCGTGTAGGAAAGGTGGCAACAGGCGAATAATGGCATCACCCTATCGCATCAACTTACCTTCGTACGAAGGGCCGCTCGATCTCCTGCTTGATCTAATCCGCAAGCAGGAGATGGACATCCTCAATATCCCCATCGCCAAAATCACCGAGCAATATCTCGATTACCTACACCAGCTCGAAAAACTCGACATAGACGTCTCCGCCGATTTCATTTACATGGCCGCCACCCTAATCCACATCAAATCGAAAATGCTGCTCCCCGTGGATCCGCTCCTAGCCGCCGAAGAACAAGACCCGCGCGACGAACTAGTCCACCGCCTGCTCGAACACGAAAAATTCAAGAACGCCGCGCAGCTCCTCTACCAAAAACAGCAGGTCGAAGCGAACGTCTGGTCGCACCCCGATAAATCGCTCTACGGCGGGGACGAAGTGCAAGGCGAGCTAGTAGTCTCCCTAGTTGATCTCGTAAAAACTTTTCAGCACGTTCTCGAACGCCGCAAAGAAGTCCCGCAATTCGGCCTGCGCCACGACACCGTCTCCATCGCGCAAATGATGGACCGCCTGCGCCAGCGCCTGGTAGTCACAGACGATCCCGTCTCACTGATCGAATTCTTCGAAACCTGCGAAACCAGAAACGCCATGATCGTCGCCCTGCTAGCCGTCCTCGAAATGGTCCGCATGCAAGCCGTGTTGCTAGTCCAATCCGACATCTTCGAAGACATCCGCCTGCGCAAACACAAAATGTTCGACGCAGTGTTCGCCGGCCCCGACGCCATGTCCCAAATCGAGGAGCAATACCTGTGATACTTCTTCCCGTCGGTCTGCGGAACGGGGAAGGGCGGGGCTTTAGCCCTGCCGTGAATCGCGGTACAGCCTTCATCGCCTCCGCGACAACGTGTCATCCCGAACGGAGTCCCGCGCTTTTTCTTTCGCGCCGCACTTTGGCGCGCGCGGGACGCAGAGAGGGATCTGCTTCTGCCGTTGCCGTAGCCGTACCGCCAGCTCCAAGGGGAAACGCATGACGCCGCAAGAAATCCAAGCCTCACTCGAAGCCATCATCTACGCCGCCGACGAGCCCGCCACGCTCGACCAAATCTCCAAAGCCCTCGGCATCGAAAAACCCGAAGCCCGCGCCGCCCTCGAACAACTCACCGCCGCCTACCAGACCGAAGACCGCGGCATCGAAGTCCGCAAAGTCGCTGGCGGCTGGAAGTTCTACACCAAAGCTCAGCACCACGACGTAGTCCGCAAATTCATCAAGAGCCTGCAACCCCCGCTGCGCCTCACCATGCCCGCGCTAGAAACTCTAGCCGTAATCGCCTACAAGCAACCGGTCACAGTCCCGGAAATAAATGAAATCCGCGGCGTCCACGTAGGCGGCGTAATCAAGACGCTCCTCGAAAAACGTCTGATCACCACCGCCGGCCGCAAAGAAGTCATCGGCCGCCCCATCCTCTATCGCACCTCCAAACAATTCATGATGCGCTTCGGCCTCTCCGACCTCGACGAGCTCCCCAGCCTGAAAGAATTCGAGGCCCTCGCCCAAGCCGCCCTAGGCTCCGACGAAGGAATAGCCGAAGCCCAACCCGAAGACTCCGCCGCGATCGCCGAAGAAATTGTCGACGCAGAAGTTGTCGCGCTAGAAGCTGTCGCCGAAGCCGCGACCGGCGAATCTGGAGTCGCTGCCGCGGAAGAAATCTCCACCGCCGCCGAATCCGCAGCCACATCCGAAGCGGCGTCGGAAGCCGCGCCCGAAGACAGCGACAAATCCCGCGCCGCTGCCGCCTCCGCCGGCTCAGCCAACCACTCCTCCGACTCGGATTCCTAGCGCGCATTTGAATTTGCCTTTGTAGCGGCCGCCTTCAGGCGGGCGCTATTGACTTTAATCCACCGCCTCAAACCACCATAAATTCTCGTCCGCCATTCGCTCCAAACCCGCTTTTCCGTTAAGCTATACACGCACCACGGAGCCACTCAGCCTTCCCATGCTCGAACGACTGCAGAAAATCATTGCGCGCGCCGGCATCGCTTCTCGCCGCCACGCCGAAGAACTGATCAAATCCAGCCTGGTCACGGTAAACGGCCAAACCATCACCGAACTAGGCTCGAAGGCCGACGAGACGAAAGACCACATCAAAGTCCAGGGCAAACTCCTGCGCCCCGAAACCGAGCGCGTCTATCTTCTGCTCAATAAACCGCCCGAAGTTGTCTCGACCATGATTGACCCCGAAGGCCGCCGCTCCCTCGCCGACATGCTCCACGGCGTCGCGCAGCGCGTCTTTCCCGTAGGCCGCCTGGAATATCACTCCCTCGGCCTCGTCTTCCTCACCAACGACGGCGAACTAGCGAACCTGATGCTCAAAGCCCATCACCTGCCGCAAACCTACAATCTGAAATTGAAAACTCTCCTCACTTTCGAAGAAATCGAAAGCCTCGCGCAATCCACTGGCGCCCGCATCACACGTATCAAAGGTAAAGACGCTCCCTGGTATGAAGTCACGCTCTCTGAAGCGCGCCGCGACCAGCTGCGCAACCGTCTGTTCCAGACCGGCCATCCGGTAGAAAAAATCAAGCGCGTCAAAATCGGCAACCTCGCGCTCGAAGATCTCTCCCCAGGCAGCTATCGCCCGCTCTCAGACGCTGAAGTAAACACTCTGCGCCGCATGGTCCAGCCAGCCGGCGCGCAAATCATCACGACAGCACATCCGGCCATCCTCACGAGCACGCAGACAGGTCTGCCGGCAACAGGCATCCCCAAGCCACAGTTCGCACCCGCGATCGCGCGCCGCCCCTTCGTCAAACGCCGCCCCTATCAACCGAAACCCAAACCAGGCGAAGCAAAGCGCCCGCATCAGAATTTCAAACCCGCGTCACTCGATCGCCCGGTGCCGCCAGCGCCAGCCGCAACAATTCCATTCTCCGCGCCGCCACGAAAAAGTTTTCAGAATTCGCGCCAAGGCCATCCCGCGCGTCCCGATTTCAAATCGCGCCCAGCAGCCGCCGGCGGACGCCCTTCAAAACCGCCATTCTCGAAATCATTTGGCGCAAAATCACACGGCCCGGAATCGCACGACGAAAAACCCCGCGGCCCGTGGAAATCACGCCCACCGTTCAGAAGGGAAGGCCCCGCCGGATCGAAACCCCATTACGGCGGAAAGCCATTCCAGAAATTCCGCCCCGATTCTTTCCAGCGTTCCGAACAAGACTCAGACTACGACCGCCCAATCAAACCGAAATCCGAAGCCCCGTGGCGTCGTACCGAATCGTCGCAACCAAGCGGACGCCCGAATGCGGCAGCAGGCGGAAGATTCCGCAGCGGTCCACCCGCGGGCGGCGACCGAAAACCCGGCGCACCCTGGAAATCGCGCAAGCCCTCCGAACCCGGAGCATTCGGCCGCTCGAAAAGCAAATTCACAAAGTCCGGCGGACGCCCCGGCGCAATGAAGCCGCGCCCCGGAGGACCAAAACGGAGCGGCCCGGGCCATCACAAACCAAAACCAGGAAATTTCGCTGGCCCGAAGGGAAGGCGCTGAGCCACCGCAGCGAATGACCAAACACATTCATGATCTCGTCCCCCCTCACATTCGCGCGCTGGCTCCCTACGTGCCCGGAAAACCAATCCAAGAGGTTGAACGCGAACTAAAAATGCATCCCATCAAACTCGCTTCCAATGAAAATCCGCTCGGCCCGTCGCCCCTCGCTATCGCCGCCGCGCAAAAATCCCTCGCCGATTCCAATCGTTATCCCGACGGCAGCGGCTTTTACGTCCGCGAAGCTCTGGCAAAAAAACACAACGTCCCCGCAGAAAAAATAATTCTCGGCGCAGGCTCCACGGAATTAATCGACCTCGCCGCGCGCATCATGCTCACCCAGGCCGATTGCGGTGTCACTTCGCACGGTTCTTTCCCGCTCTACTACATCGCCATTCGCGCCGCTGGAGCTCGCCTCCTCGAAATCCCGTTGCGAAATTATTCGTTCGATCTAGACTCCATCGCGCGCAATCTCCCGCCCGAAGCCAAAATTGTCTATCTCGCGAATCCCAACAATCCCACCGGCACCATGTTCACCGCCGACGAACTGGATTCCTTCCTCGCGCGCGTTCCGGAATCCGTCCTCGTAGTTGTAGACGAAGCCTATTTCGAATATGTCGAGCGCCCCGATTATTCGCGCTCCATCGCCGTAGCCCAGCGCCGCCACAACGTAATCGTCCTCCGCACTTTCTCGAAAGTGTACGGCCTGGCAGGACTGCGCATCGGTTACGGCATCGGCCCCGCCGACCTTCTCGGCGAAATGAACAAGCTGCGCGGCCCATTCAACACTTCCGGCGTCGCGCAAGCGGCTGCCCTGGCTGCTCTCGACGACGCGGAACACGTCCGCCGCTCCGTTGAATCCAATCGCGCCGGCCTGGTACAACTCTCGGCAGGCTTGAAATCACTGGCGATCCAATTCGTCCCGTCGTTCGCGAATTTCCTGCTCGTCGAATTCGCACGCGACGCTGAACCCATCAGCGAAGAGCTTCTCACCCGCGGCGTCATCGTCCGGCCCATGCGCTGGATGGGCCTGCCCACCGCCATCCGTGTCTCGGTCGGCACTCCCGAAGAAAACAATAAATTTCTGGACGCGCTTGCGCTGGTAAGAGACACTACGCCGCGCGAATCGCAACCCTCGATCCGCCAATTTCTGGAAGGGGATTCCCGGGACATTTAATGACTGAATCAGCCAACGAATTTGACGCGTCCACAAACTCGCTCGAAAGAGGAAGCACGCAGGCCGCGCCTCACGATCCGATAACCGAGATTCTAAAGTCCAGCCGCACCATCGCCGTCGTCGGTCTTTCCAATCGCAAATTCCGCCCGAGCTACGGCGTTGCCGATTATTTAAAATCCGTCGGCTACCGCATCATCGCCGTGAATCCGCTGGAAACCGAAATACTTGGTGAGAAGTGCTACGCGCGCCTGGAAGACATTCCCGAAAAAGTGGAGATCGTGAACATCTTCCGCCGCTCCGAATTCGTGCCAGACATCGTGGACTCTGCCATCCGCATCGGCGCCCGCGCCATCTGGATGCAAGAAGGCGTAATCCATCCCGAAGCGGCCGAACGCGCCCGCCGCGCAGGCCTCTTCGTCCAAATGAATTCCTGCATCCTGAAAGAACACGTCCGCCGCCTGCGCCTAACCCACGACCCAGCGAGCATCTAATCGCAGTTCGTAGCGGCGGCGAGAATATTTGCGGGGTTTCTAGCCACTAGCCACTCGTCTCTCGCCACTGCCTTTTTCACTCCAACCGATACATCACCAGCGACCGTTTCCCCGGCTCCGTCACTCCAACCGTCGCCCCGTCCGGCGCAATCGCAAAACTATGAAACTCCAACCCATGAAAAAACGGCTCGAACGTTTCGTTGTAAACTCCCACCCAAACCAAATTATTCGACTGCTGCGGCTGCCCGCGCTTCAGCAATATGTGCTGCTCGTCGCGCGCCCACTGAAATTCGCCAATCGCCACGCGCACCACCACCGGTTTCGCCTTGCCAACCACGTCGCGCACCTCGAGCGTATCCCCATCCTTGAAATAAGCGATCTTCTTCGCCGAAGGCGTCACCGTCAAAAAACCCGCATACTCTTCCACCGACCCCAATTCCGTCACCCGCTCCGCCACCAGATCCAATTGCATGATCTTCGGCGCACCCACCAGCCGAGTATTCTGTTCAATCGCAAACGCCTGGTTGCGCTTCGTGTCCCAAGCCACCGCGGCAAAAGTGAACCCTTCAAAAAGCACCCGCTTCTTTCCATCCGCCGGACGCAACGCATTAATCTGGCTCAGCCCGCCGTCAGTTTTCGACAGATACACCAAAGTCTGTCCATCCGCCAGCCACGCCGCATTAAACGCATCCGAAAGCGTCGCGGTCTTCGATCCAGAAATCGAAATCTCCCGCCCGTCCGCATCCATCAGATACAAAATCGTGTTCGGCCGCACCGTCTGCTGCTCATCCAACTGCTGCACGATGCTTCCGCGCGGCTGCGCCAGCTCCGACGTATCCATCTTCACCACAATCCGCTTGCTGTCCGGCGACCAAGTCAGCGTGTCCACCTGGTAGCTATGCTGATGCGGCAAAGGCGGGTGTTTGGAATCGCCCGGGTCGCTGGGCTCCTCATCAGGAGAGAAAGGCACGGGCGTAAACTTGTCGCCATCAATTATCTTCCGCTTTTTTCCATCAACGTCGCCCACCCAAAAATCGTCATGCTCCACAATTAATTTCTTGATCCGCTTCATCCGCTCCACGGCATACACCACATGATTGTCCTGCGAAATCGCAAACGCCTGCACGTCCTGGTCAAACACCGCCCCTTGCTTTATTTCCGCCAAGCCCAACACCGGAACCACAAGCACGCACAGCACCACGACGAACCACAAAAAATAACTGGCAGCCGCCGCGTGTGAAGCGGAAAGGGAAGGGCGGGGCTTCAGCCCCGCCATACAGCCGTATCGAAAAGGGGCTTTAGCCCCTGAAGCCAGACTTTTCCGTCGCATCACTTTTCTTTCGTCTCCGCCGGCTTTTTCTGAATCCGCCGAATTTCCTCCAACCGCATCCGAATCCGCGCCTCGAATCCCTGATCCGTCGGCTGATAATAAGTCCGCCCCGCCAAACTTTCCGGCAAGCAACTCATGTCCGTAACCTTATCCTCGAAATCGTGCGCGTACTGATACCTCTGCCCATACCCGATATTTTTCATCAACCCCGTCACCGCATTCCGTATCTGCAGTGGCACCGGCTCAGCCATCGTGCTCTGCAAATCGTCTTGCACGCGACCGTAAGCCGTATACACAGCATTCGATTTCGGAGCGAGCGACAAATACACCGCGGCCTGCGCCAGCGCCAAATGCCCCTCCGGCGGCCCCAACAATTCGTACGCCTGCATCGCCGCAATCGTAACTTCCACTGCGTGCGGCTCAGCCAATCCAATATCTTCACTCGCCATGCGCACGAGCCGTCGCGCAATGTACAACGGATCCTCGCCGGATTCGATCATCCGCGCGAGCCAATACAACGCCGCATCCGCATCCGAATTCCGCACAGACTTGTGCAGCGCCGAAATCAGATTGAAATGTTCTTCGCCCGACTTGTCATACGGCAGCAACTTGCGCTGCAGCACATCCTCCAGCCGCTCTTGCGTCAGCACGCGCCGCCCCTCCGGCCCAGGCTCCGTCCCCATCACCAGCGACTCCAAAGTGTTGTACGCCGCCCGCGCATCTCCATTCGCCAAAATCGCGATGCGATGCAATATCTCCAGATTCGCCGCGACGTTCAGCTTTCCCAGGCCGCGCGCGTCGTCCGCCAGCGCCCGTTCCAACAGCGAAACAATCTGCTCCGGCGTGTGCGCCTTGAGCACATACACCTTCATCCGCGAAAGCAGTGGCGCAATCACCTCGAACGACGGATTTTCCGTAGTCGCGCCAATCAATAAAATGTTTCCAGCCTCCACATGCGGCAAAAAAGCATCCTGCTGCGCGCGATTGAACCGGTGCACCTCATCCACAAACACAATCGTGCGCCGCCCGTAACGTCGCGTGGCCTCCGCTTTGGCCATCACTTCCTTGATTTCCTTGATCCCGGAAAGCACCGCGCTGAAAGGTATGAACTCCGACTTCGTAGTCCGCGCAATAATCCGCGCCAAAGTAGTCTTGCCGCACCCCGGCGGTCCCCACAAAAGCATCGAACTCAAGTCGTCGCGCTCAATCTGCACCCGCAAAGGTTTGCCCGGCCCCAGCAATTCTTCCTGCCCAACAAACTCATCCAAACTCTGCGGACGCATCCGGTCCGCCAGCGGCCGCCCCGCCGGCGATTCATCCTCAGGTTGAATAGTTTGAAAGAGTCCCAAGGTTTTAAATCACTTCAGAGGTAAACCCTGTCCTCTGCCGCGCCGCCTCGTACATCACAACCGACGCCGCCACCCCGGCGTTCAAAGACTCCACCGCCGCGCGCATCGGAATCGAAATGCGCGCATCCGCCACATGCTCAATCTCGTGCGGCAACCCAGCACCTTCATTCCCAATAAAAATCGCCACAGCCTCGCGCAAATCCGCCACAGCGTCCTCCCCCGCACCATTCACAGCGCCAGAATGCGAGCTAGCGGCCACAATCTTAACCCCAGCCACTCGCAACTGCGCCAAAAGCACCGGAACAGCCATCCCGCGCAGAACAGGGAACCGCAACCCAGATCCCGCCGACGCCCGCAAGGCCTTCGGCGACCACGGATCAGCACTCCCGCGCGTAGTCACCACTCCCGTCGCGCCAAACGCCTCCGCCGACCGCAAAATCGTCCCCACATTCCCCGGATCCTGCACCGCCGCCAACACCACCACCAGCGCCGCGTTTCCGCGCAAAGACCCATCCGTCGCGGCCGCCCCGCGCACCACATCGTCGAACTGCCAAGAAGGCTGACGAAAAAGCGCCGCCACTCCCTGCGGCGTCTCCGTCCCCGCCACCGACGCAAACAATTTGTCCGTAGTCCGCATCACCCGTGAACGCGGAATCCCCGCCTCACTCTCACTAGCCGCGCGCAAAATGCGTTCCAGGTCCGACGCCTCGCCCGCCTCGCTTACCAGTAGCGCCTCGGCCTGCAACCCCGAGCGCAGCGCGTCCTCCACCAATTTCGGCCCCTCGACGCCAATCAGCTCGCCCTCAGCCGGCCCCGTCCCGCGCAGCGCCGCGCGAAATATCTTCAGCCACTTGTTCTCGCGGCTGGTAATCAGCTCTTCACTCAAGTGTTGCGCCACGCCACCAGCCTAACAAACACCCCCCGCGCAGTCGAGTCATCCGCAGCGCCAGCTGTTGATGTCGCCTTTGATTTTGACGTTGGTATTGCTTTTGTAGCGGCCGCCTTCAGGCGGGCGCCGTTGAAGTTGCCCTTGAATCACTAACCGCAATTATCATGTCACCAACGTTCTGGTCGCACCATTTTCATTTTGGCTAACCGTCGCACTGTCGCGCTGGCGCCGCTTCGAATTCGGAGTATTATTCCGTCCATGGACGGATTAACCTTGCGCGAAAGCGTTACTGACGCAATCCACTTCTGGGAACCGCGCCGCCTGATCTACAACGCCGTTTTGGCCGCGGTCGTCCTAATCTATTTCGCTACGTCATACCCCGCATCGAAAGCTCAGCTCACGGTGGACGGCGCGCTCGGCGTGTTTCTCCTGGCGGTGCTCGCCAATGTGGCATACTGCGCCGCCTACCTGGCCGACATTTTTGCGCAGATATCCGGCTACCGCGAACTTTGGCAGAAGTATCGCTGGGTGCTGTTTGTGATCGGCATGCTGTTCGCGGGAATCATCACGCGGTTTTTCGCGATGGGCATGTTCGTAGGGAGCAATCATTAGCTCATTAATTCCCAGCCAATCCTCCACCTTGCTTCCATCGCAATCAATATGATAGCGTGCCAAGCGAACTTGAGGCGTAACCCGCAGAGAGTGATCACTTGCCCGTCGAAGTCCTGAAAATCTTAGCCGCAACTCCGGAACAACGCGTGGTGGACTACGCTGCTGGCTTCATCAAACGCGGCCAGGTCGTCGGCGTTCCCACCGACACCTTCTACGCCCTGTCCGCCGATCCCTTCAATCTCGCCGCCATCGAAGCCGTTTTTCGCGTGAAGGGACGCCCCGAAACCAAAGCCCTCCCAATCCTGGTGAATTCCATCGAACAAGCCGTCACGTTAATCCGCGATGTTCCAGACTCCTTCCTAACGCTCGCTAACAAATTCTGGCCCGGCGCTCTCACGCTGGTAGTCGAAGCCACCCATCGCTTGCCGCTGAAGGTAACGGGGAACACCGGCCGAGTAGCATTGCGCTGGGCCAACATGGCCGTCCCCACCGCAATCATCGAAGCCGTTGGCGGCCCCATCACCGGTACCAGCGCCAATCTTTCCGGTTTTCCGTCCTGCACCGCCGCCAATCAAATCGTAAAACAATTAGGGGACCGCTTACCCCTGGTCCTGGACGCAGGCGACACCGGCGGCACCCTGGCCTCCACAATAGTCCGCCTCGACGGCCACCATTGGAACGTAGTCCGCGAAGGCGCCATCCCCGATTCCGCAATCAAATCCGCCCTGCACAATTGACGATGCGACGAGCATCGTCATCCTGAGCGCAGCGAAGGATCTCTCTTGTCTGTCTCTGCGCAGTCTGCGGTAAATGCCCCTGCTTTCTCCGATTTCCCTCCGCCTTTCCTCCGTCTCCTCTGTGCAAAATCCTTTGACTTACCCTACTTCAATAACGCCGAAGCCAAAAAATCGTAATCCCCGCCAGGCGAAAGCGAAATGCCCTCCAACCGATCCCGATGCACGCAAACATTATCCACATACCACAAATTAATATACGGCTCATCGGCGGCCACAATCTCCTGCACCCGCGCCAAAATTTCCTTGCGCCGTCCCTGATCCATTTCTACCCTCGCGCGATCCAACAAAACATCCAACTCCGGATTCCGGTAATGCCCGCGATTAGCCCCTACCGGCGGTATCCTCTTCGACCCGAACACATACTCGAAAATATCCGGATCGGTATTCGCTCCCACCCACCGCAACGTGTAAATCTGAAAGCTTCCCCGCGTAATATCCGAATAAAAGGTCGCAAACTCCAGCGGCCGCAATTCCAACGCCACGCCCACGCGCTTCCACTGATCCGCAATCGCGGCGCTGGTCAACCGTGGAAACTCATCAGTCGAACTCTTCAACGTCAATCGCATCCGCACGCCATCCGCACCGCGCGGATAACCGGCCGCGTCCAGCATCTTTTCGGCCCGCGCCGGATCGAAATCGTATTGCTGCACGTCAGCGTCGAACGCCCAATGATTCGGTGGCAGCAAACTCTCCGCCAGACGCGCCTGCCCACGCAGCAAATACTTGATAATCGTCGCGCGATCCGTCGCGTAAGCCAAAGCCTGCCGCACCTCACGCTTAGCCAAAATCGGATCGTCGAAATTGAACGCCAGGTACGCCACCACCGTTCCCGGC
>Ga0210407_10001106_pt1 | contig 26403 bp, 21 predicted proteins | sample IncBWC27MmetaG_FD_150860 | JGI IMG/M metagenome (GOLD analysis project Ga0210407, IMG submission 150860) | Forest soil microbial communities from Barre Woods Harvard Forest LTER site, Petersham, Massachusetts, United States - Inc-BW-C-27-M | ecosystem: Environmental > Terrestrial > Soil >...
AGCAGCCCCATCTTCTGAGTTCCCACCTGAATGCGATCAAGGTAGTGTTGGGCACCGGGATCAAGGCTGGGACCAAACTCTTCCAACAGCATCCTGGAAAAGCCGATGATGTGCCGCAAGGGCGCCCGCAGATCGTGGGATACCGAGTAGCTGAAAGCCTCCAATTCTTTGTTGGCGGCTTCCAACTGGGACGTCCGCTCTGCGACCCTGAGCTCGAGTTCGTCATTGAGTTTCAGGATCTCCCTCTCATCTGCCTTCCGCTGCGTAATATCGCGGAAAGCCACCACTCCGCCGTGCACCACGCCGTCCTTGCCTCGCAGAGGACTGCCGCTGGCCTCGATCCAGGCACCTTGGCTGACCTTTGGACTGCGCAGAAATATCTCAGCGGTGCTGCCTTCTCCGTGAATCGCGCGTACCAGGGGGAGTTGCTCAGTGGGAAAGAGAGTGATTTCGTCGGGCAAGTAGTTGCCATAATGTTCGGACCACTCCTCGGTGGAAATGTCTGCTGGGCCATAGCCCACAATCCTCTCCGCCGCCCGATTCCATATCAAAAACTTGCCCTGCTCGTCAGCGGCGACCAAACCCTCGGCCATACTGTCCAGCACCGACTGCAGCATGAGCGTCTGCGTTTCCAGGGCCTGCTGCGAGCGGGACAATTCCATCGTTTGCTCGGCCAGAACCGCTTCGGCCCGCTTGCGCTCCGTGATATCGGCGCGAATGGCCACGTACTGCCGCGGTTTCCCCTCCGTGCTTAAGGTCGGAACGATGGTCGTGTCCACCCAGTAAATTGCGCCGTCCTTAGCCCGATTCTTGATCTCGCCGTGCCAAACCTTCCCATTCGCGATGCTGTGGTACATCTGCTGGAAAAACTCTTTGGAATGGTGGCCGGAGTTGAGGATGCGGTGATTCTGGCCGATCAGTTCAGCCTCCGAATATTGACTGATGGCGCAGAACTTATCGTTCACGTAAGTAATTGTTCCCCGGACGTCAGTCACCGCGACGATGGCGTGTTGATCGAGAGCGAACTTCTGGTCGGCTAGCTCCTTGAGTGCAGTCTGGGCCGTGGCCAGGCTCTCTTTCACCGCTTCTTCGGCGCGCTTGCGTTCCGTAGTGTCACGCGCAATCTTTGAAGCGCCAACGACTGTGCCGCTGCTGTCTCTGATCGGCGAAATCGTCGCGGAGACGTCTATGTGCCGGCCATCCTTTCGCACCCGGACAGTTTCGAAATGCTCAACGCTCTCGCCGCGCCCAATTCGTGCCAGAATGTCGGACTCCTCATCCGCTCGCTCCGGCGGCAGGAGCATCCGGATCGATTTGCCCAGGGCTTCGGATGACGAGTAGCCAAACAACTTCTTGGCGCCGGAATTCCACGCCGTGATCGTGCCATCCAGGGTTTTGCTGATAATGGCATCATCGGACGACTCGACCACAGCCGCCAGGCGTTCGCGCACTTCCTCCACCCGCTTGCGCTCCGTTATATCCGCACGGATAGCGACGTACTGCCGGGGCTTTCCCTCAGCACCAATGAACGGAACGATGGTCGTATCCACCCAATAAATCGAGCCGTCTTTGGCGCGGTTCTTAATCTCGCCGTGCCAAACCTCTCCATTAGCGATGGTGTGGTACATCTGCTGGAAGAAATCTTTCAAATGGTAGCCGGAGTTGAGGATGCGATGATTCCGGCCGATCAGCTCTTCCTGGGGATACTGGCTGATGGCGCAGAACTTCTCGTTGACATAGGTAATGGTGCCCTGGACGTCGGTCACTGCCACGATGGCGTGTTGATCAAGAGCAAACTTTTGATCGGCCAGCTCTTTCAGCACCTGCTCGCTGGTGGCCAAATTCTCCCTGAGCGCCTCCTCGGCTTGCCTCCGTTCCATGATCTCGGACTCCAGTGCCGTCGTCCGTTGCTCCACGCGCTGTTCCAACTCGGCATTCAGGGTACTGATTTGTGCTCGCGCCCGAGCGCTTACGCCGATCTCCCGGTTGACAGCGAACAGGGCCACGGCCAGAAAACCCGCCCCCGCCAACACGCCTGCGAACATGATGAGACTGGTCAACCGCCTCCCCGCGACGGTTCGTTGGGTGCGCTGGCGCAACAACCGTGCTTCTTCGGCGTGCATCTCCTGACTAGTGGCGTGCATGGCGTCCATCAGTCTCTCGGTTTCCAGGATTTCGTCAGCGCCAGGAACGGCGTGACTCTGCTTCCGTCTGCTGACCAGGCCCTCGGCGAATTTAAGCGAGACCCCGACTTGCGATTCGAGCACATCCAGTCGTCGCTGCTGGTTGGCATTGTCCGCCGTCAAATGGCGCAGCAGGTCCTCGTCTTGCGCCACGGTCCCCCGGGCAGTTTCGTAGTGTGTAAGTAGCGGAGCTTGCCCGGTCAAGGCAAACCCCCTGGCGCTGGTTTCCGATTCGATCATGTGTTTGGTCGTGAGCTCGAGAGTGTCCATCACGGCATAGGTGTGGGCCACCCAGTCGGCATCCTCTGCCGCTAGCCGGGCGCCGCGCCAGGACAAAAACCCAATAAAAATCGTCAGGAGCACAGCTATGACGAAACCAGTCGTCACCTGACGCTGGAGCGGTGCCTCGATCAGCGCGTCCATCTGCGCGCTCTCGACGACTTGCCGCTCCCGCGTGCCGTTCTTCTCCTTCATAGCTTTCGCCTTATTTCAGAGCTATCGGCAAGACCGTTACGGTTGTCAGCAAAGAGCCCGGTTACTTATGGTCGTGGATAACGCCGGAGAGCGCAGATTTCGATTTTGCTTCTATCGGCCTGGCCACGAGGGCGCTTCGAAAGCAAGCGGCTGCCGGGGAGTAAAAGGTGTCGGGACAGATCGAGGGCGACATCTCCGTGGCTCAGCCTCCCGGGCGATTCGCTTTCCGCTTTACCTAGGTTGGCCGTTGAGAGACGCTCGCGCTGGCGCAAGTCTCTGCTTCGTGGAACTATCCGCTGCACTCGCATTTTGGAGCAGGAGCTTGTAGAAGCCCAATGCTTCCTGCTTTCGACCGAGGACCTGAGCGACCTCCCCGGCATGCAGAAGCGCGTTAAAGCGGCCAGGATCTGTCTGCAAGGAGATCTTGTACTCCGTTAGAGCAGCATCCGGCTGACTGGACAAGCGGAGTATGTCGGCAAGCATCTCTCGCGCGGGAAGCTCGACTTCTCCCTTTCCAACGCGATCCTGGTGATCGGCGACGGGACGGAGCAGGTTAACTGCGCCTGCCCTGTCGCCTTTGGCAAACAGAGCCCATGCCCGCGTCTCGGCGAGCTGACCAGAAAAACGACCTTCCTCTTCGATCAGCTCAGGTTTTGTAAATGTGGCCTCGTAGTCCAAAACAGCTTGGTCCGCCGCGCGAACATCATGAAGATGTCCGGCGGCCACCGCGTGCGACCAAGACTCGACTCTAAGCACATACCGGCCTGCATCTTTGGATGGCTGCAGCCTCAGAGCGCTCGACCAGTCGCTCGTCTCCAGAGCAAGCCTGATCGGAAACGAAGCTTCTACCCACCCGTAATAGCTTTCGAAACCAGGCTCCAGATCGTCCGCCTTGATCGTTGCGGCCTGCTGGACGATGTCTCGCGCCTTATCGTCCTGCCCGGTTTGCAAGTAGGCATACTGTAAGAACTCCATTGCGTGCAGCCGATTCTGCGCTCCCGTATGCATCGTGGCGCCGTGGTTCGCTGCGGCAGCTTCCGAGGCCAGGTTCGACCAGATGTCGTCCTGCCAGATACCAAGCCGCGCAAAGATGTGACTCGGCATGTGGAGAGCGTGCGCCGAAGCGGGTGCAATCTGCGCATATCGATGAGCAGCTTCCAGCCCCAAGGAGGCCATCTCGGGATTGTCGCTGGCGTGAATGATGAAATGCGTGACGCCCGGATCGTCAGGCTCCTTGCTTAGCACTTGGTTCAAGATCTGCAGCGCCTTGCGCCTTCGGGCGAGGCTCGGATCATCGGGTAGCTCAGGGCTGAGCAGGGACAACGCAAACAGCGTGGCGGCCACCAAATCGCTCGGGTACTGCACATGTACTCTTTCCATTGCCGCTGAGTAGCTTTCCGCGCGGGACTGTGCTTTGGGCAGCGTGGCTGGATCGAAGAGAATACCGAGTGCCTCGATATAGGCGTGCTCGCGGGACGTCTGCTCGTCGGCATTCTTCGCTCTCGCAAGAGCTTGCTGCCCAGCGTGCAATTGCGCTCCTTCGGGCAATGCTTCCACCGGCTGATATTCGCTGATGGCCTCTCCCCAATAGGCCATGGCACAACGGGAATCGCTCCGGGCGGCTTGAGTGAAGTTCTTACGGGCCTCTTCGTACCAGAATGAGTAATAGAGGCTTAAACCGCGATCAAGTAAGACGCCAGCCGCGGCAGAGCAAGAGTTTGGCAGGTTGACATGCCCGATCTCTTCTGGCATGTGCGTGTGATTCTGCGCAGCGGCAGCGAAAGCCATCAGCACCATAGCCGATGCGAATCGACTCAACGGATTCATGCACTCAGAGACTCTGCGTCCGGCCCTTAGGTTGCGAACTTGGTCAAAATAATTTGCTGGTCTGAAGGGATCGCTAATTTTGAACCGGCACGAGTGAGAAGCAAGCGCGAGGCGGGTTCGAATGGCGCAGCGTCGCCGACGTCCAAGGGTGCATAATGCCAAGTGGTTGGTCAAAATCGGGCTTCGATTTAATTGGACGCATAGGAGGAAAAACATGGCTAGTCCAATTCTGGTCACGGGCGCGGCGGGACGCGTCGGTGGGGTAGGGCGCACGATCACCGAACAGCTGCTGAAGCAAGGCAAAGCGGTGCGTGCGATGGTGCGAAACGAAGACCAACGCGCGCAGGCATTGCGCGACATGGGTGCGGAGGTCGTGATCGGGGATCTGTTGGATCTCGGTTCGATGCATAGGGTGATTGCCGGGTGCGAGACGATGTACTTCGGCATGTCGGTTTCGGATGCCTATTTGGCCGCGACGGTTAATACGGCGGCGGTGGCGAAGCATCACGGCGTGAAGGCATTCATCAATATGTCGCAGATGACGCTCTCACAGATGAGCATTACCGAGACTACCCCGAGCCCGCAGCACAAGCTGCAATGGCTTGCCGAGCAAGCGCTGAACTGGTCCGGTCTGCCGGTCGTGCACGTGCGGCCGACAGTGTTTCTCGAAGGCTTCCTGCTGATTGTCACTAAGGATTCGGTCCGGGAATCAAATCAGATCAGACTACCGTTCGGCGAGGGCAAGACTTCGCCCGTCGCAGCGGAAGACGTTGCGCGCGTGGTTGCAACGCTGCTCCAAAACCCGCAGCCGCACATCGGCAAGATTTATCACCTAACTGGTCCGCAGTCCGAGAACATGCATTTCTATGCACAGGAGTATTCGAAGGCGCTTGGCCGCACGATCACCTTTCAGGACATTCCGGTCGAGCCGTGGCGGGACGGGTTGCTCAAGCGCGGCTTGCCGGTTCACCTGGCGAACCACCTCGCGACAATGGCCGATCTGCACCGCGCGGGACGGTTCGACCGAATGTCGGACGACGTGCTCACGTTAACGGGGCAACGGCCGCTGAGCGTGCAGGAGTTCGTCAGGAAAAATGCGGCGACATTCACCGCATCAAAAGCAGCCTGAGAAACCGGTAGAAACCGGGGACAGACGGGACTGACCCCAATTTCTAGCGCGGCAAAATTAGGTGAACGTCCCATCTATCCCCACATTCTTTCACAAGCCTGGTTTTGGCTTGAGTGGGGAGGTACGCGCGGTTCAACGCTTCTGGTACGGGTGGAAGATGTAGTCCTTCGCCTTCACGGCCGTATGGCACGCGTGTCCGCAGTCTGACAGGCTTTTGGGATCGGCCGTGAACTTGTCCGATGCGGCTTCGTAGTTGAACACCGCGTATCCCCACCCGCCGCTTTTCGGAAATTTCTTGCTGTCCTTTTCGATGACGAAAGCCTCCATAAAAACGTCGGGCACATCCACGACGAAGGGGGCTTCCGTGCTCTTCTTCTGCTTCCACTGTAGCTTCGCGATCCTGGAGCCATCGGGGAAAGGCTGTCCGTTGCCGGGAATGCCGGCCTGGTACGCCTTGATCATCGTTGGATTGGCGACGATGACCTTGAGCCTTTCGTCTGTGTGGGCGGAAGAGACTACCGCCCAGTCCTCGTATCCCCTGAAGTCGGAGAACGCGATTCCGCTCGGCGATTTCAGCAAGTACTTGTCATTGTCTTGGCCTAGCGCGTAAACGGCCGCGGCACCGAGGACGGTGAGCACTGCCGTCGCTATCGCAATCGTGAGCTTGTTTTTGCTCTTCATGGCTGATCCTTGTCTTATCCAGGATTTCCATTTTGGCTCCTGGACCGGCACAGCATATCACGCCCCCAATTCTTAATCGTCGGAAGCGCGGTTTTTTCTCCGGACGGGTGGCCCTCGATAAGAGCAAAGGCCACCCACCGACAGTCCAGTGGGACCCGAGAAGGTGGATCTTCTGTCCTGGTGTTTCACGTTGCTCGATTCTGAGTACCAGGCATGTTCCCCAGGCCCACGTCTCCGGCCCGCTTACTAACTTGATCGCGGGCCAGCGTCGGCCTCACCATCCAGCACGTGTAGCAGGACTTCGGGTCAAAAGCACCCCGCTCACGACCATGCCCCACACCAAACCGATGGCGGGCGAGACGAAGCGCGAATAGACGCCGTCCGGTGCCCAGAATCCGCCGCTCACCCAGGTGGTGCCGCCTAGCAAGACGAGCACGACGGCAGCGACCCCGGCCGCGAAGAGCGTGTTCGAGATCTGCCCGGCTCGCCAGAGACCAAACGCCGCGGCCATGATAAGCATCGCGCGCGGGAACGAAGTCAACACGAAGCATGCCCATACGATGTCGTTCAGGCCCGATGTGAGCATCTGATTTCCCGAGCCGGCGATGGAGTACGCGAGGGCTGCGACCACCGCGATGAGCAAGAGGAAGAGCGCGCCGAGGGCGGCACTGGAGGCGGTGGCTGCCGCGCCCCAACCGTCTTGTCCCGCATCCGCCAGGGTGGTCCTGAGCGCCCCCGCGAACCACATGAGATTGAGGACAGCCAAGCCGTAAAACACGGCAGCGATCAGAATCCGCATGCGATCGCCGTCGTAGAAGGTTGCCAGTGCGTCCGCCGATGCGCCGACCTGCGGTTGATGGCCGTAGACGATGTACGCGAGTATGAAGCAGAGGACGGACTGGATGCCGGCTGTCCGCCACAAGCGTTCCCAAAACGCGGGGGTTGTGTAGACGCTGGCGGACGAGGTCGTGCCAGTGGATGCGCTCATGAGGATCTCCTTTCGAACTGAATCGGATGCGACGCGAGGCATTACAACAGAACAGAATATACGCGGTTTTCGTCCAATGAGCGCTGCGATGTCGACTTGTCGGAATTGGAAGCTATGTCCATGCTTGCTGGCCCTCGATTGAGGGCGTGTGACGGGCAAACCGGAGGGAGCTCTCAAGTTAGCGTTTATGGGGCGCACCCCAAGGACTTGCCCCGTCTTCGGAGACGGGGCGAGCCGCGTCTCTACGTGAAATCAGATGTCCTTCAGGGGCTTGAGCAATATCGACCTTCGAACAGCCGGTTAGGACCGGGCAACGTGTTCAGGCTCCTCCGTCAGATCCGTGGTCTCTAATTGCTTCCGAAGTTTCTTGACCAGTTCGTGAACCGACTCGATCTTTTCGGCCGCTGCCGCCGGCAGGCCTGGGGTTTCGAGCGCCAGTTCACTCGACAGCAGCAGCGCCGTAATCGTGCCATTCAGTTCGCTTCGCAGCCTGCCGACCGCCGCTTGCCGTGCCCTAATCTCCTCGCGCTGGCGGCGCTGCAAAGCCGCCCGCACCTCCCGCACCAGACGCTCCATGCCACTGATCGCCAGATTGACCGGCACCAGAATGGACGTGCCGAGATGCTCGAGCGTGTTCTCGGCTTCATGGGGCTCGGTTTCGACCAAGTACTGATCGAGTACCACTGCCAGGCAGCCTTCCGCCCGCAAAAGTGTGGCTGCCCGAGCCAGACTCTCCGCCACCACGATCCCCTCGCCTGTCGCCTCATGGAGAGCCGCGGCGCACTCGGGTGCCCGCTCGCTCGGCGTCACAAGAAGGATCATGCTGAATCCCTTCGCAACTTCCGGGGCAATTGTCTTACCCTGAAAATAAATGAGTTATGCGCTCGGCCTTCCGCTTAATCTCCCGTTCCGACACCAGCGCTTGGCCCGACCGTCCAGTTTTGGGACTCGTACTCTTTCAACTTGCGATACAGTGTCGTCTTTCCAATGCCCAGCAGTCGCGCCGCCAGCATCTTGTCTCCGTTCACCTGCGTGAGCGCGTTCAAGATCGTCTGTTTCTCCAGTTCCGCCATCGGCACGATGCCATTGCTCGGCTGGCTCATCCCCATCAAGTTGACGGGGGCTCCGTAGATCTTGGTAGGAAGATCGCGAATCTGAATTTCGTTCGCGCTGCTGATCGCACATGCCCGCTCCAGCGAGTTCTCCAGTTCGCGCACATTGCCTGGCCAGTCGTAATTCAGCAGCGCCTTGAGCGCTTCGTCCGAGATCGTCTTTTCGCTGCCGGCGTCGCGTCCGATCCGCTCCAGAATGTGCGCCACCAGCAGCGGGATGTCCTGCCTCCGGTCGCGCAACGCGGGAATCCGCAGCGTCAGCACGTTCAGCCGGAAAAAAAGATCGCGGCGGAACGTGCCTTCGGTCACGCCTCGTTCCAGGTCGCGATTGGTCGCAGCCAGAATCCGCACGTTGATGGGCAAGCGCTTCACGCTTCCCACCGGACGAATTTCCTTCTCCTGAATCGCCCGCAACAGCTTCGCCTGCAAGTCGACCGGCAGCTCGCCAATCTCATCCAGAAATACCGTGCCGCCTTCGGCGATCGCCAGCAGTCCGTCCTTCGGATTCGTCGCCCCCGTAAAGGCGCCGCGCACGTGGCCGAACAGTTCGCTTTCGATCAGCGTCGGCACGAGCGACCCGCAGTCGACCGGAATGAACGGCTTGTTGCGGAAAATGCCGGCGAAATGGATCGACTTCGCGACTAACTCCTTGCCCGTGCCGCTTTCGCCCAGAATCAGCACCGGATGCACGCTCTGTCCCGCCTTCGCGATGATGCGGTAGAGCTTTTCCATATCTGGCGCGCGCCCGATAATATTGCCGAACCCCTGCCGCGATTTGATGGTTTCCCGCAGCACGCGGTTCTCCGTCTTCAGCCGCAGATGGCCAGCCACCCGCTCCAGCAGCAGACGCAGTTCTTCCATGCTGAAAGGTTTGGTGACGTAGTCATACGCGCCATCTTTCATCGCCTGCACCGCCGACTTCACCGTGCCATAACCGGTCACGACGATCACCAGCGCGTCGGCGCGATGCTTCTTGATCGCATGTAGAGCTTCCAGGCCCCCCGCGCCCGGCAGCCGCAAGTCCAGCAGTACGGCGTCGGTGCTCGAGCTGTCGAGTAACCGATAGGCTTGTTCGGCGGACTCCGCCACCTGCGTGTTGAATCCGAGCGACTGCGCCACCTCGCGGCAGGCCTCGCGGATGGTACGGTCGTCGTCCACGATCAGAAGGTTCAAGAAATTCGCTCCCTCGATTTGCGGAGGATGGCTAGAGCTGTGGCTGTGGCTATGGCTATTGCTGAGCACGGCGGCGGTCGATGCATTGAACATGGTGAATCTCCCTGGCGGTAAAACTAATGTTTTGTATCAGTGCGTCGCTTTAGCGATGCCGTAACTTCTTCGAAATCACCCACCCCTTTCGAGCTGGATTGACAGCTTCACGATTGCAGAACTTCAATCACACGTTCGATCAGAGCCTTCCCAGAAAATGGCTTGCGAACCAGTTCGACCGCACCCGGTGCAAAACCCCCAGCCAGTTCGACCGGTGCATGTTCGTAGCCGGAAATCAGCAGGACCTTCAGACCCGGCTTCTGCCCGAGCAATGTTTCCGCGAGTTCCCGCCCATTCATCCCCGGCATCATGATGTCGGCGATCAGCAGATCGACTGTGGCGGAATGCTCCGCGAATAATTTCAACGCTTCCTTCCCGCTGTGCGCCGCGAGAGTCCGGTAACCGGCATCCAGCAGGAAACGCTGCACGGATTTGCGCGCCGCGGCATGGTCGTCCACCAGCAAAATCGTTTTGTGGCTGCTTTCAAGAGCGGGTTCGCCCGCGCGCAGCGGCGCCACCGGCGGGCTCGCCTTATTTGCAGACGCAGCGATCGCAGACTGCATGACTGAAGCCTCGATCGCCGGAAGAAACACTTCGATGCATGTGCCCTGTCCCGGTTCGCTCTCAATCTCGATCATCCCGCCCGATTCGCTGACGATGCGCTGCACCGTCGCCAGGCCCAGGCCCGTGCCCTCTCCCGGCTTCTTGGTGGTGAAGAAAGGCTCGAACAGCCGCGCGCGCGTCTCGCCATCCATCCCGCAGCCGTTGTCTTTTACCACGAGCGAGAAAGCGCGCCGGACACTCCCGGGCGCAGCTTTACTAGAAACGTCACCAGAAACTCCACCAGGAAATTCGCTGGGAAAGTTCGCCCCGGAAAACTCCCCAGCCCGGGTGCTCAACGTAATTTTCCCGCCGTGCGGCATCGCATCGCGCGCGTTCAGCACCAGGTTTAACAGGATCTGCCGCAACTGCGCCGGATCGGCGAGCACCAATCCCACGCCGGAGTCGAGCAGTATCAACAGTTCAATCTGCTCGCCAATCAGTCGCTGCAACAGATTTTTCGTGGAAGCCACAATTTCGTTGATCAGGATCGGGCGCGGCTCCGCCGCCTGCTTGCGAGCGATTGCCAAGAGCTGATGCGTCAACGCCGCGCCTTGCTCGCCCGCCATGCGGACGTCTTCCACGTGCTGGCACAGCTCGCTCCGGCCGAATCCACCGCTTGCCCCTCCGCTGTTCTCCAAGCCAGCGCTCAACAAGTCGCAGTACAACAAGATGCCAGTCAGGAGGTTGTTGAAGTCGTGCGCGATTCCTCCCGCCAGCCGTCCGATGACTTCCATCTTCTCGGCTTCGCGCAGATGTTCTTCCACCCGCCTGCGCTCGGTCGCGTCCGCGAGCATCGCGATCAGGAAGGCAGGCTCGCGTCGCGCGTCGCGCCCGAGCGATACCGTCAGATGGCCCCAGAGCTCGGAACCGTCTTTGCGCCGGTAACGCTTTTCGATTTCGAACGAGCCGCGCTCGCCCCGCAGCAACTCGCCCAGCAAGCGTTCATCTGGCGAAAAATTGTCGGGATAAATGTCGCGGCCACGCTCGCGGCGAATTTCACAACCGATTTCATGACGATGTTCCGGATAGAGTTCGCCCGCGTGTGTGCCAGCCAGTTCCTGTTGGCTGTAGCCAAGCATTCCACTGAGCGCGGGATTCGCTTCGAGAATCCGGCCATCGAGCTGGCAAATCCCAATCCCAATCGCGGCCCCTTCAAACATCGCCCGGAAGCGCAGATCGCGCTTGTAATCGCTTGCCGCCGGAAATTGGGTCACGACATTCATACCGATACCGTTCCTGCCCGAGCTGGGAAAAAATGCGCTCAACCTTTTCCCCGAATGAACCGCGCTAACCTGATTGGGGAAGAGTGTAATGCGAAACGCCATCGCCCCTAAGTGCGGGTCATCACATCAATTTGTGATGAATCCGGTGATGATTCAGAAGGAATTAGGAGAGATGATTCGGAAGAAACAAGACACAGAGATGGCGCCGCAGCAGCGGGAATGCCAATACGGGCGACGACAGCCGCGCCAATTCGGAACCCCTCTGGAACCGAGGGTGGGTCCCCAATTGTCTTGACAATTTAAGTCAATATATATAGAGTTACACAATGGGTCGCACAGTTCGATTGTCGTCTCAGACCAGAGCCCTCTTGTCCGCGTTCCTGGAGCGCGCCAGCCAATGGCGGTACGGATACGACCTGAGTCGAGAAACTGATCTGAAAGCCGGAACTCTGTACCCCATCCTCATGCGCCTCAGTGATGCCGGTTGGCTGGAGGCGCAGTGGGAAGAACCGACCTCACCTGGCCGGCCTCCGCGGCATCTGTATCGCCTCACGCAGGACGGCCGAGCGGGGGCTCGTGCAGCAGCAAAAGACGCGCCCGCGCGCACACGTTCAACACGTCCCCTCTACAACCAGGTCTGACTACGTGCCGAGATCCTTCTTCACGCCGATACGCATGAAAGCTCAGTTGCTATTGATGCGGGCCACGAATGCGCTTCCGTGGGAACAGCGAGAGTGGGGACGTGCGGTGATCTCGGAAGTCAACGAAATCAGTGGCTTTTGGCCCTGCTTGGAATGGATCGTAGGAGGAATAACCGCGATGTCGAAAGCAGCCCTACACAACATATTGACAGGTGCCTGGCGTAAACATCCTGGCCAGGAACCCCCATATGCAACTGCAGCAGGGATCGGTTTCATCCTGCTGCTGGTGCCTTTCTATTTCGTTTCCGCATCCTTGCTCAACCAGTGGGGAATCACGTGGTTTTTTGCGCCGATAGAGCATTGGCTCTCACGCCCCGGACAGGCTGCGGCCTTCAACATCATCTCGCCCGTCGTACTGCTCGGAACTCTACTTTGCTCTGTCCTATTGAACCTGGCGGCTCTGGTAAGCGTGGGCCGGGAGGAAGAGGCGAGCGGGACGGTGAGGGTGGTTAAGCTGAGGGTAAGGTCCTGGAACCTGGCTGCGATTGGACTCAGCCTCTTGCTCACGGGACTCCTGGTAGGGTACGCGTTCGTGGAGAACTTCGGAACCCGGGTCCGCCTCTGACGAGGCCGAACCTCTGCGGGGGTTCAGAAACCAAGAATTTCTCACTCGATAGTCCCGAAATCTTGCCAAGCCCCCAAAACGCCATTTCCCTCGCATTCCCGTGACCGGACTCTAAAGAATTTCGATTTCATTCTTCCTTAATATTGCAGTCACAGTACAGCAATATCTCCCGCCTAATGTTCTTGCAGTTTCTGCCACGCGGCAGGCCTACGCCTTGCGCCGGGCAATTCGAAGAAACGGAGAACTCCGCATGTTTGAACAGCAGCAACCCTTTGCCAACCTCAGACGGACGATGGCGTCATTGCTGGCGATGACCATTCCCCTGGGACCAAGCATTACTCCCGCTTTCGCCTCTTCCGCCAAACCGGTAACAAGACCAGCAGCGAGCGCCACCGCAACTCCAATTCAGCATCTGGTGGTGATTTTCCAGGAGAACGTTTCTTTCGATCACTATTTCGGAACCTATCCGAACGCTCAGAATCCAAAGGGCGAACCAAAGTTCAAAGCGGCACCCAATACGCCGACGGTTAACGGGCTGACGAACGCGCTTCTCAACAACAATCCCAATCTGAATCCTGCGAATGGCGCGGGTGCCTCCAACCCGTTCCGCCTGGACCGCTCCCAAGCAGTGACGCCCGACCAGGACCACAACTACATGGCCGAACAACAGGCGTTCGATGCCGGACTGATGGATTTGTTCCCCTTGTATGCCAGCTCGGGAGGCAATGAAGTGATGGGCTACTTCGACGGCAACACCGTCACGGGCCTATGGAATTACGCCCAATCCTTTGCGATGAGTGACAATTCCTACGGGACAACCTTCGGACCATCTACACCGGGCTTGCTAAATCTGGTTTCCGGCCAGACCAACGGTGTGACCGCGACTCTGAACGGGACAAGTAATGAAGTGAGCGGCGGCAGCGACGGTTCTCTAACCGTGATCGGCGATCCCGATCCGATTGGCGATGTCTGCTCGAACCCCACCCGCAACCAGGTGACCATGGGAAGTAAGAACATCGGCGATCTGTTGAGCGCCGCAGGCGTGACCTGGGGATCGTTCGTGGGCGGCTTCAACCTGAGTGTCGTGAATCCCAATGGCACGACAGGCTGCCATCGCAGCTCGGTCAATGTGGTGGATGGCGTCGCCACCACGGACTACATTCCGCACCATTCTTTCTTCAACTATTACACTTCCACGTCCAATCCGAACCACACGCCGCCCGCTTCGATTGCAGAAATTGGAAATGCCGGTCAGGCCAACCACCAGTACGACCTGCAGGATTTCTTCACCGCCGCTGCCGCTGGCAATCTGCCGGCTGTGAGCTTCCTCAAGGCGCAAGCCTATCAGGACGGCCACGCCGGATACTCCGACCCGCTGGACGAGCAGACTTTCCTGGTGAACACGGTTAACTTCCTGGAAACCTTGCCCACCTGGAGCAGCACGGCAGTGGTGATCATGTATGACGATTCCGACGGATGGTACGACCATCAAATCGGACCGATCGTCAATACCTCGACGGGTACGGCAGACGCTCTGACCGGACCCGGATCCTGCGGCACGGCAGCTACCGCGTTGCCCGGCGTCAACCCGGCGAACACGCACGCTCTAGGCCGTTGCGGCTACGGCGCAAGACAGCCTCTGCTGGTCGTCTCCCCTTGGGCGCGGCAGAACTTCGTGGACCACAGCGTGACCGACCAGACTTCGATTACCCGGTTCGTCGAAGACAACTGGCTCGGCGGACAACGCATTGGCCAGGGTTCTTTCGATGCGCTCGCCAACTCCATCACCCAGATGTTTAACTTCAGCAGGATCAGACACGACGGAACGCTGTTCTTGAATCCGAGCACTGGAGAAAAAGAATAGCGGTAAAATTAGCTTAAGATCTGGCCGTGGCGGGCATGCGAAAGGAAGTTGTTCGCATGCCCGTTGCTTTTGCGGGAGGGGCGTCCGATCATCCGTAAAGACGCGGCTTACCGCGTCTCCCGCCGGCACAACAGGCTATATCAAGAGGGTGACAAGACCCGTGGCCACGAGTGCGGCCGCCCAGATCAAGTCGAAGTTGAGCCATGCCTTCCGCAGAAGCGCGAGGCCCAGCTTTCGATAGACCACCCAGGCGAACAGCCCAGTGACGGCAAGATAAGCAATGGTGTGGACCCCAGTGGCGAGCATCCCTGCGAGTGGGCAGGCCGGAGCCATGTGACTGTGGCCTGCCATTTGGCCCTGTGCTTCAACCGTGTTGCTACGCAGCAGAAGCGGCACTACCATCAGGCCTGCGCCGTGCGCCGAGGCCGTAAGAAACGACCAGACGGTCAAATCTCGAAAGCCGACCTGCATACGGACCCAACGCGGGTGCTGATGCCGCACCAGGGAATAGATTCCAAGCCCAATCAGGATTGCAGCGACGGAATAGCGGATGGCGGCGAGCGGCAGTGTCATGCCGAGCACCGCGGCAGTCAGCACCACGCTGCCGATGGCCAGCGCGTGGCCGATTGCAATGGGGATAAGGGACCTTACTACTGCGCTCCCCTTTTGCTCTTGCATCCCCAACGCCACCGCGAAGAGCCACCCCATCCCAGGATTTATTCCGTGGTAAGCGCCGAGGAGCAGCATCATCCACAGCGCCGTCGAAGTCAGCCCCGCATGCGTCATTGCGTGTCCGAATAGCAATAGGAGTCCGACGAAGCGTCGCCCCCTTCCAGCCGCACCTGGTGGGCGCGCAACTGGTCGAACTCGACAAAGAATTTCTCATCGAGTTTCATTCCGCCCTTAGCATTCGTATCGATCTTCACCATCCAACTCTTTACACCATCAGGATAGAACTGATCGTCCCATGGAGAGTAGAGCGAGTTGGTAAAGTAGACGCGCTTACCATCGCGGCTGATTTCGACCATCTGTGGACCGCCGTTGAGAGCCTCTGTGGACTTCTTCGGATGAGCCGCCCGCCGCACGATGCCGCCAAGGTGGATTGAGCCGGTCTTTTTCGGGCTGGCGGGATCGGCGACATCGTACTGGATGAACTCGCCAGTCCCCCAGCACGAAACATAGAGGAAGCGGTCGTCGAGTGAGAGATTGATGTCAGACACCAACGGCGGAACTGCCTTGAAGCCCTTTAGTAGTGGTGGCAGTTTTTCCGGATCAGCCGGCTCAGCGGGAATTTCAATCACCTTGCGGATCGCCCATTTTCCGGTCTTCCCGCCATCCTCGCGATACCACATCCAGATCGAGGACGAAAGGTCTTTCAGGGAGATGACGACACCCACGAACCCGAAAGTCTTATTGGGATCGTGAGCAGGCCGAAGCTCCAGCACCATCTGTTGCTCCGCACCCAGGTCAAGCGCCTGCAGATGGCGACGCTTATCCAGGTCCCAGATATGCAGCTTGTGGCCGTACTTTCCCGCAAGCAGCAACTCCGGGTTCAGGCCGTCCTTCACCATATTCGGCGTGCCCCACTCGGAGGTGATCATGGTGTCGTGTCCGAGGTGCCACCAGAAGTCGTACGCCAGATTCTGCGGGCCGCGCTCCGTCTCCCACGGGCCCTTCAGCTCAAACGTGTTCGCATCCATCAGGAAGATGCCGCCAGGACCATCGCCGCTGGCCGAACCGAGAGCGCTGCCATAGATGCCGTCCGGGCCACAATGAATTGTGTGCGGCGAGGTGTAGCCTGTTTTTTTAATGAACTCGTCAGGCTCGATCACTTTCACGATCTTGGGATGGTGAGGGTCCGCTTTCGTATCCAGGACGTGAATCCGCGACGATCCGATTCCCGGGACGATCAGGTAACGACGCTCCATGTGCGGGTGCGGGTTTTGCGGGCAGAGGCACGCGCTGCACGCGTTCCAACCGAAGTGATGCAACTCGTTATCGTCGTGGGGAAAATCCACCTGGCCAACGAACTGGCCATAAGTGGAGGAACGCGGATCGACGTCAATAACACCCATGGCGTCGCGCTTCCCATTCTTGCCGACGTTGAGCAGAGAAACGTAGGCGACGCGCTCCGGCGCGGCTTGCATCGCCATGCGCGGGGAAGGATAAAAGGTTGGGTCGGGCATCAAGGACATATTCATATTCTCCTCTGGCAAAGAGTCACAGCGAAGGATTTGACTCAGCTAGGTTCCACCGTGTGAAGAAATCACGAGCCGATACAAACAAGCCACCAAAAACGATTCCAGGGGAGCTGGAGAAAGGCTGCGGTAGCAACGCTGACCAGGATCCCACCATCTTCTGCAGCCGAAAGCCCACGCATCCCGACTTGGGTTATTGTATGCGCGTCCACGTACAACTGGACTACGCTCCCCCAGCTTTGTTTCCAGTCGCTTATAGGGCAAGCCATCTTAAGCACTGGCTTAAGCGAAAATTACTTCGGCTGTACCCGTACAGGCGTTATTCGTTTGAGCTAGCGCATCTCAAACGAATTGGGTGTATACACGATTACACCGGCACGAGGCTAGTTGCTGCGTCCGGATTCCTTTTTCAGGCTATCCAGCAATTCGGGCGCGATCCATTTCTTAGAGTTCTGCGCGTTGTGGACGACTCCCCAGGCTTGATCGTAGCGCCGGCCGTTGGTGTAGAGTGCGAGCAGCGGATTGTAGGGATCGCACGAGCATGGGTCGGCGGTCGCGCCGAGGTCAATGGATTTCTCATAATCCGTGATGGCGGCATCATTCCTCTTCTGTTTTTGGTTTGGGTCTTTTTGGTTCGGGTCTTTTTGGTGTGAGCTCCCGCGAGTGCAGTACGCATCGGCCAGGCGCGACTTGCCCAGCGGATTCAGCGCCATCTCTTGCGTATAGTCGCTGATCGCCTGGTCGAGTTCGCCGGTCGTCTCATGGATCAAGCCGAGTCGGTCCCATGCCAGATAGAGCTGGGCGTCTTTCTCAGTGGCCTTCTTGAAATCGGCGGTTGCCGGGGCGAACCAAGCCTTCCGGTCGGCTTCACTGCCCATCAACCGGCCGTCCACCACGGCATCCAGGTTGGCCCGGTCGTAATAGGTTGCCCCGCGGGTGTAATAAGCCTCGGCGCTGGGATTTAGCGCTATGGCCTGTTCATGATCTGTGATGGCAAGGCCGAACAAGCGATTGTATTCATCAGTGGAGATCAGCTTGAAAGCGCGGCTATAGCGGGCTTTTTCCGAATAGGCGCTGCCTCGCTTGGCATATGCCTCTGCCCGGTGGGAGTTATCGCTCGCGCTCTCGATAGCTTTTGTGGCACTGTCGATGTCGCGATCATAGCTGCTCAGATACCACACCCTGGCGATGCGGTTGCAGCCCGCGAGAAATAAGAGGGCGGAAGCGAGCGTCGCTATTTTTAACGACAGCCTCGCTATTTTTAAAGATGTTTTCATCGGTTCCATACCTCGATATGAAGAACCTCGCAGACATTCCCGCGGACGATCGCGATAGTACGAGAATCGGCATGGATGTTGACCTTCATCATGGCTTGACCGGACCGAGTTTTTGTACCACTGCGAATGAGAGAGTTTACATCGCAGTACGCGCCATCTGCGAGTCAACAAATGACGGTCCTGGCAGGAGCATGTCGAGCCAGAACGCTCGTTCTCATGAAGAGGCAAGTTGGGGCGAGATAGGTTCTGGATTGTCCGTTACTCGGAAGCTATCGCGGATGCAAACACCCATCGGTTACAGGCGGTCAGATGTGGCGACTGCCAAACGGGGCTCCGGGGAGTGGCGGCCACTTCAATGCAAGCAGCTTAAAGTTAGCGCCTATGGGGCAAGTCCCAGGGCAAGCCCCCCGTCTCTACAGACGACCGCATGCTATACTTTTTAAGCACTTTCCTGTCACATCAGTAGACGGAGGACAGTATCGACAAACGTTTTATCCGCATGAACGAGCGCATCCGGGCGCGAGAAATTCGCGTCATCGGTGACGAAGGGGAACAGATTGGCGTCATGCCTCCCTTCGAGGCGCTCAAGATGGCCCGCGAAAGAAACCTCGACCTGGTGGAAATTTCCCCAACCGCGCAACCTCCGGTTTGCCGCATCATGGACTATGGGAAGTTCCTGTACCAGAACGAAAAGCGCGAGCGCGAAGCAAAGAAAAAGCAGAAGACCATCACGGTCAAAGAAGTGAAGTTTCGTATCAACGTGGACGATCACGACTACGAAACCAAAAAGAATCACGTATTGCGCTTCCTCGACGAAGGCGACAAGGTGAAAGCGACCATCTTCTTCCGCGGACGCGAAATGACGCGGCAAAGCCTGGGCCGCCAGATTCTGGAGCGTCTGATTAAGGACGTTGACCAGAAGGGTTTGGTGGAGTTCCGTCCGCGGCAGGAAGGCAACACGCTGCATCTGATTCTGGCGCCGAAGAAGAATGAAGGCGGAGCGAAGGAAAAACCGGCTTCTCCGAAACCCGCACCACCTCCAGCGTCGCGAGGCGGCGCGCAGACAGCGTAAAATCAGCATTTAGCACTTAGCCTTTAGCATTTCGCCCACAGGGGCAGTGCGCTAGGTTTGGCTAAATGCTAATTGCTAAGTGCTAATAGCTGAGGTTCTATGCCTAAACTGAAAACACACAAAGGCGCTGCTAAGCGCTTCAAGAAGACGGGTACGGGAAAGATCAAGCGTCACAAGGCGGGATTGCGTCACATCCTGTCATCCAAGGCGAAGAAGCGCAAGAAACAGTTGGGCCAAGCGACTTTGGTGAGTGACGGCGATTACAAAAAAGCGGCGCGAATGATCCCGTACATGTGATGGAGCGGCGGGCGCCCGCGCCCGTCCTTAACGAGTAGAGCGACAAGGAAAGAACTACACAGTCTGCGGAAGTATCATCCCCCGCAGCAGCGCGTGAAGAGGTCGGGCTTCAGAAATCCCTTTGGGTAGAAGCCTCCTTACCTCCAGCCGTCAGACGAACTAAAAAAGGAGAGCACCATGCCTCGTGTAAAACGCGGAACCAAACGCCGCGCCAAGCGCAAAAAGATTCTTGAACGCGCCAGTGGATATTTCCTAACTAAATCCAAACTTTACCGCTCGGCAAAAGAAGCCGTCGAGCGCGGGCTGAAGTTTGCCTACTCCGGCCGCAAGCAGAAGAAGCGCCAGTACCGTTCGATCTGGATCGTGCGCATCGGCGCAGCCGCCCGCTTGAACGGACTGAACTACAACCAGTTCATCAGCGGACTGAAGAAAGCCGGCGTCGAACTGGACCGCAAGATCCTGGCCGACTTGGCGGTGAAGGATCCGGCCGGATTTGGGCATCTGGCGGAGCAGGCGAAGAAGGCGAACGCAGCGGCAGCATAGAATGCAGCAGTCAGCTTTCAGCCATCAGCTTTCAGTCTTGATTTAATCTTGTCATCCTGAGCGAAGCAGAGCATTCGCAAAGCGAATCGCTCTGCGGAGTCGAAGGACCCCTGCTACCGGCACAAATTTTGGAACGAGCGGGGATCCGCTTCGGTCAGGATGACGATTCTTCGAGAGTTGCTCGAAATTGCCATACACGGTCCCCAAACTTCGCGACTTCTCGGCCGCGGCGCTTGATAGCGCCGTGCGCGAGCTTCTGTCTGGACTCGATCAAGAGTCGGCAGCGGTAGCCTCCGAGAACGACTGGAAGGCCTTCCGCGATCGTTGGATGGCGCGCAAGAACGGCATCCTCACCCAGCTCAATGATCTGTGGCTAAAGGTCGCGCCGGGAGCAAACAAGCGCGAGGTCGGGCAGCGCGTCAACGAGCTCAAGACCAAAGTTGAGCAGGTGGTTGAGGCGACGCTCGCTCGCATTCAGAGCGGGGCTTCCTCTGGCAAACTCACCGCCGAGCGTCTCGACATGACCCTCCCCGGCATTCGTCGTCCCATCGGCGTGGAACATCCCGTCATCAAGACGATGAACGAGATCATTGGTGTCTTCCGCAATCTGGGCTACTCGGTCGAGGAAGGTCCCGAGATCGAAACGGATTACTACAACTTCGAGGCGCTGAACTTTCCTCCAAACCATCCCGCGCGCGATACCCAGGACACGCTGTTCATCGCCGGGCAGGAATCGAAGCCATTGCGCGACCGCCTGCTGCTGCGCACGCACACTTCGCCGGTGCAGATCCGCACCATGCAGAAGATGCAACCGCCCGTGCGCGTAGTGTGTCCGGGCAAAGTTCATCGCAATGATGCGCTCGACGCCACACACTCGCCCATTTTTCACCAGGTCGAAGGTCTGGCGGTCGACACCAACATCACGTTCTGCGATCTGAAGGGTACGCTCGACCACGCCATGAAAGCGCTGTTCGGATCGAGCGTGAAGACGCGGTTCTATCCGTCGTTCTTTCCGTTTACCGAGCCGAGCGCCGACGTGCAGATCAGTTGCATTTTCTGCGATGGCAAGGGCGTACGTGACGGCGCTCCGTGCCGCAACTGCAAGTCTAGCGGATGGATTGAACTGCTGGGATGCGGCATGGTCGATCCGAATGTGTACGGCTTCGTGGATTACGATCCGGCAAAAGTGTCGGGATTTGCTTTCGGCATGGGCGTAGAACGAATTGCGATTCTGAAGTACGGCGTGGATGATATTCAGCTGTTTTTTCAGGGCGACGTAAGGTTTCTGGAACAGTTTGGATAGGCGGTCATTGGTCGTTAATCGTGGGTCGTTTGTAGTTGGCGGCTCGCAACAAATTGTTCCTTAATTGTTGTCATCCTTAGCGAAGCGAAGGACCTGCTTTCTTGTCAGTGCACGAGACAGCGGGTCCTTCTCTTCGCTCAGGATGACAAGCGATAAAGGAAGGATTGAAAGCCGATGGCTGAAAGCTAATAGCCAAAAGCGAACAGCTAAAAGCTTCTCACATGAAAATCTCTCCTCATTGGCTGCGCGACTTCGTTGACCTTCCGGTCGATTACACGCGCCTTGCTGACGAACTCACCCTAGCGGGCGTCGCTGTTGAAGGCATATCCGGCGAAGGCGAAAACACCGTCTTCGAGATGGAGATCACGACCAACCGTCCCGACGCGATGAATCATTACGGCGTAGCTCGCGAGGCGTCGGCACTATACGATCTCCCGCTCAGGCCGATCGAGCCGAAGCTGCCTCCGTCACAAGGTAAATCCGACGTCACCATCGATATTCAGGAGTCTGACCTGTGTCCGCGTTTCACCGCGCGCGAGATTCGCAGCGTCACCATCAAGCCCTCGCCTGCGAACATTGCCAGTCGTCTGCAGTTGCTCGATCAGCGCCCCATCAGCAACGCTGTCGACGCTACCAACTACGTTCTGTGGGAGAGTGGCAAGCCTACGCACGTTTTCGATCTCGATCTGCTAGAAGAACGCCGCTTGGTAATTCGCAAAGCCCAGGCCGGCGAAACGCTCAAGACTCTGGATGGCGTGGAGCGCAAACTTTCCACCGAAGATCTCGTCGTTGCCGACGCGAAAAAGCCGGTGGGACTGGCCGGCGTAATGGGCGGCTTCGACACGATGATCACCGAGAGAACGAAGAACATCCTGATCGAATCCGCGTGGTGGGACCCGGTCACCGTGCGCCATATGTCGAAGCGGCATGGCATTCACACCGACGCCTCGCACCGGTTTGAGCGCGGCGCGGACTTCGAATCGACCGTCGCTTCGACGAACCGAGTCGCCGAACTTATTCTTGCTTCAGGCGGAGGCACGCTCATCGGCGACGTGATCGACGTGATCGCCCGCAAGCTTGACTTGGCTCCGGTGGAACTCGATCTGCGGGAAGTGCAACGAATTCTCGGCGAGAAACTCAGCACAATTGAGATCAGTCGCATCCTCACACGTCTCGGTTTCGCGATGCTCGCCGGAGGCGAAGAGAGGTACCTGATCCATATTCCGAGTTGGCGTCTCGATATCGAGCGCGAGATCGACGTCATCGAGGAACTGGCGCGCCTGCATGGCTACGACAAGTTCCCAACCACGCTTCCCGCCTACAGCGGAGAAGTTCGGGAGCTGCCCGATGCTCCCAAAGATGAGCGGCTGCGTTCTGGACTGCTGGCGCTCGGTTACAACGAAACCATTTCATTAACCTTCATTTCAAAGGAAGACGCCCGGCGGTTTTCGCCCGCGCCCGAGCTCGACCTCGCGAACCCGATCAGCGATGAGGCTTCGGTGATGCGCACCTCGATGGTTCCGAGCATGCTCAACATGCTGGCCTACAACCTGAATCGCGGCAGCGACGATGTTCGCCTCTTCGAAGCTGGGAACGTATTTGAGGCGTCGGGGGGAGATTCAAAGTTAGTTGAAAAGTCGCTGGAGCTGAAGCGCATCTCAATGGGTGCGACAGGGAATGTGGATGCGGAGGTGGTGCGCGGATTGGTCCCAGGGGCGGCAGCGCGTCCGCTAACATTCTTCGACCTGAAGGGCGACATCGAAAGTCTGCTCGCGCCCTTCAGCCATTGGACGCTCTACTACGATGCGCAGACCGCCGACTACTATCATCCCGGACGTTCGGCTCGTGCCATGCTGGATGGCGCTACCGTCGCCCAGTTTGGCCAGATTCATCCCGATGTGGCCGCGGCCCGCAAACTGCGGCAGGATGTTTTTGTCGCCGAGATTTATCTCGACCGGCTCTACCAGCACGATCTGCGCCAGGTGCGTTATGAAGCGCTGCCGCGCTTCCCTGCCGTCGAGCGCGACTTCTCCTTTGTGTTTGATGACGGCGTTGAGTTCGAGAAGATTCACCAGAGCGTTACCGGATTGGGCATCTCTGAGCTGCGCAGTTTCGTCCCGGTAGAAGTTTTCCGCGGAGAGAAAGTTGGTGTGGGCAAGTACTCGATTCTGATGCGAGCCCGGCTCCAGTCGAGCGAACGTACGCTGCGTGATGACGAGGTGGCACAATGGGCGGGACAGATTGCGAAGGCGCTGGAAGGGCTGGGCGGAGTGCAGAGGGCGTAGGTTTGTTCTGTTGCATTCCACACGCCAGTACCAAGGAAAGACTTGCAAGCTACTATTCTGGTTTAACGTGTTCCCGGAAGAACTCTCGAAATTCACTCACTTGATCAATAGTGAATGCGCGCTTTGGTATAACAATGAATATCCTCGGGTTGGGAAAAAGGGCGAAAATCGTTCTTTCCTCCAACCATCTCACATATGCCGACCAGTCAACCTTCGAGTCCGTGTGCTGAGATCGGAAGTGGAGTCCCGCATCAGTAACGTCCAATGTGATAGGTGCCTTGGCGCTGCGAGACCCACGAAATTGGGATCGCGCTGAGAGATAGGGCGACACCCAGAAGATAAGACTCCACAGGATGAAGAGTATATATAGCGGGATAAGATTACGAAACGCGTCGCTATGCGGCGCAAGAATGAGCAGAATCTCTCCCGTTGCAAGGACCAGGATTGTAAACCCTACACCGAACCGAACGGTCCAGAGCCGGAACGGAGTCCTGGCGGTATGCTTTAATTGCACATCGAAAATCATCGATCGTGAGTTGGTAGTTCACTTCCATGGCGAACGATTATAACCGAGTCAGCAATCCACGAGATTTCAGGCGGCGATGAAAAACAGACGCCTTCTAGTCGGCACCATCATCGGTTGGCCATGGTCCGAATCGTTCCCAATCCCAGCAATCGTTCGTCGGCCGAAACCAGAGTCAAATCTAAGACCTCGGCGGTGGCGGCGAGAATCCGGTCGGCGGGGTCCTGATGCAGGGGCAACTGCCGAGCTACGAGAGCGATCTCATGGGTAAGCGGAGCTTCTAGAGTACCTGCCGTGGCCCGCGCTAACCAGGTCGCCAAATCTTCCTTGATGCGAATTCTGCCTTTGTAATTCAGGGTCAGCGCTTCCCACGTGCTCATCGGCGAAAGCCACAGTTCGTTTTCCCTGTCCTGGAGAGAATGTAAGACTCGTCGCCCCAGCCGCCGCGGCTCCTGGAAATTCCACAACCAGATGTGGGTATCAAGCAGCAGTCTCAATCGCGCAGAACCTCCCACTCATCTTCGTCGTTCGCCGGAGACACGATGTCGCCGAGAATTTCGAACGTGCCCTTCATCGATCCAATCCAGGCTGCGCGATCGTCAACTGCCGTCGGCGGTACGACTTCAGCCACTGGTTTACCAAACCGCGTGATACGAAGCGGTTTTTTCGTGGCGCGAACCTGTTCCAGCAAAGCGAGACATTTGGCTTTGAATTCGGAGATGGCGACTTCCTTCACAAAAAAAACTCCTATTAAGTCAGACAATTATACCATAGTCGATCTATTTGACTATACCGAAAAGCGCTACCGATAAACAGTGCCTCGCCGCCCACCTGGAATAACCCTATGCTAGCCTTGTTCCCATGACCTTGACCTCCGCCCATCCCAAGCATTTTCTCTCCGACAAGGTTGAGCATTTTACCGAGTCCGTAATCCGCGAGATGACGCGGCAGGCAATGCAGTACGACGCCGTCAATCTGGCACAGGGCTTCCCCGATTTCGCCGCGCCTGCCGAAATCAAGCGTGCTGCGCAGGAAGCGATCGCTGCCGATGTGAATCAGTACGCGATCACCTGGGGCGCGAAGAGCCTGCGGGCTGCGATTGCGCGGCAGATGCAGGAGTGGCAGGGGATCGAGGTCGATCCGGAAAGAGAAATTGTGGTGTGCTGCGGTTCGACCGAAGCAATGATCGCGACGCTGCTAGCGGTTTGCAATAAGGGCGACGAGGTCGTGGCCTTCGAGCCCTTCTACGAGAACTATGGGCCGGACACGATTCTGAGCGGAGCCAAGCCGCGCTTTGTCAGTTTGCGTCCGCCGCAAGCATCCCGCGGCGAGTGGACCTTCGACGAACAGGAATTGCGCGAGGCGTTTCAACACAAGACCAGTCAACACCAGACCAAAGCCATCATCGTGAACACGCCAAACAACCCTACCGGCAAGGTGTTCAGCCGGAAAGAACTGGAACTGATTCGCGACCTGTGCGTTGAATACAACGTGCTCGCCATCACTGACGAAATCTACGAGCACATTCTTTACGATGGATCGGAGCATATTTCTCTCGCGCGGCTTGACGGGATGCGCGACCGGACGATCACTATTAACGGACTATCAAAGAGCTACAGCGTCACGGGATGGCGCGTCGGCTGGGCGGTTGCTCCGCCGGCGATTACAAACGCGATCCGCAAGGTGCATGACTTCCTCACCGTGGGCGCGCCTGCGCCTTTGCAGGAAGCCGGAGCGGCCGCCCTCAACCTGCCTGCCAGCTACTATCGGGAACTGGCCGACCGGTACCGCACGCGGCGCGATCATCTGATTCCGGCTCTCGAGAGAGCCGGTTTCCGCTGTTACCGTCCGCGGGGCGCATATTATGTGATGACCGACATCGGCGCCTTCGGATTCGCGAACGACGTGGAATTCGCGGCTTACCTCGTTAAAGAGATCGGCATCGCGTGCGTGCCCGGATCGAGTTTCTACAAGCACCCGAAAGACGGATCCCAACAGGTGCGTTTCGCCTTCTGCAAGAAGCCTGAGACACTGGATGAGGCGGCGCGACGGCTGGAAAAGCTGCGGTCACGTCTCTAGAGAGTTGCACGGGGTGCGGCAAAAGTAGCGGTTCTTCCACAGCAAACTGCGCTATACTTCGCCTCAACGCTGAAAATATTCCTCGAAAGCGAGTGGTGCTCATGTCCGTGAAAACCGTGGAAGAGGTATCTGCGCAGGTTCCGCCTGAAGATTTTCAGGCGCTGGAAGACAAAGTTTATCGCACCATTGAGTTGTACAAGGCCGCCAAAG
>Ga0210407_10001107_pt1 | contig 26396 bp, 50 predicted proteins | sample IncBWC27MmetaG_FD_150860 | JGI IMG/M metagenome (GOLD analysis project Ga0210407, IMG submission 150860) | Forest soil microbial communities from Barre Woods Harvard Forest LTER site, Petersham, Massachusetts, United States - Inc-BW-C-27-M | ecosystem: Environmental > Terrestrial > Soil >...
CTTTGCGCAACTTCGGCCTCAAGGTCGGAATGATTGGAAAGGTAAAGTTCGAATCCCGCATCAAGGAGCTTGTCGACAACCTGCCCGATCTGGCCCTTCTGGTTGAACCGCTGCTCATCGTCCGGCGCGCGCTACGCGAGCAGATCATTATCCTGCACCGCCGCTTGCTGGCCATCGTCCGGAGCGATGAGGTGTGCCGGCGTCTGATGACGACCCCCGGTGTCGGCCCGGTGGTGGCGCTGACCTATCGCGCCACCGTCGATGTGCCTGCCCGTTTCCGAAAGTCCAAGTCGGTCGGGGCGGTGTTTGGGCTGACCTGCTCCAGATATCAATCAGGCGAGATCGATTGGAGTGGCAGGATATCGCGCTGCGGCGATGAGATGATGCGGGTGATGCTCTACGAAGCAGCGCAGAGCATGCTAGCCCTGGTGCCGATCCCGAAGAGAAGCACGAGCCCGCGAGCGACATCGACATTGAAGTGGTGGATAGTCTGAAAGCGCTTGACCCCAAACGGCCGATTAGAGGACATGCTGTGCGGATGGGCAGCGCTGCTCAAGCCTGCTCGCGATATCCCAAATTGGGTTTCGGTAAATTTTTTATAAAAAAATGAAAGCAGCCAAGTTCTGGCTCAACGGCCACCACCCTTCAATAGGCGGGGGGTACGGGGGCAGGGTCCCTTTTTGGAAATTGGCGATCCCAGCGCCGCCGAACACCCCCTGTTGATCACGACTGTTCGCCGCAATTCGCAGTGCGAACGTAGGTAAGAACGTGGGTAGAGTTCCTGGAAGCGTAAATGCTTCAGCAATATCAATGAGCAAATGGGGACACTCTCTCCGCCACTTGGCTAGACTATCGTATTGAATTAATTAATTATTTTATCAGATACAAGTCCCCAAATTGGCCCCCAAAGGAGCCCAAGATCGATCCAAGAATTCTTAGACTCCGGTTGCAACCCGCAATAGGCTCGCCTCGATAAATTTTTGTCGAGCGGGCGGGACTAAGCTTTATCTTGGAGCTCTGCAACCAGCTGCCTCCGCCTCTGTTACAGGCCTGTTGAGAGCGCAGCAAGAGGTGGCGGCTTCACTCGTGGCCTGATCGGCGGAATGATTGGGGCCATGCCCGAACGCCCACCAAGATCAGCTTCGGCGAGATGCGCGACAGCAGTGTGCGTGGGCTCCTGGTCTATTGCGCGGATTGCCGGAGTGACCCGTCTGTCATCTTGCGGCAGGGGTGAATCTCTCTTCTAGTCTGATCGGGCATGATGCGAACCATTGGTGCGATTTCGGATACTCATGGCCTGCTGCGGCCGCAGGCGCTCGCGGCACTTGCCGGCTGCGATCCCATCATCCATGCCGGGGATATTGGCAGCCCTGCCGTACTTGCGAGGCTCGGCGCGCTGGCGCCAGTCCACGCTGTTCGCGGAAACGTCGATCACGGTGCCTGGAGCGCAAATTTACCTGTGACGCAGCGCATCGAGATCGATGGCTTCCGCATTTATGTGCTACACATTCTGGCCGAGCTTAACCCCCAGGCCGCCGACAACGTCGACGCGGTAATCTACGGTCATTCGCACCAGCCCAAGATCGAGACAACGAACGGCACACTCTTTTTCAATCCGGGGAGTGCCGGGCCGCGCCGGTTCCGCCTGCCCATCACCGTCGGCCGCATGACCGTCGAGCATGGCAAGTTGCACGCCGAAATCGTTGAGCTCAGCGTTGAGAAATGACTCGTGCGGAGACGCTTGGGACGGCCGCTACCGTTCTGCCACCGTCACGTTCGTTTTGACCGAGTTTGCAATGAAGCAATTCTCATGTGCAGCGTGATGCATCTTATCGAGTTCTTCTACACTGGGTCTTCGGTTGCCGCTCCATGTGATCTTCGGGCGTAGCTCAACTCGAGTGATCGCCAGCTTGCCGTCAGCGTTTTTCTCCATATGGCCGACTGCCTGGTCCTCGTACGAATCGAGCACGAACTTTTGCTTACAGGCAATCGACAGGAACGTGAGCATGTGACAGCTCGCGAGTGAAGCTACGAAAGCCTCCTCGGGATCGACATTCGCCGGGTTCCCCAGATAAGCGGGGGCCGCCGTCGCCGTCATCGTATGGCCGCCATCGAAGCTCCAGGTATGATCGCGCGGATACCTCTGATAGGAAAACTCAGTTCCGCCGCGCTCCCATTTCAAAGTTACTTTGTGTTCGGACATGTTTCTTATATGGAGTGCGGGCAAGCGCTCGGCAACCGTCTCTTTTTTTAGAGGACGTCCGGGCTGACGCTAAACGTCTTGCCCGTAGCAGTGCAGCCCCTGGCGTCAAACGACCCGTGGCATAGTGTTCGATTGGCAACAGTGGCCGCATCCGCTGGAACCCTTCAAGGGAGGACTGACGTATGGGCCAAGCATCATCTACAATCGATTTCGCAACAGCTCTTCGCGATCCCACAGCATTTTTTTCGGAACCTAATGATATTGTCGCACATCCCCAACTGTCGCGGGAGATGAAGCTTGCGCTGCTGCGGCAGTGGGAACAGACTGCACGCAACCTATCGGTTGCCGAGTCTGAAGGGATGGGTGGCGGTGAGGAGAACAAGCTCGGACGCGTAGAACTAGCGATCGCCCTGGTTGAAAAGCAGCGCTGAGCAGGCGGACGCGGCGTCAACTCATTTTCGCCATCGCGTTCGCACGCTCCGGGGATGCCTCTATGGCATCTCACTGTGACTGAGGGCGCCAAACCCCTCCCTCACTTTCTTGCGCGTCGAGTCTGGAACGGGATTTTTGTCGCCGGAGACAGACGCGCCAAAAGGGACCTGATGACGATGTCTCCGTGCAGAGACCGGAAATCGGAGACCCCCGCGGAAAGGCCGTTTTTGCGGCCATTCGCAGCGCGATTGCGCGAGGACCGAGCATGCAAATCAATGGCGTTGCCCATACCTTCATCACGGCCGAAAATTTTGCGACCGCACGCGCCTTCTACGGACAACTATTGCCGTTTATGGGCCTTACGATCGTGGCCGACACAGCGAACACCTTCTATTGTGTCGGCGGCCGGACGGGCTTCGGCATTCATTCGCCGGCAGAGGAGTATGCTGGCCAACGATTTCGCCAGGGCTCTGTCGGATTACATCACCACTGTTTTCGTGCGCGAGAACGTGCCGATGTCGATAAGGCGTATGACTTCCTTGTAAAGATCGGCGCACACATTGTTCACGCACCGCGAGAGGACAATTTTGCCCCCGGCTACTACTCGGTACTGTTCGAGGATCCGGACGGCACGAGACTGGAGATTAATTATGTCCCGGGCAAAGGACTGCTGACGCCCGGCACACAGATCGGTGGTGGCTACGCGGACGGTACGCAGAACGGCTAGTAGTCTCACGCTCGGGGCTGGAGGATGGTTATCCCGAATGGAAGGCGGCTGGTTTGCCGATCGAAGCCGCGGTCTGAAACCGCTTTTGGCTGGGACTTGAAGTTCGTCCAGCCTCGAAGCGCGAATTGCTCTACCTCAACTCTGGAAGGAGTACTCCAATGAATCCAAACAAGGCGCTTTGGGAAAAAGGCGACTTCACCCGCATTGCTGAGAGCATGAGAGAAAGCGGAGAGGCGCTCGTCAGGAGCTTGGGAATCACCAAAGGGCTCAAGGTTTTGGATCTCGGATGCGGCGATGGTACGACAGCGTTGCCGGAGGCGAAACTTGGAGCGGACGTGTTGGGGGTCGATATCGCCAAGAACCTTGTGGAGGCTGGCAACAAGCGAGCAAAGGAGCATGGGCTGTCGAATTGCAAGTTTCAGGAAGGCGATGCATCCAATCTACACGAGCTGAAAGATCAAACTTTTGATCTCGTCGTGAGCATCTTTGGAGCTATGTTCGCGCCAAAGCCGTTTGATGTCGCCAAGGAGATGGTGCGTGTGACGCGGCCCGGTGGTCGGATCGTGATGGGAAACTGGATTCCGAATGATCCAACACTAGTCGCTCAAATCCTGAAAATCAGCGCCGCCTACTCGCCTCCGCCGCCGGAAGGCTTCATCAGCCCCATGACGTGGGGAATCGAAAACAACGTGATAGAGCGTTTTGGGGCTGCGGATGTTCCAAAAGAAAACATATCCTTTGTCAGAGACACGTATTCCTTCAACTTTCCCGGCACGCCTTCAGAGCTCGTAGGCGCATTCAGAAAATACTATGGGCCAACCATGAATGCATTCGAAGCTGCGGAAAAAAACGATCGAGGCGGCGATCTGCAGAAGGAGTTGGAAGTTCTGTTCAACAGTCAAAACAAAAGCCCTCGCAAGGAGGCAACCTCCATTCCAGCGACCTTCTTACGCGTCACCGTTGCGCGTTGACAAACGGACCTTGTGTCTCCTGGAGCTCGACATTCGCATGCTCACGCGGTTGCCCAGTCCGCCTTACCCCGATGAGTTGCCCGACGGCCGGTTTGGGCGATCAGTCCGTCGGCTGTGGCCCGTCGTAGCCTTCGATCACGATGATGTCGATGTCCACGGCGCCCGCGCGCAGCGCCTTCGCGGCGGCGTATTCGGGCGAGCGGTAACAGGCGAGCGCGGTCGCATAGTCCTTGAACTCAAGCACTATGTTGCGGCCGCGCGCCTTGCCTTCCACCGCCTCGAATGTGCCGCCGCGCACTAGAAATTTCGCGCCGTATTTGCGAAGCACCTCCGCGAGGGCGACGCCGTAGGCCTGGTACCCTTCCGGCTTAATGACATCGACGCGCCCAACCCAATATCCCTTCGGCATGTTGTCGTCCTCATCTTTGCATTCTCACCGTCCGACTTTAGCCGCACGCCGGCACCAACGCCGACAGTCTTGAGCAGCGGCAGCACAGCGGATCAGGCATCGATCCAATTAATAGGACCGAGAAAATCCATCTTGCCGATGTCGACACCATTGTGGCGGAGGATGGCGTACGCTATCGCAACCTGGAAGTAGACGTTCGGGATTGTCATCTGCAAGAGGTAGTCCTTTCCGCCGAGGTGCTTGCCGGGCGCCCATGAAAGGCCAATTTTGCGGTCACTTGCGCCAGCATACCGCGTCCTCGTGCATGGGCGGCACCTGTCCCGAAAGCCAAGCCGCGGCGGCTTTAACGTAGTCGCAAGCGCTTTGGACCTGGTAGATGACAGGTTTCATGTCCGGTGCAAGGCGAACGCGATGCGCTTGGACGGCGGGCAAAGCCAACACATGGCAATCGCGGTGCGCGACGAGCACGGCCCTGTGATGGAAGTCAAGTTCTCGTTCGAGATCGTCCGTAAGCAGTAAGCCCGCCCTCATTGAGCGGCCGCTTCCTATGATGGAACATCAATAGCCGACCGACCTCCTGTCTGATGCGGCTCTACTGCCGCAGCTAGCCAAACCCAAACATGCGTCCAGGATAGGCATCGCTCAGGGAAATGGCGACGTAAAAAACGGCCCCGAGCACGGGGGGTACGTCGGGGCCGTCAACCTCCTTGAGGTTTTCTCCCCGGATTAGTTATGCGGCGGTTCCGGGAAGTGGGAAGTCTACCTTGGGTGGCCTATATCGTTCCCGAGAACCGTCATGGCCCGCGCTTTCTTTCAGTAGTCCGGGCAGCGTACGATCCCGAGTGTTCACCATATTTTCGTCGCCACCAACTAGGACGCGTTCCTACGGGCCTCTGGTCATTGTTTCCGGCATCGTGTTCCATCGTCGGAATGATGGACGGTGATTGGCCCTCTAACTCGTGGAGCCGTTCGATCCGGTTTCTGATGCTTGGTGGTAACTCAGACTCTACCCGTAGCGACGCTTGCAGCCGTTCCCCAATCTCTTGTGAAATGGCCAGACTGTGACGGTGGTCAATATCAATGCGGTTGTGCATAGGAGGACCTCCCGTGTGAGTGGGTCCAACCTGAAGGTCTCCAATCCCTATCCACGACCGCGCGGGGCCACGTTCCCTTGGAGCCGAGACCGCCGCCTTTGGCTATCTTCGCAAACGCTGTTTTATTGAACAGCGGGTCCGAGAAGACCTTTGGCTATCCGCGACATGCGCCATCGTTGGTAACGGCGAGCGGCGGTCTCTCACACTAAAGTCGCGGCGGGGGCTTTTCGTTCCGGCTCCACATCTGGCGACATCCCCGACGTGGGTGATGGTTCCTATTACGGAACAGGCAAACAATGCCGCACTCTGTCGGTGAACTTCACGTAGGTGCCGCTCTCATGCCGCAATAACCAGCCGAGCGCAATGGCGCGCTCGATCCCGGCGCGGAATTGCTCGCCACTACCGCCGGCCGCCAGAAAGGGCTCATTCACCCGCTCGATGTAGATACGGCCATCCTGCACCGCTTCGACGCCGTTCGCGATCTCGATCAGTTTGCGCGCGGCGGCATCGGGATCGGCGAAGGGATGGAGATCGACGAATTTCATTGCGGTTTCGTGGGGCTTAAGGGGCGTTTCAGCGCGAATAGATTTTGATCCCGGAAGATGATGGCGTTTAACCGTGTCATACTGCCTGAGTCGGACGCTGTCGCGCTATGGGCGCCGAGGCCATCAATCCGCTGCAACGCAACGGCGCAGTCTGCGCCGGCGGCGCGGGCCGCTTAGCAGGGTATCGTACTCAGTTGGGTCAAAAGGCGACATCGGCCTACCGTGTCCTGTTGGTCTGCTTTCAGCCCCATCAAGGCATCGCGCCTTGTTTTCACGCCGCGATCTTGTCCTCCTTATCATGCGAAGACGGGATTTTATTGGCGCTCTGGGTGGCGTGGCCGCTGCATGGCCGGTAGCGGTGCGCGCACAGCCGTCTGCTGGGAAGATCGCCCGAATTGGGTTTTTGGGGGGTGGCTGACAATCCAATCATTTCGTCGGGCTACCCAGCTTTTCTCGACGAATTAAAAAAGTCCGGTTTCAGCGAGGGCAATCTCGCTATCGAAGTGGTTAAGGATATCCGAGAGGCCAAACGGTTCTTTGCTGAAGCGGCCGAGCTGGCTCGGTCAAACGTGGACGTACTACTCGCGATTGGGCCTGAAATCGCGCTGCAAGCCGCTGTCGCGGCGAGCCGAACCATTCCAATCGTCATGTGGGCCATCAACTACGATCCGATCGCACGCGGCTTTGTGAAGAGCCTGACCCAGCCGGGGGGCAACATCACAGGGGTCGTTTCTCTGCAAACGGAATTGGCTGCAAAGCAAGTGGAGTTACTCACCCAGGCCCTCCCCGGAAGAACCCGGTTGGCCGTTCTCTGGGATGAGCTGTCAGCCGACCAGTTTGCCGCGGCGGAGCACCAAGCGACAACGCTGCGTTTGGAGGTGCAGTCGCTGAAACTGGAGAATCCGCCCTACAATTTCGATGCGGCATTCCGCAGCCTTTCCGAAGGCTCCCCTCAAATGCTTCTGGTGCTTTCCAGTCCGTTTTTTACAGATTCCCGTACGCGTATTGCCGAACTGGCGATCCAGCAACGGCTGCCGACCATGTTCATCTTCAAGAGCTACGTCCATGCAGGCGGCCTCATCTCCTACGGCATAGACCGCTCTGCCAATTTTCGTCAGGTCGGCCTCTACGTAGCCAAAATCCTCAAAGGCGTCGCGAAGCCGGCCGATCTGCCAGTTGAGCAGGCGACCAAATTTGAGCTGGCTATCAATCTGAAGACCGCCAAGGCGATCGGTGTAGATCTTTCAACCTCGATCCTGCTGCGCGCGGATGAGGTGATAGAATAGAGACCTTGTTTGTGAAGTGCATGAGTCTGCTTCTGATGCTGTGGACGGCTCCTCCACCCGGCACGCCTTGCCATGGATTTGGGGCCTTTAGGGCTCCCACGATCTGGAGGAGCTGCTCAAATGCAAACGATCACGACAATCGGTCTGGATATCGCAAAGTCGGTTTTTCAAGTGCACGGGACCGATGCCACCGGTCAGGTGGTAATCCGCCTCTTCATTTCTGCTACGGGATTGTTCTCTCTAAAAGCCGCCTGCCGTTGACAGGTGAGCCGTCTTGGTGACCGCGCGGGAGTGCCAGACGTCACGTCAGCGTATGCGCCGGGCCTGAATGAACCGCTGCATCATCATCGGGGCGATGAGCCACGCCAGCAGCGGCGCGACTACGAAACTGCTCACGATGACGACTGGTATCCAGAGAAAGGCGTGCTGCGACAGCTCGGGCGTCGTTAAGACGGTGACTAGGCCGACCCCGAAAACAACTGCATTGACCATCACGAAAATCAGTGCGGCGACGCGCAGACGCGCTCTGTTATCGCTAGTCATCTTTGGCTTCCTTTTTCTTTGGCTCTTGCCTCCATGAGACAACTCTTCTCCGGCGTTAGCCGTTCCCGGAAATTTCACGGGAACTACCGGCGGATCGCCAGTCGCGGGCTCAGCGCATCGCAAATACTCTTGCTGGGGGTTTCGAAGCTCCTGAGATGGCTGCGCAGACGACTCACTGTCGAAAAACGACTCGGCCGCAATGTTGGCGAGTTCGGCCCGAACACCGTGTTGACGTCGGCCGGGATACTTTCGAACTCGATATTGGCCGTGGAGAAACCGCCAACGTCAGTAATCATACTTGCTGGTGGGTGAAAGCTCGGCTCCTCGATCTGGTAGCGGCCGACGGCGAAGGTCGCTTCCGCGACGAGTAGATTGGTGTTCTTGTAAATGTTCTCGCCAAACAATACCGCGAACTTGCCGGCGTAGGTCAAAGCTGATTTGCGCCGCGTCAATCCTTTTGTTGTTGCTCGCGGGGTGCGTTGTTGCGGCCTTCAGGCATATCTCGGACACAAGAATATCCAGCACACCTGCGCTACATCGAGCTGGCGCCGGATCGTTTTGTGAATTTTTTATGAACTGAGCAAAACGGGACAGCGCCAGATGGATTGTAGTTCCAGCACCAGCACGTCGAACGCGCAAAGTTTCGTGACCGGCAGCCATCTTCGCGCGGCGATTAGGCCTCGTTTCGCCAGCTGAAGAGGTTGAGGTTCGCTCGTCGTTCGGTGCATGGGGTTGTCTCTGGTTTTCAAGGAACCCCTGGGACCGCTCCAACAATCGCTTGTCCGCCAGCATGAATATGGACGTGCTCAGTTCGGCTACGTCGGCTGCCGCGCCTGCTGGGTAATGGTAGAATTCGATGGCGGAGCGGTTCCGCCCTTTCAGGGCAAGTAACAGCAAAAGTCCCACAAACGGGCAACGCACAATGATCCAGCGCAGTGCGATGGTAGACCGCACGCAGCCATCGCAACAAACAGGACGATGCCCACAACAATCAGAATGCGCGATCGCGTGGGAATAAAGCGCCAATCAATTCCGTTGTCGTCATTCATGACTACGCTCCCGACATTGACGGAACCTATTGCCAGAAATCCTTAGACCGATCCGGTGACACCTCGGTGTAGCGAACCGTTTGCTGGATGCATGGCTCTGCTTCGCGACTGCGATGGAACTTGACGCAGATCGTGGTCGACTTGCAGGAGGTCGTCATGCTTGTGCGCCTTGGTCTCGCCTTTCCTCACTCCACAAGGCCAAGGGGTCCGGCTGATCGGCCCAACCATCCCAAACGGTCAGCCGGTTTCGAACCAGTTCCACCTGCTCGCCGAAGTCACTCAGCTGTAGCTCACCTGCCCTATTCTCGGCGCGATGCGTCTCCAGTCTGCACGGTGGAAACCCAGACGCGACGGAAAGGAGAGAGGCAATGAACCTGCCCGTAATCGTGATCGCTGCTGTTGTTACCACTGCCATTACACTCGACCACATCAAAGGACCGCTGTTTCATGACGTCGCCTATTGCCTCAACGACGGCGGCGCTCAGACGACGCGGATGTGTACTGGGCGGGTGCCTCCATGAACGGAAGGGAATCGCGCATCGAAATCTTGCGCCAAAAATCCTTGAACCGGCGATAGCTCCGGTGCGGCTCATTTCCTCCTCATGCGCCTAGCTCGAAAGGGCGAACAGCTCCTTGAACCAAACCGGTTCCGACGCCACCACGCGACTACGGCGTTCGCTTCGGCCCTGCGCACCCGGTCTCGAAGTTGGTGAAGTTCTTCAAGCTGTTTGGTCAGCGTCTGCGTACAGAGACGTAGGGCAAGCAAACTACGGTCAGCCTGATTGCGGTTACTCATATACGCCCCAACCGCTAAGATCGACATTTGCTGAAAAAGACTGCTGTGATGCAGAAAACGTGGCAGAGCCGGAGGCGATTGTGGAGTCAAAAGGCTGGTTCAGAACAGCGGAACGATATTAACGTTGACGTCGGCTGTCGGGCGGCAGCGTCTAGCCCGCGTCGGCGCGTCGCTTAAATCGACGGCGACGGAGCTGTTAAGCGGCCGATCGTGGTGTGGCTCACGCCGAAGGTCCGCGCGATGTCCGTCAGCGCCTCGCCGGCGTCGCGCCGAGCGATTGCCTCGCGTTTCTGATGCGCAGCACGCAACGAGCGCCGCGCCTTTCTGACCCGTCAATCCGGCAACAATTCCCCCGCCTGTGCGGCGGAAGAAGTCCGCAAATTTGCAGAGTTATCCGCAAAGCTGGCCTCGCGCGGCGTTTACTTCCGGTCGTCCGGGAGTAAAACGCGGCGGGCACCTTTGAGTATAGGCCACAACCGGAGGGGTAAAACACGGGTAGGTGGTTCCAGCTGGGATTGAACCTCGTGCTCAAGCGATATCGGCCTAACGGCGCCTGCGGCCAGCTGCGTATTTCCGGAGGCTCGCACCAAGTTGGCTCGCCGAAAGACGAACGATGTCGAGGGCACTACTTTGGGCAATTGTGGTGCAGCGGGCGCCGTGTGCGCTTCTACATTGACCGGTTCAGGCATCCCGGCGATCACCGCGCGCTTATGAAGGGGCCGCCAATCGATCCGATCGGTCGCCTCCAAATAGGCCGCCAGCAGTCCGTGGTCTCTTTGCAGGCCCTCGATCACCACGCTGTTGTCGCGAGTCTTCATGACCTGATGGTGTGCCAGGCTGGTTAATGCCCGGTAAAACTCGCATCCGGATCACCGCCAACGGGTCGACGCCAGTCCTCGTAACACTTCCTAGCGATTGCCGTCGCATGTCCGGTAACATTCCGTCAATCGCATCGAACTCGACTGTGGTTTATGCAGCGATCATGCGCGAGATGGCGGTCGCAGCGTAGGGCTTGCCGGACGTTGCTGCGTGGCGGGCCGCCACTCAACGTCGAGCAAGCTGGACGCCGTAATAGGTCACCCCCGTGACCAGCGCGCCGTAGAGCATCATCGGCCAATAGGCCGATGGATACTGCAGCCACATGAGAAAGATTTGGGAGCAGTTTGCCCATTCGCCTGAGATCGCACCGCTGCAGATCGCACGGAAGGGACTTTCAAGCCAGGCGAAGCCGAGGCCGCAGAGCGCGCCGGCCACGCAAAATGCAAGCCAAGCGGCGAGATGTCTTCGGTCCCAAGTGAACGGGTTCATCACCAGCCGCAGAAAAAGCCCCGCGGTAAGGAGGCGGGGCTAGGTAAAGTAGGGGGGAACGAAGCGGTGGCTTTCACCGCGAGGGAAGCATACGGCTGCCGGGCCGCGGCGTCCATCGCCGCGAGGGTGGGCCGCCAACTGGGGCAGATGATTGGCGGCCCGTGCCGATCACCGCTGCAAGTGGTGTAACCCGCCAGGTCGGCAACAATTCCCCGCCAGCCCCAATTTGAAATGTTCACTTTGGAACGGACTCCCCACTTGCGGCATATTAGGATCGGAAGTGCTGAACCCTACGGTTAGGACCCGTAAGCACGAGGTTGTGTCATGCAGCATCGCCGCAGTTTCAAACAAACCCAATCCCTTGAAGCCCGCCTTGCCGAAGAAGCGAAGCGCCTACGCGAAGAAGCCAAGTTGCTTCCACCCGGCGCTCTACGCGAGGAACTCATCCGCAAAGCCCGACGCGCCGAAACAGCCTCTCATATAAACGAGTGGCTCACGTCGTCCGGCCTTCGTCCACCTGAGTGATCACCTAGGCTTTCGCGGCTTCAGCAAACGGCATTGAGAAGGCGCGATCCGCGCGCCCTTGGCAGTTTATCGATTCAATCACCCCGGGTTGTTATCTGACTCATCACCCTTGCCCAACAGCTTGCCGGGTTTTCGATTGATGAGATGTATCCTAGTGCAGGCAGGACAGGCGATCGGCTCGTACTCGTTTTCGGAAACATCTGGATCGTCATCCAACTGGTGTTGGACGTTGAACCGGTCGCCGGGCACCTGAAAATGAAATGGCCCATCTGTCAGAATTTGATGAGCCTGCGACGCCATACCATGATCTAGCGCAAGTGGCGGCGCTGATTTAGGCGACCTGCTTACCGCCAGTGAAGCCCCCGAATCGATCCGGCGACCCAACGTGAAGCAGCCAGAGGCACCAGCTGCGCAACAATAAGCCCCGCGGCCGATGGCGGGGCTAGTTCGTTGGAGTTCTGCGGTGGCTATCACCGCAAGGGAAGCATATGCCTGTAGGGCCGCAGCGTCTATGCGGCTTGCTTCACGCGCTTGGCAATCTTCGAGATCGTCGCCCTGCTGCAGCCGGTAGCGGCCTGGATGCTGCTCCAGGATTGACCGGACTCAATCATGCGGGCGATGCCGGCATTACGCTCCACATCCTCCGCACGGCCCTTGTATAGGCCGGCAGCCTTGGCCTTGGCCTGTCCTTGGGCCTGCCGGCGTCGCCGATCGTCGTAATCTTTGCGAGCGACCGCCGCGAGCATGTCGAGCAGCATTGAATTGATGGCCTCGAACATCCGGCCGGTGAACTCGTCACGGTTCGCGGTCGCCATCATCCACGATGTCGGCAGATCCAACGCGACGACTCGGATGTGCTTGGCCGTCAGCTCGGCCTTGAGAGCTTCCCAGTCAGAAGCAGTGAGGCGGGATAGCCGGTCGACCTGCTCCACCAGGATGATGTCGCCCTGATGGGCGTCGGCGAGCAGCCGGAACAGCTGCGGCCGGGCCAGTTTGGCGCCGGACTCGTTCTCGGTGTACCAGGCGACGATTTCGAGACCGCGGTCGGCCGCAAAGGCCTTGACCTGGTCGCGGGCCTGGTTGGCGTCTTGTTCGCTGGTGCTGGCTCTGAGGTAGGCCCTGACGTAGCACATCGTGAACCCCTATGGTTTCGTTAGGATGGTTCACATCATAAGGGTTCATCTTGAATTGTCAAACGGGCTATTTGAACCAATCAAATGCTAGTTCTCTCAAAGTATACCCAAATTGAACCATCCAGAACAGGGTTGTTCCCAGAACAACCGATCCGGCCCCGGCGTCACCAGGCGCGCGAAAACAAAGGGCCCGGCGCGCTTGGCACACGCCGGGCCCAGTCGAAGGAGGAAACCAACCAGCCCGGGGGACCGGGCCGTGAAGGACGATGCAAGGGGCGTGCCGCGCGACCCTTAAGGCGCATAAGAAAGGCCCGGCGCGTCTTCGCCGGGCCAGTCAACATTGCGGATTGCGACGAGTTTATCACCGCCATATGACAGTCGGACGACGGTGCGACGCCCGGCGGCACAAGAAAGGCCCGGCGTGTCAGCACCGGGCCAGTTCGGGGTAGTGTACATCGCGTAAGGCAGGACGAGCGGCCCATTGGGAGACGCAGCAGCCGGTCGCCGATCACAGCCTACTCCTCCGCATGCGACCCCGCCACATCAAAAAACGTGCCAGTTTTCAATAGCTTAGAGCTATTCTAGGGTGCCGATTTCGGATTTTCCGCAATGCGGCCGGGCTGACCGTTGCGGCGAATTGGGATTTGTGGGGCAGACCGCCGGCGCCGGACGGGCTGGTGCAGTAGGGGTAGGTGCCGTTCGGGCCGAGGCCTGCCCCGAATTCCAACGGAGCCGAGCGCCTGCCGTTCCCTGCAGCGAACGTCGGGAACTGTTTTGGTAATTGCCGGTTGAATTGAAGGGGAGGGCCTCCGCCATGCACCTTTATAGCTACCGGGACGAAGACCGCTCGAGACACCTCGACCTGATCGGTGGACCCGGCCACCCTTGGTCGATTGACCTGGTCGCCGCAATAGCCTCTGTCCTGTTATTGGTGGGCTTCGGCTGTGCCCTAGTGGCGGTTTGGGTCCACTAGCGGGCGAGGCGCGATGGGGTCGGGGCCAGATGTCGCGCTCGAAGGGACGATTTGGGCCCAGGGCCGCACCCTTTTTAAGTTGAGAGACGCGCGCGTATTGTGGGCATGTTGCTCCCGCGCCGCTATGTACAATTTTGTACTTTCGCTGCGGAACGGAATCGGTGTGCCGCTACTTGTGCTGCATAAAGTTGCAGATGAGTACCGTGTCCAAGAACCGTTTCCACGCACGTCAGGCGGCACTAGCGCTGCTTAGGATGGCAAAGACCACCACTGATCCAGATATGGCGGCTAATCTCGTGCGGGTCGCCGCCAATCTGAAGGATCAGGTCGGGGAGCTTCCACCGGCAACCAGCGTCAAGCCGCCTGACGTGCAAACGGAAGAGTAAGGCGACTGTCACCGTTAGCCGAGGAGTACCGCCGCAGAGCGAAGGACGCCGAAGCCCTAGCCGAGGCCACCAACGATCCCATGGCCAAGGAACTCTACCGTGAGGTAGCTGAGCGTTGGCGCCAGCTTGCCTACTAGGCCGAAAGGAACAACTCGTAGGCCGCCTCAGTTGGCGGCCTTTCTTACTTCGGCGGTTGCAGTCCCGGCGATGTAAGCCACTCAGTTATGTCGGATGTGATTTCGCTCTGTTTGGCCTTCCTGAGTAGGCTGTCCCGTTTGTGTCCTGGTGCGCACGACTTGGCTTCATCGCGCAGTTGTTGAGCTTTTAGATCGTTTGAACCGGATGCGCGTCATGACGGAAACCCATCTATGACCCTGCTCCATGCCGTTAAAACTCTGTACCGAGTACAAAGGTCCTAAATGGAACTTCCAATCCGGCGGCGCGTCTCTTCGTCTCGTTGCGCCATGCATCTCATTGGCTCGCCGTTGGGGGTTCTGAGACTGTGCGTCCGCGGACTTTGAGCGCGGCCTCAAGGGCGACTTGGGCCGGGTAGAGATAGCTGGCGCCGAATCCGGTTTCGCGAAGGTACTTCTGATTTTCTTCGCTCTCCCAGAGGGTGCGCAGGGCGTCGGCCGCGGCCGTGAGCCACAGCCCAAAGCTATGCTTCGCCCAGTTTGCTGGTCTGAGCAGAATAACGCGGGCGCCCTGCATGAAGAGCGTGCGCAGATAGCGCCAAGCGTCTTGTTGAAGTCCGCCTGCTTGAGGCCTTCCTCCCCGCAGTTGTGGACCCAAGATTTGAAGTCGGCATAAAGCTCGTTCGACAAGGCCCTAAGACCGTAGGCGGCATCGCAGCGTTCATCGATATTTGGTGACAGTTTTAAAGCTCTATTTCCGAACCGGTAGGAATATTCGCGCGGCTGAAACTGTCTCTTAGGGGAGACCCAAGCGAGCAGCGGGAGGCGGCGTGACACTTCAGGTCGGGCAAATCGTGCGCTTCAACGCGCGGGGCGACCCGAGCCTTAGCTTTGTTGCGCGAGACCCTGCCGATGCGGCCGATGCGCCGACAACAGCCATTGATTGGCTGTTTGGTTTCATTGTGCCAGCGGTGACGCTGTTGCTGCTGGTACTGATCTTCGCAGTGACAATAGGAGGTGTGGCGTGATAGGCGCAGATGTTCTCCAACAGTTATTTGCCGTTCCACATCAGGAACAACAGGGAAAACCGAGCCCGCGGCATCAAGATTCATGCCAGCTTCAAAGGGGTTGGCCTCAAATCGTGTGCAGGCGCACGATCGAGCCACCAGGCACCGGCCAGCCAGAAATCGCAACCGCCTCGAGGCTGTCGTAGCGCATAAAGGCGCAAATCCGGTGGGAATATTCTCGCGGCTGGGACTGTCTCTTGGAGGGTGACCTCCAAGAGGGATGAGCATGTTGCGGAAAATCATTATCGCTCTAGTCACGTCGGCGGCAGTTGGCCTGGACGCTCTTTCGGCGCGCATAGGCGGATGGTGGCATCATCTCCGTAGACGACGCCGACGGAGCTTACTCAAGCGCAATTTGAACGATGGTACGCAAGAAAGACGCAAGAGCAGAATTGCGATCCAGTTTTTGATGCTTGCTTGCCACATAGGCGACGGCGCTGGTGGTGGTTCCCCCCGTCACGTCGGCCAAGGCGTCGATGAGCAACTCTCAATTGGCGCGGAAATTCAGGGACCGCTCCGCCCGGCCACGGCTTGGCCGGAAGCGTGATGTGGCCTCTCGCCATCCTGGCAGCGCTGGCTTTGGCCGGTTGCACTGTCGCCACTCTCAATTTGGGTGCGACCGATTACAAGGGGAAACCGCTGAGCGACGTCACGGCCAAGCTTGGGCAGCCCAATGAAGTCCGAACGATCGCGGGGCAAAAAGCCTACATATGGAACGTGGGAAATACTCTATATGCTTGCCAGATCCGGGTCGTCATGGCGGGTGATGTGGTCGACACATATGAAGGATCGGGCGACGTCAACATCTGCGCTCAATATGGTGCCCTTTCCGGCGGGCTGAAGGGCTATAGGGAATAGTCCGATGCAGGCGCGCGTCTTAGGCCCAATATCGAAATCCGGCCAGGAGGGGACATGAAAGTAAGGGTCGAGATAGATTGCACACCCCTCGAGGCCCGCCAGTCCATCGGACTCCCGGATGTCGCGCCGATGCAGATCGCGGTGATGGACGAGCTTCAGCAGCAGATGATGGCCAACATCGACAAGGCTTCTCCGGAAGCGTTGATGCAGAGCTGGTTCACCTTCGACCCTAAACTCGCGGAACGCTTTCAGGACCTTTTCGTCGCCATCATGGCAGGCCTCGGCGGTACGCGCGCCAGCAGCGACAAGAAATAGGGATTCACGCCGCCTCAGTTGGCGGCGGCGGCGGTGGCGACCTTGGAAATGGGCCCCGGCAGCAAGTGCGATGGAACGAGGCAGCCGGGCACTCCAGGCTTTGCCCCCAGGGCATTTGCTGACTCAGCGGAGTCCGCTAATGCGTCTAATCTCAAAGGCGTTACCCGGGGATACTTCAGTCGCGTCAGCCCCCAAGCACGCCTCAGTTTCTGACACGACGCGCCATAATCGGGCCCAACGAAAATCCAAGTCATCAACGTACAGTGCGCGACGCAAAATGGGGGGGACACCACATGCGTCGCGATGATCAACCGATCGAACAGGAGTCGGAATCCGTCGGCTTCGATTTTCACTTTCAAATACCGAACGGCGCCGGCAGAAAAGCCAAGTTTCGAGTGCAAGCGTGCAATTTCCACGACGCAACGGACTTTTTCCACCAAAACTGGCCAGCAATCGAATTGATGGCTCGCGAATCGTTGGCCGTGGCCGCTGACGGAATTGAGATCACGCTCGCCATGCCTCCTACCTAATCGGGCGCGCCCTATCAATCTCGAAAATCCGTGCCAGCCGGTTTAATGACGGCACGCGGGCATGCGCCGTCTTCTCCTTGCGGTCGATCCCTGCGCCTTAAAAACACGTCAGGCAACCTGCTCCAGGATTTTCTCCATCTCGGATGCCGTGTACGCGCGCAATGTTGGTCGGCGAACGTTGCCATTCTTCAGTGTGTTCAAGGCTAACCCCATTCGTTTCGTGTCATCATCAGACTCCGAGATGACGACCATGTCGTATTGTCCCTGCAACCAGAGTATTTCCTTGACCTTCACCCCATTTGCCGCCGCAGTCTTTTAGCGGCTTCTGATCTCTTGACCGTGTCCTTGATGGTTTTGAGACCTTGTTCAGTGAAATTGATTAGCGTGACGTAGGTGGTCATGGTTTTTTCTCCAAATGGAGAGTCCTTGTCGGAAATGCTTGCTGCCCTGCCTCCAAACAGGGTGTCGATACAACCATGTGAACCCCGATCGGGCTTTGACTGGGATCAACGCCTCGTCACAACGGCCCCCTCCTCAGGCGCTTGCGCTTGCCTCGAAAGGGCTGTTCAGGACGGCAAAGATGAGCCTATTCGATGACCTCGTCGGCGCGGCCAAGCAGTGTGATTGGTAAGCTCAGTCCAAGCACTTTGGCAGTCTTGAGGTTGATGATTAATTCGATTTTGCTCTGTTGAACTACCGGCAGATCGCCGACGTTTTCGCCCCTAAGGACACGGCCTGCGTAGATACCTGCTTGCCGATACACAGCGTTGACGTCGCTCCCATAGCTCATTAGGCCGCCTTCGTCGACGAAGGTGCGCCATTCGTACAGCATTGGCACAGATGCGCGTGCAGCAGCTGCAACGACTCGCGCACGATTGTCGTACACGATGGGACCAGTCTCGATGAGGGCGCCGGAGCCGTCACGAACGAGCGATGCGACGGCCAATTCGAGGTCGCTATGCCCGTCCACTCGTGCGACAGCAAGCTTGAGGCCGAATGCCTCGGCCGCGCTTTGTAAGTCGTGTTGTTCGTCATCGTAGTCGAGGATGTTTGTGTCGACCAACCATCCGAGGGTCGTGACCTTTGGCACCACCTCGTGCAAAAGCTCCACGCGTTTCGCGATTAAGGCATTGCTGCTGGATGTGAAGAGGCTCACTACAGTCAGATTCCCACCTGGATGATTTATGCTGGCGACAAGACCACGCTTGACAGGATCGCCTGCAGCGGTGGCGACGATCGGAATCGTTGTGGTTGCGTCTTTGGCTACGCGCGTTACCTTCTCGCTGCCGGCGGTGACGATCACCGACACCTTTCGACGAACGAGATCGTCGGCGAGCGAGGGCAGAAGTTCATAGTTCCTGCGAGCCCAGCGAGGCTCGATTGCAACATTCTGACCCTCGGTGAATCCAGTTTCGTGAAGCCCGCGCTTGACGGCGGCGAGCCTGGGTGCAAACCCCTCAGGGGTGCCGTCGGCCAGAAATCCGACCACAGGCGCGGCCCGCTGCTGTGCGCGAGCAGTCACCGACCATCCGGCGGCGGTGCCACCAACCAACGTGATGAAATCGCGGCGTCGCATTGCCTCCCCGGAGAACAAGGACCACCCATCGACCGACACAAACTTAGCACACTTTAAGGGGCCAGGCGTGAGGTCAGGCGGCGGTCTTAAGCGGCTGCCGATGTCCGAGTTTGGTCATTCTCAAGAGCCGGCCGGCTCTGCCTGCCGGTTCCTGTCTGCTTCTCTCCGAAAGCGACCGAAGCGCTACCTTGCAGCGACATGACGCGACGGGGCCATGAGCCGACTTCCCCCCTTATTCAATCGGGGGTCAGCCGATACAGGTAAGCTTACGCTTTACCGTGTCGTCCGCCCCGCACTTTTGTTCTCGGGTCGCAGTTATAAACCGCCTGTCCACAGCCGGCAGAAACGCGGCTAATGTCAGCGCAAGCCTTCGGGTTCGGAGGCTTGGATGGCAGCAGTATTTTTTGTGGCGGTCGGGATCTCTTGCTGGTTGGTCAGTCGCGCAGTGGATTCTCGTTTATGAAGCATCTCGCGAAGTGGCTCCTCAAGGAGGCCTCTATCGCAATAAGCCATACGCCGCTGGTCAAGCTAGGGCTTACTCTGCTCCCTTAGCTTTTGGTGTCCAGCCAGCCTCGTAGCCGCTTCGGCTCCAAGATGTAGCGATCATCACCGATCTTCTTCATGCCAGCCTCGGACCAGGGCGGACGGCCCAGTTCCAGGTTCGCCATGACAAGCGAGGCGCCGACGTGCGGCCGGACTTTCATGGGACAAGCCAGCCGCGGTCACGAGGGGATATTGATCGGCAAAAAAATAAAGCCCGCCTATCGCACGGGCTTCGATCAACACAGACGGAGAGTAAATCGAGGCATCCTGCCGTAAGCCGCAACGTGCCCACCTCGCGCCAGATCAAACTGGCTCACGGATCAGTGACTCGCCTTGATTTTGTGACACGTATCACTGCAGCCATCCGACTTTTTGCTTAGGGTTCTCGGACTGATTGCAGCGCTGTCGATTTGGGGCAGAGCAATTGAGGCGGTTGGCACTCGCCGCTTTGATATCCTTCGCACAGGGCGGCCCCACAAATCTCGCTTAAACCATACTTGTTATTCGTACAGCCATGCCACTTCTTTCGGGCACGGAGGGGTTCCCATGACCAAGCATCGAAGGATTACCGGATTCGTGATTGTCGCTCTGCTCGCTGTCGTCGCCACTACCGCCAACGTGCGATCGCACTCGCATTCGACCGGCCTGCTCACAGCATCGCCCGCGATGTCGCCTGGGGAACTGACGGTCGCCATGAAGAACCTCCCGACCGAGGATTTCGACGACCAGTCGCTGATTTTCCCGAGGGGCACAAATCGTTAAGCACTGGATCAAGGTCAAGAACCGCCAACATCCAGCGATGAGCCGGGTGATGGAGGCGTTTGCGTAGACTCCTTCTCCCGGCTTCAGACGTAAATCGCTGGCCCAGCTGACCTGTTCTGGCCCGCTCCATGGCTCGATAAACCTCAGCCGTAGGCTATCCTGATCTCAACGAGAGCTAGGTGACACGATGAGGCGGGCGACGAAGAAATCCCCGGCTTCACCACCCCGGAAGCAATGAGCTTCTGTTTCTCGCGCTTGAGTTCACTGTCATCGTGGCCGATCACGCGATGGCCCCGGCAAGAGATAGCGGCCCTTGCAATTTGCTATTCTCTCTTGGCACCGCCTCTCGCATCGGGCTTCACATCCCGCCAGCTTTTCGATCGGGATCATCATGTTTCGGAGGAGGCCGCTTTTCACAGTCGACGGCTCGGGCGCAGTTCGCGCCTGCCCGACCAGGGATCGCGGAAGCCAGGGCTCGTTTGGATCTTCTTAGCCTTCTCTTCCTCGCTGCTGTTCGTCGCGGCCTGGGCGGATGTGACCATGGTATATTTCCGGCATGACCGAGCCATGCGGAAGGATCTTGGCTAACTGCCGAACATTTCGCCAATCGGCGAAAGGTCAGCCACCCTTGCTGCCAGTAGAGCCCAAATCCAACCCCGCCTTGATTTCTCGTAGAGGTGCTTATCGAACCGCGGATCAGATCAATGTGATGATGTTGTGATCTTGATCGCAGTACCAACTGCTGGCCTCCAAACGTACATCTTTCAAACACTAAAATAGGAGGAAACCATGCGTAAGATCGTTCTCGCTCTTATCGGTGCAGCCTTGATGGCCGGCGCAACCACAGGGACCGCCTACTCAAAGCAGCGTCATAACGCTCGCGATGCGCGGCAGTTCACCAGCCAGCAGTTCCGCAACTCCAATGCCGGTGAGGTACCCGCTCTGCCGCGAACGTGGTCCGGTGCCGCGGGCGCCTGGGGGAGCTACACCGGCTTCGGGGGATGATGTCCGAGCAGCACCGGGTGACGCAACGACAAATCAGCTCCACTGCAGAGGCCAACCGTCGTGAAATACACAGGCTTCACCCCCAACGCGGCTGGGCAGCATAGGCGTTTATTGGCCATTCCATTTCGAGATTTTGCTGAAACAAAAATCCTTTTCCGACGGGGAATGTCTTCAAGCCAAGGGGAGTCAACACGTGTGGCTGGAGCGAATCGCAGGAGGCTCAAATGACCAAATTAGTGCTCAGGTGTGTGACGCAGGGAACGTTCCTGACGGCGCTGATCGCTGTGCTATCATTCACTCCAGCTTTTTCGTTCGGAGGAGGTGGAGTAGGAGGAGGAGGAGTCCCTGCTGGCTTGCTGCGCCTGGACCCGCCGCCTTCGCCGACGTCGTCGTACCCGAGGCGGTCGGGCATCAAAGCCACCCACAAGATCAAGAAGAACACTAAGGAGTCCAGCATTCGACGACCCCGCCTTTAGCCTAGGTTACGTTACCGCGCAGCCTATGCAGGGATCGACGACCGCAACGATTATGCCGCGCTATCGAGCACTTGACGGCGCTTGACCCCGGCATGCTCAGCCTCTCGTTGGACCGTATCGTACATGCCACGGGAGTAGTGAGGCGCCGACGCACGGGCCGCCTTCTGTGCGAGCAGAGAAGAATTTTATCTTTGCCAAATCCCCTTTGGAATGGACGGACCATCGCTGGCACGCCATGCTCTAGCTATGGGACAGATTGACCGGCTGACTTGCCCAAAGTGTGGGGCAAAGTTAATTGCAACGCCTTCTCTAAGTACCAATGGGCTAGGGACACTGCATTGCCCCGATTGCCACTGCCTCGATCCCTTCAAGAGCGAGAGGGCAATGGGATGGCTCAAGAGCGAGCTACAACCGCCTAAGAGATAGCGGCCCTTTGGAAAAGGCGGCTGTTGCGACGAGCAGCGGTGGAAGCCGCACTTGTGCCTCCTTCAGGTCATCGTTTGTTCAAAGACACCCGTTTGAGTTGGCATTGACGAATCGCACGCCGGACGTACGCGGGCGGTTCTCACGAACCCTGGCTTCCTAGCTGGGGTTTTTCGTTAGCGGATCCGCTGCAGCCGTCACGTGGCTTTCGCCGTACCTTCAAAAATCCTTGCTAAACTCGCCTCATAAGTTCGTAGCGGCCCAGACTAGCCCTGGCTCAGACCCCCCATTCGGAGCCAGGGCTTTTTCGTTGCCCTGGTGCATGATCAGGAGAAGGCCCCAATCCCTAGCGGCTTCCCTCTTGCGTTGATCGGCCGCCTCCGGCTCGAGCGCGATGGTGATCGCACCGCCTGATTACCCATGGCGCGGGTACAGTTTGACCGACCGATATCCGTGAGCAACGTTGACTTAAATCAACGAACTGATCTGGATCGTACCCAACGATGTAGCGTTTAGGCTGGAGGAGAAATCCCATGGCAGACCAAGCGAACCCGTTTGAAGCAGTTCAAGCCATGATGCTTGAAAATCTTGAAAAGGTGCAAACCGCCACCCAAAGCTACATCGACACGGTTGGAAAGGCGATGCTCGGCTTTCCGGGTGTCAAAGAAGATCAAATAGCTGACTTCAAGGCATACCTAGAGCGGAAAGTTGCAGCAAACCGGGATTTCGTGGAAAAACTTTTGCGTGCAAAGGATTTCCCAGAAGCCATCCGCATTGAGGTCGAATACTTTCAAACTCAATTGAAGGCCGCCGCCGACGACGCTCGCCAAATCGGCAGCAAAATGGCGAGCGCACTCAACCGCTCAACAGGCTGAATTCAAGGCTAATCTCGAACGCCTACTGGCGCGCAGACCGGAAGGCATTTTCGTCAATCCCTTCGAACAGGGTGAAATCGGGCCGGACCTGTTCCGCAAAGCCTGCGAGTTCGGGTTTGAGGGATTGGTCTCGAAACATCGTGATCGGCCCTATCGCGCCGGCCGTTTGCGTAAACTACTTTTTTTCAATCCAGCGATTTAGTTCTGAAGCCGGGATGATACGACGAACTGGCTGATACCCGTTCAGCAATGTGCCCGCGATGATCTTGTGACTGTCGGAGAGCATCTCCTTCGCATATTGCTTGGCTTCGACCTCCGTCGGAAATGTCTTGGTCTCTCTGCGAGGTGTCCAATGTGCAAGTTGCCCTCGTCTTAGAGCTTTTACGAGCTGTTGCCGGAGACCTGCGGGCACGCCGAATACGCGCCGTCATCCTCACCGAGCAGCCGGTCAACGATCACCTCGGCCCCCGGCGGCAGCGAGTACACCCTGGACTATTTTTGCTCGCGTGCGTCTATGCGTCCCCAAGACGGCCGCAGAAGGTGGTATTCTGCATGCAAGGGGCCTTGTCGGAGGCCGCCGTATGCATCTTCACCTGTATCGAGACGAAAGCCGCTCTGGGCACTTCGACCTGGTGGGCGAAGGCGACCCACCCGTGGACCGTTGACTTGGTGACCGTGACAGCCGCGGGCATCCTTGTGGTGGGCTTAGCCAGCGCTCTCGTCGCACACTTGGTCCGGTAGGCCAGTATCAGCGCCAGTAATAGCATTCCTGGGCATCGGGGATCGTTGGCCCCGACATACTGTCAAGTGGGCGGCGGGGGCGGTTTTATGAGAACGCGCTCCTAGCATCCGCCGAACGCCCGCGAAGCGAAATCGCCTGCGCCCACACAGCCCGCGCTCGATGAGACACCGCCGCCAGCACCACCAGCGCCCGACGTGGCGTTGGGCTTGACGGTATGCGCGTTGGCGCCGATGCCTACTGGTCCCGTTATCACAGCCCCTGCTTCCGCCGGAATCTGATAGGTGGGGGCGCCGAGCGGATCGGACGCGCAGCCGAACGCCGTCAGAGCGGCGCTCAGCGATGCGCCGAACGGACAGGGTACCAGCACCGGCGCTTGGATACTGAAGCCTCCTCCCGTTACGCCGGTCGCTCCCTGACCGGACGGCACCACCGCGCCTGTCACCGTGCTCGCTGCGTTGGTCGGCGAGTTGACCTGCGCGTGAGTGGTGCCAGACACGCCAAGCCACAGGGTGACCGCAAGGATGAGCGTTCGTTTCATCGCGCTCTCCTGTCTTGCCGAAGCGACGATGAGTGTCGTGATACGCTTCCGCCCGCCTGTTGCTTCAAACGCCTCCGACGCAGAGGGGGTTCCTTGGAATCGCGCTTCCATTTCGCGCCGACACAAAACGCTGCGGTTAGCCTGCAATTGGCCAGCATCCGCTTACGCCACGGCCATGTCAAACGGAACAAACAAGTCCCGGACCGATTTGATACTTCAAAAGGAGAGGGACATGGACGAACGTGTAACAGCCCACATTGTGGGCCTGGGTATTTCTGTCGGTTACTTCTTGTGCATAGCGCTTGCCGCTGCCGCCTTGATGTGACGATGAACCCACTCCGGCTCTAGCCTCGGCCCTCGCCCGTGCTCGCGCCGTGTCCCTGACCTTGTTAGTCATACCAGTCCTTGCGATCACCCGGCAGCAGCTTGCCTCGCGCGCAACCCGTCGAGAACGAGGCCCGCAGTTTTTCCAGTTCGGTTTCCAGAAAATGGTTGGCGACGATCAGCGCCTTGACTGCCTCTCGCGCATCACCGCCGCATGCCGCGATGGCTTCATCTGCCGCCGCCTCTAGCAGGTCGGTGTCCGATTGCCTGAGTTGGTTGGTGCTGAGGGCATCTTCTGAGCATAAGAACAAAACACGAACGGCAATGCAAGCCACTTTCTGGGGGCGTCGCCCAGAAGCCGGTACAACGAGGATCGCGCGTGCAAACTATCGCTGGGCCGATATGATTAGACCTTCATTGAAGCGATTTACGGGGGACGGGCAGATTTTTTAATTATTTGGAGTTGCGTCATGCCGCATTCAGCCACCCTCGTACCCGAAGAAGACACCCGCCGTGACATCTATCTCGTGCTGGACGATTTCGGCTCTCTCGGCAGGGTATGGCGTGAGACCGACGAAGCGGGAACCAACCGCACGTGGATGATCCGTAGTTTACTCGAAGGGCAATATGCAAATCCGGTTCGCATTGTTGCCTTCAATACGGCTGAAGGCTGGTCGCGTGATGTGACGTCGGACATCGCCGACGAGCTGCGCCGAAGTTACGTTGAGTACGACGAAGTACCCACCTCAGTTCTCAAATTCTTAGAGACCGTCACCCGGCATTGAGTGAGCCATAGGTGATCAGCGCGTGCCGGATACACTCGCCTAAGCTCAATGCCACCCCCACCACCGTCCGGCTCTCCAGACTTCAACATCAAGCGGGATATTCCCCAGGGAAGGGAACTATGCGTAAGACCCTCACGAGCCTAGTTCTCCTCGCCGCTCTTACCGGAGGCATTTGTGGCGCAAATGCTGAACATGTTACGCCAGACGAACTCGCATTCAATTCGCTTCAGTCGCAGAATGTTCAGGAGTTTGCCAACCAGTTCAAGCAGTTCACGAAGACGGATTTGACGGTCGAGGTTTTAAAAAAATTGGGGCTTTGGGCTTCTGCTGCCGCTGCCACCGTGGACATGGCAGAGAAGAATAAAGCAAAACCAACAATTCATGACCCGCATCATTGCAAGGGCGATACGTGCTTTGAACAATGGGCGTACAATGTTGGTGAAAACAAACTCGGTCTTGAAAAGGATGGGCAGGTTACCAAGCTGGTAACGACGAACAATCGCGGCAGTGTTGAAGCAACTCAATACTGCTATGACTATGTTGGTATTATCTCGTGTACGTCTGACGTTAAGAATGGTCACAAACTGAAAAGGTTTATGTGGTTTGGACTAAAGCAGGAAGGAAAGGGTCTCATTGCTCAGCTTTATTGGGCTGATAAGGATGATCTTATTGGACCATGACGCCCCGTGCTTTCGGGCTCCCGCAGATTGATCGCTCTCCGCATCAAGCTGCAACACTCGCGCTAAATAGGGACACCATGGCCCACATCTTTTCAATAAATGACAATTGACATGCAACGTGAGCGGCTAGGCCGCCAGCGCGTGAAGCAGCCGGGCCACCTGCTGTAGCGGCTTGTCGTCATCCGCCCGATGTTGCGGCAAAGGTCGCGGGCTCTCCGACCATCGGCGCCAGAAGTCCTTGAACCGATTTGACGCACCCTCGGTTTAAGAGCCCTCGTATTTGAACGACAATTTGACCTTCGCGCGATATGCCTCGACCTTTCCCTTCCCGTCGAGCTGCATATCGAGTTCGGCGATTTCTGCGACACGAAGGTCGCGGAGAG
>Ga0210407_10001108_pt1 | contig 26386 bp, 16 predicted proteins | sample IncBWC27MmetaG_FD_150860 | JGI IMG/M metagenome (GOLD analysis project Ga0210407, IMG submission 150860) | Forest soil microbial communities from Barre Woods Harvard Forest LTER site, Petersham, Massachusetts, United States - Inc-BW-C-27-M | ecosystem: Environmental > Terrestrial > Soil >...
CCGCTGCGCCGGAAGGTAGCACGCTATCCCGGCCACCGCCAGCTGCAGCAATGGCAACCCAAGGAAGGAAACCGGGTCCGCCGCCTGCACTCCGAAAAGCAGCGACGAAAGTGCCCGCGCCAGAAGGAACGATATCGGGAGCCCAATGGCCAACCCCAGCGCCGTCAGCAGCATGCCGCTGCGCAGCACCAAGGCCAGTACATTACCCGTTTGCGCTCCCATCGACATGCGGATTCCGATCTCGTGCGCTCTCTCGCTCACGGAATAGGACATCACGCCAAACACCCCGACCGACGCCAGCACCAGCGCAATAACTCCCAGCACCGCCATCATGGTCGCCACGTAAGCAATGCCGACGATCGATTCGGTGATCACCTTGTCCATGGGCTTGATGTTGTAAAGCGGCAGATTCGGATCGACCGCCGCAATTTCCGCGCGCGCTACGGAAATGAATTTCATCGGATCGCCTTCCGTGCGCAGCACCACCGTCGTGTACCCCGGAGGAGACTGCCGGAATGACCGGTAAATCGTGGGAATGTTGTCTTTGACGATCCAGCTGTAGTGCACGTCGTTCACTACTCCGACGATAGTCAGCCACGGGCCCTCGGCTTCCAGCTTGCCGTCCTTAATATGGCGGCCCAGCGGATTTTCGCTGGGAAAATAACGCCGCGCGAGGCTTTCGCTGATCACTGCGACGCGCGGTGAATCTGCGCCGTCCGTGTCGCTCAGCACACGACCGTCGCGCAGCGCGATATTCAGCGTGTTGAAATAATTCGGCGTGGTGGTCTCCACGATGGCGCTGCGGACTTCGCCGCGCTGCGCCAGCGGCCGCCCTTCAATCGAAAACTCTCTTTGGTCGATGCCTCCGCCATCCGCGTAGGGAACATGCGTCACCAGCGCCGCCGCTTGTACTCCGGGGACGGAGCCGAGCCGGCGCAGGATTTGTTCGTTGAAACTCAGCCGCGCCGCCGGCTGCCCGTATTGCTGTTCCGGCAGAGAGAAATTAAACGCCAGCAGCGTTTGCGGCGAGTAACTCTCATTTACATTCAACAGTCCCTGGAAATTTCTTACGAGCAGGCCCGCGCCCACGAGAAGAACCAGCGCGAGGGCAACTTCGGACACCACCAGCGCTCCACGCAGGCGGTGCCGCGTGCGGCTCACGGAGGATCCGCGACCGCCTTCCTTCAGCGTTTCCGCGATGTTCGTGCGCGATCCCAGGACGGATGGCGCGATCCCCGAAATCACTCCACTCAGCACGGCGACGACCAGCGCGAATAAAAATGCTCCGGGGTCCAGCCGGATCGTCTTCCATCCGGCGACGAATCGCGCGACGTCCGGCGGCATGTGCGCCAGAATCATTTGGATGGACCATTGCGCAAGGAACAAACCGAGCGCCGCGCCTGCCAGCGAGAGCAACGTACTTTCGATGAGCAACTGGCGAACGACTCTCCAGCGGCTGCCGCCCAGCGCCGTGCGCACCGCAAACTCGCTTGTGCGCCCGGTGACTCGCGCGAACTGCACATTCGCGACGTCGGCGCACGCGATGAGCAAGACAAAAGCGACCGCTCCCATGAGCAAAATCGTGTATTGCCGCGTCAGCGTTCCGGTGATGAACTCCCGCAGGGGTTGCGGTTGCAAACGCCATGCTTTATTCGTATCAGGATACGCTTGCGCTTCGCGCTCCGAAATGGAGCGCATTTCCGCGGCACCTTCGGCAAAAGAAACACCGGGCCTGAGCCGTCCGAGAACCCACAGCCAGCGATTGTCACGCCGCAGCCGTTCTTTGGTGGTCAGCATCAGCGGGATCCAGGCTTCCGCGGGCATCGGATAATCGAAGCCCTTCTTCATGACGCCGACCACATTGAAGCTTTTGCCATCCACTTTGATGACGCGCTCCAGGATGTTCGGGTCGGAGGCGTAGCGCTGTTCCCACAGGCCATAGCTCAAAATGATTTCCTGATTGTGGCCGGGTTCTTCCTCTTCCGGAAGAAACGTGCGGCCCATCAGCGGCTGCACGCCGATCATCGGGAAAAAATTGGCGGTAACTTGAAAGTCCTGAACTTTTTGCGCTTCGCGGTCGCCGGTGAGGTTCACTTCGTCCCAGGCGTAAGCGGACAGGTCGTCGAACGAATGCACCTCTTTTTTCCAATCGAGGTATGTCGCGGGCGCTACCGAATTGAAGTCAACCCCGAAGCTCGATCCGCTGTCCTGAGTGGATACGCGCGAGTCCACCAGGGCGACGATGCGTTCGGAATTTTCGAAGGGGACCGGATGCAGTAGAAACGCCTCGGCCATGCTGAACATCGCCGTGTTCGCGCCGATGCCCAAACCCAGCGCCAAAACGCAAACAATCGTGGCGACGCGGTGCTTGATCAACATGCGCAGGCCGAAGCGAACGTCTTGCCAGATGGATTCCATGGAAGCCTCCTGCCTCTTGCGCGTTATCTACTCGACGCTCGGACGACGGCAAGTGTTTCCGGCATTCGGCTCCGCGCGCTAGTAGCGTGTGCGTTAGAGGCTGACGCCGGCTTCCTTCGTTTCCTCGACGATGCGGCCGTCGAACAGATGAATGTTGCGTTCGGCGAAATTGGCGTAGCGCTGGTCGTGCGTGACCATGCAAATGGTCGCGCCATTGCGGTGCAAGTCGCGCAGCAGCTCCATCACGGCTTCGCCGTTCTTCGAGTCCAGGTTACCGGTCGGCTCGTCGGCCATTAAGATGAGGGGATCGCCCACCAGCGCGCGCGCCACGGCGACACGCTGTTGTTGACCGCCGGAGAGCTGTGAAGGGTAATGCTTGAGGCGGTGCGCCATGCCCACGCGTTCGAGCGCATGCTGCACTTTTTGTTTGCGCTCCGCGGCTCCGGTACCGCGATAGGTGAGCGGCAACTCGACATTTTCATAAACTGTGAGGTCGCCGATCAGGTTGAACGCCTGAAAGATGAAGCCGATCTCGCGGTTGCGAATGCGCGTGCGCTCGCTGATGGTCAGCTTGGAGACCGGCTGGCCATTCAGTTCGTAAAGGCCGTCGCTCGGAGAATCGAGCAGCCCGAGAATCGAGAGCAGCGTCGACTTGCCGCAACCCGATGGCCCGGCGATCGAGATGTACGTGCCTTTCTTGATCTCCAGGTGAATTTCCTCCAACGCGTGCGTCTCCACTTCGTCGGTGTAGAAGACTTTCTTGACGCCTTCCATCTTGATGAGTGTGTCGGTTGCTGCTGGCATTTTTTCGTTCCTCCAAAAAATTTAATTTCCAAACTCTTGGCCGTGCCCGAAAAGTTTCAAGCCGATCTTAAAATCACTCCGCAAAAATTTATTCGTACCGCAGCGCCACCAACGGATCGACGCGTGTTGCACGCCGCGCCGGCAGATAACAGGCAAAAAATGCCACCGCAGCGAGCAGCACAGTAATCGCCCCAAAAGTAACCGGATCGTGCGGGGCAATTCCGAAGAACAAGCTGGAAATGAGCCGCGCCATGACCAGTGCTCCAATCAATCCGATTCCAACTCCCAGAACCGTCAGCAGCATCCCTTCGCCTACGACCATGCGCAAAACGTCTTTGGTTTGCGCTCCGATGGCCAGCCGAATGCCTATCTCCTGCGTGCGTTGCGATACAGCGTAAGACATCACACCGTAAATTCCTACCGCCGCGAGCACCAGTGCCAGAAGCGCGAAGAGCACCAAAAGAATCAGGTTCAGCTTGGTCTGCGCCATTGAATTGGCGAGCAACCGGTCCATTGTTGCGACCCCAAACACTGGCAGATCCTTGTCCAGCGTGCCTACTGCCTCGCGAATTGCCCCGGTCACGGACTCCGGCGCCACCGTGGTGCGGACCGCCAACGTCATCTGTAGATATCCAGACGATTGGGCCAGTGGAAAGTAAGCCTGCTCGCGGCCCTTTACGTCCAGAGCGTACTGTTTTACGTGCCCGACAACGCCGACAATCGTACGCCAGCGAATCTGCTTCGGATTGCTGTCGGGTACGGTATCAAAAGCCAGCCGCTTTCCGATCGGGTCCGAATTTGGCCAAAAACGGTTCGCGAAGTCGGTGTCCACAATGGCTACGTACTGAGACTCGGCGGTTTCGCCGGCCGTGAAAAAACGTCCCCGAACGAGCGGAATCTTCATGCTTTCTAAATAACCGGACGTTGCAGCTCGGGCATCTGTTTCCAAGTAGGGGAGAATCGCGCTTCCTGGGCCGTCAAAGGTGGTTCTTTGGGCGGATTGGACGGCGGTGTCTTCCAGGAAAACGGAGCCAGACGAATACTCGCCATTGAGGGGGAGTTCGGAGACCGCCCCGACGGATTGGACGCCCGGCATAGCCTGAACCTTGTCCATAAGCTCCCGATAGAAGCTATTGCTTTTGGTGTCATTGGGATAACGGTTTTTGGGCAAAGAAAGTTCCGTAACCAACACGTGATCCGGCTGGAAGCCAGGATTGACCTCTAGGAGGCGCTGAAAGCTGCGAATCATCAGACCGGCGCCGACGAGCAGCATGAGAGCCAAGGCTATCTCGCTGACCACCAAGGCGTTGCGGACCCGGTGACTGGCAGAGCCGGCAGTGCCTCGGCCGCCTTCGCGGAGGGTCAGCGCCAAATTGGAGCGAACCACTCGGAAGGTGGGAACAAGGCCAAAAGCCAAGCCGGTTCCCAGCGAAAGCAAAGCCGTAAATAGGAGCACTTGGGAGTCGACTCCGATGGCGCCTGCATTGGGCAAGTTGTCTGGGCTCAATACTTTAATGGCTTCCACCCCCCAGGTGGCCAGCAGCAAGCCCAAGGTGCCACCCACAGCGGCCAAGAGCAGATTCTCGGTCAGCAACTGGCGCCCGAGCCTCCAAGCTCCGGCACCCATCGCGGCGCGAATGGAAACCTCCTTCTCGCGGGAGGAGGCGCGGACCAGAAGCAGGTTGGCGACATTCGCGCAGGCAATCAGGAGGACGAAGAAAACGGCGGCGAGCAGAACGAGCAAAGCCTGGCGGACGTTGCCGGTAAGTTCCTGCTGGAGAGGGACAGCGTAGACGCCCCATCCGATGTCGAGGCCATTCCGCTGGTAGTAATTGGGATACTCGCGGGCCAACTGTTTTGCGAAACGGTCCAAGTCAAAGCCGACCTGGTGGAAGGATAGGCCTGGTTTTGTTCGTCCGAGAACTCTCAAATAGTGTGAGCCGCGACTCCCGGGTTTGGCGCGGTCGAGGCCGAGCGGGGTCCAGATTTCCTGCTTTCCGGCGAAGGCGAAGGTCTGGGGAAGAACGCCGACGATGGAATAGAGTTTGTCATCGAGCCGGATGGATTTTTGCGTGATTTGTGGGTCGCCGCCGAATTGGCTTTTCCAGAGGGCGTAGCTAAGAAGGGCGACTTGATTTTTTCCCGGCTGGTCTTCCTCGGGAGAAAAAACGCGTCCGACGAGTGCATTTGTTTCAAGAACATCGAAAAGACTGGCGGTAGATTGCGCCGCGGCGATGCGGACCGGATCTTTGCCCTCGGCGGTGAGGTTCAATCCGTCGCCGAGCGAATAGGCCGCCACATTGGAAAAAGATTGCTGCGTGTCTTTCAGTTCCCACCATTCGGGATCGGAGGTCCAGTTTTTGGGAAGTCCCTCACTGTCCATTTTTCCCCATACATTGACGAGCTGTTCGGAGTGCGGGTAGGGAAGAGGGCGCAGCAATACCGCGCTGACCACGCTGAAGATGGCGGCGTTTGCGCCAATTCCCAGCGCGAGAGTGAGAACTACGATGGAGGTAAAGCCCGGGCTCTTGGCGAGCGTGCGTATTCCAAAGCGAACGTCTTTCAGCAGCGTTTCCATCAATCGCTCCTATTCATAGCGCAACGCCACGATGGGGTCGATGCGGGTGGCGCGGCGCGAAGGGATGTAACAAGCCGCCGCGGCCACGGCGGCGATGATGAAGATGCAGACCACGTATACCGCGGCATTGCCGGCCTGCACGCCAAAAAGGAGAGATTCGCTGTACTTCGCGAGTCCGTAGGCCAGTGGCAGGCCGACGGCGACTCCGGTGAGCACCATCCAGCCGACTTCCTTGAAGATGATTCCGCGGACGTGGCCTGTCTCCGCGCCGAGCGCCAAGCGGATTCCGATTTCGCGCGTGCGCTGCAGCACGACGTAAGCAAGCACGCCGTAGATTCCAAGGGCGGCGAGCACGGCCGCCAAGCCGCCAAAGCCGGCGGAAAGCGCCGCGACGATCCGCTCGGCGAAAAGATTTTCGTCGACCACGCGGTTGACGGTCTTCAAGTCGCGGAGCGGAAGGTTAGCGTCGATCTGGCGGACGGTTTCACGAAGGGCTCCGCCGATCAGCAGCGGGTCTTGCTGGGTGCGAATGTAAAAGCTCATGCCCATGAGCTTTCCGGCCTGGGAATACGGCAGATAGAAATGAGGGTCGTGCGGGGTACGGACGTTGGACTCTTTGGCGTTCTGTACGACCCCCACGATTTCAATATCCGGCTTTACGTTGTTGCCCGCACCCATAGCCATGTGAACGCCGATAGGACTTCGCTTGGGAAAAAATTCCTTGAGCATCGATTCGTTGATGATGGCCACTTTTGTGCCGGTTGTTGAATCGGCGGCATTAAATTCGCGCCCAGAGAGAAGGGGGACACGCATAGCGGAAAAATAATTGGGGCTGATGGCGGCATGGTGGACGCCGTGGTCATCGCTTTCGAGATTTTCGCGGCCCTCGACCGTAATGTTCGAGCTCATGTCCGAGCCGGTGAGTATGGGGAGTTCGGCGGTGCCCACGGATTGGACGCCGGGGATGGCGGCCAGGCGTTCGCGGAGTTGGTCAATCAGCAGGACGGTTTTTGGCGAGTCGTAGCCGCTTAGCTCTGGAGAGATGGAGAAAGTGATGAGGTTTTCGGGATGGAGGCCGAGATTTTGCTGGCGAAGATTCCACAAAGTTTGCGTGAAGAGCGCGGAACTCGCCAGGAGCAAAAGCGTGAAGGCGACCTGACCCGCGACGAGGACTTTGCGGAATCGCACGTGGCCGATGCTCGCGGAGATGGAGGTCCCTTGATCCTTGAGCGATTGAGAAACGCCGGACTGGGCCACGCGCCACGCGGGAATCAATCCGAAAAGAATGGCGGATGCGAGTGACGCGGCCACCACGAATCCAAGGATGCTTCCATCCACGGTTGCGTTGAGCCCGTGAATTCCTGCTTCCGAAACAACCGCCTGCGTCAGAAGATTCATCAACCAGACGCCCAGCATCAGTCCCAATCCGCCGCCTGCCAGAGCGTAAATGAAACTCTCCACCATTAGTTGGCGCATGATCTGGACTCGAGTTGCGCCCATGGCTGCGCGAATGGCGAATTCACGCTGGCGCGCTGCGCCTCTTGCGAGAAGCAGGTTCGCCACATTGGTACAGGCGATCAGGAGCACCAGCGCAACCATCACGAAAAGGGCTTTTAGCGCGGGGCCGGAGTCGCGCTGCGTGGTAGTCCGGCCTTGCGCGCCGGAGTAAAGGAAGATTTTCTTGTTCAGAAATTCCTGCAGGTCTTTGCCTCCGGAACGAAGGTGGATTGTTGCCGCTTGTTGTTCGAGCAGGGGGTGATAATCGACGTTGATAGCCGCTTGCGCTTGCTGGAGGGAAACACCGTTTTTGAGGCGAGCGAAGATGGCAAGAAAGGAATCGTTCCAATCGTCGAGGCCGTTGCGGATGGGCATCATCTGGGGCTTCATCGTGATGGGGACGAAGATATCGGGAGTTTGGCCGACTTGCAGGCCGGTGAAGCCCGCCTGTGCTACCCCCACGATGGTCATCGCCGTATTGTTTACAAGAATGGTTTGGTTCAGCACGGCGGGACTGGCGGCGAAGTGTTCCGTCCAATAGCCGCGGCTCAAGACCAGCACGGGGTGTGCGCCTTGCACGTCATCGTCGGCGGGACTCAAGAGACGGCCGAGCGTGGGGCGAACACCGAGCACGTCGAAATAGTTTCCGCTGACGAGTTCGCCGGAGCCCGGGTCGGTTTGACCGTGATTGGCAATACTTGCTGAGAATTGGTAGCGAGTAATTACACCATCGAAGACCGTGGTGTTTTTCGCGAGACCTTCGTAGAGAGGGTAGGAAAAGACTTCTGAATCGTCGCCGTCGCTCCAAGTATGTCCATGATGACGTCCTGGCGATTTCAGCATCACGAGCTGCTTGGGATTTTTCACCGGCAACTGTCGAAGTAAGATTTGGTTGAGCAGCGAGAACATCGCGGTGTTGGCGCCGATGCCGAGGGCGAGGGTGAGGACGGCGATGGCGGTGAAGCCGGGATTTTTCGCCAGCATGCGGAGGCCGTAGCGGATGTCTTGCCAAAGTGTTTGCATCGTCAACCCTCGAATACTATGTGAGAACGCAAAGTCATTCGTAACGCAGCGCAACCATCGGATCGACACGCGTAGCGCGGCGCGCCGGTAAGTAGCAGGCGGCAAACGCTACGCCCGCGAGCAGCACCGCAACACCCAGGAATGTCAGCGGATCGGTTGGCGTGATGCCAAAAAGCTGGCTAGTTAAGACGCGCGATATCGCAAACGTTCCGAGCAGGCCGAGGCCGATGCCTGCGAGGGTCATGGCCATTCCTTGATTCAGAATGAGTTTCAGGATGTCCGAGTTTTCGGCGCCAACGGCTACGCGCACGCCCAGTTCGTGAGTGCGCTGCGAAACGGTGTAGGACATCACGCCGAAAAGGCCGACGACCGCCAGCAATAGGCCGACGGCGGCAAAAACGCCGCACAAAATGCTGATGAATTTCCGGCTGGCGAGGGAAGCGGCAACGTAGTCGTCGAGGGTCTTCGCATCGTACACGGGCAACTCTGCGTCAAGCGACCGGACCTGTGCGCGCATTGCGGGGACCAAACTGAGGGGATCGCCGTCGGTGCGAATCACCAGGTACATTTGGCCAAGCGCGACTTGATCGTAAGGAACGTAGGACTCGGGGTCCGGATCCCTCCAGAGGGTTCGGTGCTTGACGTCGCCAACGACGCCGACGATTTCGCGCATTTTGGCGGGGCCGCTGTCCGACGTGCCCGGCTTGATGTGCTTGCCAATCGGGCTTTCGTCGGGGAAAAATTTATGCGCGAGCGTTTGATTGATGATTACAACTTGTGGCGCATCGCGCGTGTCGCGATCGGTAAACTCGCGTCCCGCGACAAGCGGAATGCGCATGGTCTGGAAATAGTCGAGGTCAATGGAGCGGAAATACGTGCGCGGCTCGTCGCTTTTGGCTACGGGGCGGCCGTCGATTTCAAACGTGGTACGGATATTGTCGTTCGCAAGAGGAAGCGGGAGAACGCCGCTGGCTATTTTTACGCCGGGCACGGCGCGGACGCGTTCGAGAAGTTGTTTGTAAAAGAGGATCGATTGTTCCGGCCTGCCGTAACGAACATCAGGGAGATTGATGTTAAACGAAAGCACGCCGCGCGGATCGAAGCCCGGCGATTCATGCAGGAGGTGCAGCATGCTCTCGAGAAGCAGGCTGGCTCCAATCAGCAGCACCACGGAAAGTGACACTTCGAAGACCACGAGGAGATTGCGCAGCCGGGCGTGCCCGGTGCTGCCCGTGGCATTTCGTCCGCCTTCTTTCAGCGAGCGGAAAAGGTCAAAGCGCAGGGAGTGCAAGGCCGGCGCCAAGCCGAAGAGCAAGCCGGTGAGCAGCGAAACGCCCAGCGTGAATCCCAGGACGCGCAAGTCGACTTCGGCAGCTCGCAGCCGCGGTATTGGAACGGTCGTCAAATTCGCGAAAAGCTTGGTGCCCCAGACGGCAATTAAAAGGCCGAGCGTGCCGCCGGCCAGGGAGAGCAGAATGCTTTCGGTTAAGAGTTGCCTAAGAATTCGGCTGCGTCCGGCGCCGATGGAGACGCGAATGGCCATTTCGCGTTGCCGGCCTGCAGCGCGCGCGAGGAGGAGATTTGCGGTGTTCGCGCAGGCAATCAGGAGCAGAAATGCCACCGCTCCAAGCACCATCAGCAAAACCGGCCGAACATCACCGACGAGGGCCTCGATTTGCGGTTGCAGGCCGAGGCTGAGATGTCCATTCGTATCGGGAAATTGTTTTTCCAGGCCGGCCGCGACCGCCGCGGCATCTTCGTTCGCTTGTTGGAGCGTGACGGCCGGTTTCAATCTGCCGATGGCGGCGAGAAAGTGTGCGCCGCGCTGCTCGGAGATGGGTTTGTCGTCGCCCAAGCCCGGCGTCATCATGACCGCCATGGTGGTCCACAAATCGCGCGGCTCCGCGTTGACGGGGAACTGGAAATCGGCGGGCATTACGCCAACAACGGTGTACATATTCCCATCGAGCTTGATGGATTTTCCCGCGATATTGAGATCGGCGCCGAAGCGGTCTTTCCAAAGACCGTGGCCCAAAATCACGACTCGAGTGCCCGGTTGATCCTCGGTCGAAACAAACGTGCGCCCCAAGAGAGGCGCGGCGCGCAGCACGGTGAAGAGATCCGCGGAGACCGCTTCGGCGCGAAGATTCAGCGGCTCGCCCGCTTCGGTCAGCGTAAATCCCATCTCGGTGTTTGCCGCCATGGAGTCCATGGTGCGGTTTTGTTTGCGAAGGTCGGCGAAATCCGGATAGCTGAGGGGACGGCCATGCTCGTTGTTGCGGGCATCGATGCCGAAGGCGGAGACTAGGCGCTCGGGTTCGGAAAAGGGCAGTGGCCGCAGTAGCACGGCGTTCACGACGCTAAAGATTGTCGTGTTGGCGCCGATGCCCAACGCCAGCGTAAGAATTGCCACCGCCGAAAATCCAGGACTTTTCGCCAGCATCCGCAAACCGTAGCGAATGTCCTGCAGGAACGAATGCATCAATTCCTCCTACTCATTTCGAAGGGCCAATATCGGATCGACTTGCGTGGCACGCCTTGCCGGCAGCCAGCAAGCCAACAGCGCCAAAACGGCGAGCAAGGCGCACACGCCCGCGATGGTGGCCGGATCATTGGGCGCAATGGCGAAAAGAAGTCCGCGCAGGATTCCGCCGATAGCGAGACTTGCGCATACGCCCAGTGCCATGCCGAGCAACACAACCCGCCCACTCTGGCCCAGGATGAGCTTCACCACGTCAAGTGGTTGCGCGCCTACGGCGATGCGAATGCCAATTTCTTTCGTTCGCTCGCTGACCAGATAGGAAGTAACTCCGTAAAGACCAAGGACCGCGAGCGCCAACGCCCCAATGGCGAAGACGGCAGTCAAGGAAAGTTGAAATTCGCGGTCACCCAAGGATTTAGAAACGATCTCGGGGAACAGCTGAACCTGGGGCGCGAGGTCGGCATCGATCTCGCGCAACAAACTTCGGGCGGGCGCGGCGATGGATAGCGCTGAGGTGGTGGTGTGGATGACGACGGCAAACTCACGCGGAATACGCTGGCGGGAGTTCACATAAATTGTGGGGTCGACGGGAATGTCCAGCCCGCGGCCATGGACGTCACCGACGATTCCGATGATCCGCAGCAGTCGGGGGTCGCCATCCATGTTGCCGAATTCAATGTGATGACCGATGGGGTCTTGTCCGGGCCAACGTTGGCGGGCGAGCGCCGCGCTGATCACGGCGACGTGCGGGGCATCCGGACCGTCCCGATCGTCGAACATCCGCCCTTGCAATAGAGGAATCTGCATGGTCGAAAAATAGCCCGGACTGGCCGATTGATAGAATGCAGAACCCGTGCGCTCGGGAAGTTTCATGAAATGCTCGAAATCCTCGAGCGTTTTCATCTCTTCCTGATTTTCAACGAGAAGAAAAGTGCCATTGGCCATGGAGTCGGTCAAGGGCAGGCCGGAGATCAGGCCCGCGTTGTCGACACCAGGGATTTCGCGCATCCGCTGGAGGATTTGGTCGAGCTCCTGTCTTCGCCGTGCTTTCACGGCTTGGCTTTGGGCGTCTGACGGGAACAGTTGCATCGTCAGGATATTTGACGTTCGAAAACCGGGTTGCGTCTGTACAAGTCCCAAGAGGCTGCGCGTCAGGAGTCCGGCGCCGGTGAGCAGCACGGTCGCGATTGCCACTTGCGAAGCCATCAATGCCGCGCGAACGCGTATCTCTTTCGCCCCACCCGAATTGCGTTGCCGGCCCTCTTTCAAATCGCAGTTCAAGTTGACGCGCATGGCGCGCAAGGCTAGAGCCAATCCCAATCCGCACGCCGTCGCGAGCGACAGCAGCAAAGTGAACGACAGGACCGGAAGATTCGCACGAACCTGTATGGTCGATGGCAAGTAGGCAGGGTCAAGCCGCAAGAGCGCAGCGACGCCCCAATAGGCAAACAAAACTCCGAGGATCGAGCCGCTGAATGCCAGCACAAACGACTCGATAAAGAATTGGGCGATCAGCCGTCCCCGGCTCGCTCCCAGCGCCACGCGCACGGCGAATTCTCTTTGCCGCGAGGCGGACCGCGCCAAAAGAAGATTCGCAGTATTCGCACATGCCGCCAAAAGCAAAATTCCCGCCGCGCCCATTAAAAAAAGAAGCGCGGTCCGCATGTTGCCGACCAGCGCTTCCTGTAAGGAGGCCACCGCGGCGTCCGCCATCCAGGTTTCATCGCCTAATTTTTGTTTCAGGTTGCGCGCGACGCCGCTCAAGTCCGCCTGCGCTTGCGCTAATTCCACACCGGGCTTGAGCCTTCCGATGACTTGCCAGTTGAGTGCGGTGCGGCTGGGATAACGTTCGAGTTGCTCTCTGGGAGTCCAAATATCGGTTTCGTCGGGGAAGCGAAAGCCTGGCGGCATTACGCCAACGATCGAATAGACCTTGCCGTCAAACGTCAAATGCTTTGCAGAGAGATCGGCATCGCCTTGCAGGGAAGAGCGCCAGAAGTTATAGCTCACCAGCGCGACAGGGTTGCCGCCGAAGCGGGTTTCGTCGGGGAGAAATTCGCGGCCGATGGCCGGCTGCACACCGACCGCGGCAAAAAATTGTTTTGAGACGGGAGCTTCGCCGGCGCGAAGGGCTTCGTGGCCGCCGGTGACCGTCGTTATAGAGGCCGTGTACTGCGCGAATGAAGCGAAGCTCCTCGCGCCGTCGCGCAAGTCTTCAAAATTAGGATCTGAAACGTTGTTGTGCGAACCTTTGTCGCTCACTTCCCAAACTCTGACGATGCGGCCGGGCTGCGGGAAGGGAAGTGGCTGGAGCAGCGCGGCGTAAACAACGCTGAAAATCGCGGTGGTGGCGCCGATGCCCAACGCGAGCGTCAAAATCGCGGCCATCGCGAAGCCGGGATTTTTGGCCAAGACACGCAGGCCGTAGCGCACGTCTTGCCAGAGCGTGAGCATCAAGACCCTCCCGCGAAAAAGATTTTCAAGAAATCTTCACTTCAGAAACACGAGAAGCATCCCTCCGCAAAATACAAGCCGCAAACGCGCCCACTATTTCAGCCGGATGCGGTCGAAATTGTCCCACGCCGACATATCCGACAAAATCACCTTGTCCCCAACCCTCAGCCCTTGCACGATCTCGATGGTATTCACCGAACTGCGGCCGAGTTTCACATTCACACGCACCGCTTCCGAGCCGTCGTCCACCAGCTTGAAAATTCCAATCGTGCTGTCCGATTGCCCGTGCACCGGCCGACCTACATACAGGACGTCCTTGAGATTCTCAAGTGTGATCGTGCCGTCCACGCTTAAATCGGGCCGCGCACCGTTGGGCAGCGGATCGTCGATGGTCACGTCCACGGTGACCGTGCCATTCACCACCGATGGATCGATTCGCGAAACGTGTCCGCCAACAACGCCATTCCGTGTATCAATAGAAGCCTTTTGTCCGATGGTCACATCTTTCGCTTGTGTTTCCGCGATCTTGACTTCCGCTTTCAGTTTCTTCGGATCCGCCACGCGCGCCAGGTTTGTCCCGGGTGTTATGTGCTGGCCAACCTCGACGGGCACCAACTGCAAAACGCCCTCGATGCCGGCCCGAACGTGCAGCGCATCCAGCTGGCTCTTTTTCAATTGATAGAGTGCTCTCGTCTCGTCGACCTTTGCCTGCTGCGCGGCAATCCGTGCTTTCCCGGAGTCCGCGGCGATTTTCGTCCGCTCGCCCTCAAGCTGAAGGCGAATCGCGAGTTGCTCGCTCTGCACCTTGGTCAACCTTTCGTTCAACTCCGGTTCCAAGCCTTCTTTTACCAGTTTTTCTTTCACTTCATGCTGCATTCTTGCTTGCTCGTAATCACTTCGGACGGACGCTTCGGTAGCCTTTTGGTTCATCAGATCGCTGTCAACCTGGACTCGAAGGTTCGCCAAGTCTGCTTGCGCGCCTTTGAGCTGAAGCTCTGCATCAAGGGCCGTCTGCGAAAGCGTCGGGTCGCTCAATTCCATAATGATGGAACTGGGCTTCACGATGGCCCCGGGGCGCAATACCCAACGATCCACGCGCGAATCGGTCTGCGCGGCAATCCAGCGAATATCTTCCGGGACGAGCGTCCCAAGTCCGTGTACTTCGCGCAGCATCGGGCCGCGTTTCACTTCGTCGGACCAGACGGTGGCTTTGTCTACGGTGGGAGCCGCAGGGCGAAGTCGCGATAGGCCGATCGTCACTCCTACAACAAGAATGAGGGCGACGGTGCCGTAGGCAATGCGGCGGATTTTTTTTGCACGTGCGTTCGAAGGTCGTTGAATATCCATAGGTTTGTCTCTACTGGGAAGCGCAACTCCGATGCCCCGGGGAATAGTCCGCTAACCCAAAGTGATTTCAATTAGTTACAGACTGGCCGATGCCCAAATCATACGCCCGTTTGCGCGGAAATGGGATTACTTGTCCCATCACCGGACGATTTATCGGCGCAATCCGGGTGCTCGGCCTTACAGTCATTTACGATAGCCAGCGCTGGCTTGTTCCCGCTGCCGCATTTGGGAACCGGCCATCCTTTCTGTATGATTTGACGCTGTGAACCTTCTATTGTCCGACGTGGATGCACGGGTCCTTGGCGCCCTGGTGGAAAAAGAGATCACCACGCCCGAATACTATCCGCTATCCCTCAACGCCCTCATGAATGCCTGCAACCAGAAATCGAATCGCGATCCGCTCATGAATTTGGACGAATCCGCCGTCCGCCAGTCGCTGCGGGCGCTGGGCGAATTATTTCTAGCAAGATCCGCGAGCACCGCCGACAGCCGCGTCCCCAAATACGAGCATCGTCTTGCGGAGACCTTTAACTTTCATCGCCACGAAATTGCCATCTTGTGCGTTTTGCTCCTTCGTGGGCCGCAAACTCCCGGCGAGCTTCGCACCCGCACCGAGCGCATGTATCCCTTCGAAGACTTGGACGGCGTGCACTCGGCCTTGCAGATGCTTATGAAGCGCGAGCCGCCGCTTGTCAAGGTGCTTGCTCGCCAGCCGGGTACAAAAGAAGTCCGCTACGCCCATACTCTCTCGGGCGATCCTGTGGCCCGAGAACTGGAAGCCCCTCAGCAGACATCTTCCGCAAGCCTTTCTGACGAGGCCGACCGCGTTGCCGAACTGGAGAGCGAGGTCACCTCCCTGAAGAAAGAGGTGGCCAGCCTCCAGGAGCAATTCACAAGTTTTCGCAAGCAATTCGAATAACACGGTCCGCGGCACATTTCTCAGCTGACTTCTCTCGCCAGGTTCATTAATATGCCGTTCATCTGGGTTGGCTATTGTGTTCACCATCGGGGTGCCCGCAGCAGTCCAGCTTGCAGGCCGCAGCGCATATGAACGTATTAGTGGTCGAAGACGAACAGCGAATGGCGCAGCTTCTCAAGCGAGGGCTGGAAGAAGAGAGCTACGTCGTCAGCCTGGCGTGCGACGGTCCCTCGGCGCTGGGCATGGTTGCGACCACCTCGTTCGAGCTCGTGCTTCTCGACATCATGCTTCCCGGAATGAATGGCATCGAATTGGCAAAACGCATTCGCGAAGATCAGCGCGGCACTTCCATTCTGATGCTCACCGCCCGCGATGCAGTCTCCGATGTGGTCACCGGCCTCGATTCCGGAGCGGATGACTACCTTACCAAGCCCTTCTCCTTTGCCGTGCTCCTCGCGCGCCTCCGCGCACTGCAGCGCCGCCAATCGGAATCGCGGACCCAGCCCTTGCGGGTCGCGGATTTGAGCCTGGATCTTACCAGCCGCCGGGCGTTCCGCGGCGTGCGAGAGATTTTCCTCACTCCCACGGAGTTTCGCCTGCTCGAATTTCTAATGCGCCAGGCCGGTCGCGTCGCCACGCGGCACGCGATTGTCGATACGGTGTGGCGGATTGGAGAGAACGTCGAGGAGAATACGCTCGACGCCTTCGTCCGCTTGCTGCGCCGCAAAGTCGACGAAGGGGAATCGGTCAAACTCATTCATACCGTGCGCGGTTTTGGCTATCGGCTTGGCTCGGAACCCGTCTGATGAATTTGCCGCTCCGAGCACGCATCACGCTGTGGTACTTTGCCGTGCTCTTCAGTGCGTTTGCTTTATTTGGCTGGATCACCGACTACGGTTTTCAGCACAGCATCGAAAGCACATTGAACGACGCCTCGCGCGCCAATCTCGATAGCATCCAAAACGTTCTCTTCCGGACGGTTCCGAAGGGTCTCGACGAGATCAAAAACGAACTCAATGAGCTTGGAGGGCTCTGGTCTGGTGGAGCGCTGCTCGAAGTGGCGGACGGAGACGGAAAAATGTACTTTCAGTCTCCGGCGTTCGGTCAGCCGGACCGCGCCTTGCCTCCGTTCCGCGGCGAGCAAACCGGATTTTTCACCGCGAATCTCAATTGGTTGCAATACCGAATTGCGTCACGGGTGATCCTCCTGCAGGGACACACGTTCCATGTTCGAGCGGCCGTACCCACCGAACCATTTGACCAGGCGCTCGATAGGTTTCGCCTCATATTGAAACGCACGTTGCCGGCCCTTGTCGTTCTTGCATCGCTCATCGGCTACTGGCTCAGCGGGCGCGCGCTTTCCCCCGTGAACCAGATCATCGAGAGCGCGCGCCGCATCGACGCACAAAATTTGTCCGAGCGTCTCGCGGTGCCGCAGTCCCGTGATGAACTGCGCCGCCTAAGCGAAACGCTGAACGAGATGCTCTCGCGCATCGATTCGTCCGTGAAGCGCATTACGCAGTTCACTGCGGATGCCTCGCACGATTTGCGCACACCGGTGGCCGTTATCCGCACCGACGCCGAACTCGCGCTGCGGCGCTCGCGCAGCCCGGAGCAGTATCGCGAAGCAATTTCCAGAATCCTGGCGGCTTCTGTCGAAGCCACGCATCTCATCGAAAATCTTCTGGCGCTGGCGCGCGCCGATGCGGGCGCTGCCAATCTTCATTTCAAGCGGATCGATTTGCTTCCTCACCTCCGCAACGCCTGCGATAAAGCCGCCATCCTTGCGTCCGGGAAGGGCATTCAATTCCTCCAGCAACTTCCGGACGCGTCCGCCTGGATTGATGCTGATGCCGCGGCCATGGAACGCGTGTTTCTCGTGGTATTCGAAAACGCCGTGAAGTACACGCCCGCCGGTGGACAAATTTCCGTTGAATTTCGCAATGGCGAAGGAAGCGCTACCGTGGAAATCCAGGACACCGGCATCGGCATCTCGGAGGCCGACGTCCCGCACGTGTTCGAACGTTTCTATCGCGCCGACTCCGCGCGCGCCCGCGAACCCCAAGGCGGTTACGGTCTCGGACTATCCATCGCCCGCTGGATTGTGGATATGCATTCAGGATCGATCCAGTTGGATTCCGCACTGGGTCGAGGTTCCCGCTTTCGCATCTCTTTCCCGCGAACATCCGCGCCGACACAGCCTGCTTCCTCTGACTCTTCGTTTGCTTCTTCCGAACGTGGACCTGAACGCATTTTCAGGCCCAATTAAAACATTCCTTCATCGGCGTTCACCTGCCATTAGCATTTGCCGCGCCTAATAGTCCTAGTCCGGATGGGTTTCCCCGCTAAAGTGCGCTATGCAAGGTGTTCTCGTTCCTCCGGATTCTGCGCCAGCGGACGAATATCACCCCGAGGGAGTCTAGATGTCCTATCAAAATAGGTTTTTGCTTTTGTTCTTCGCACTGGCCGCGATGTCGTGTACATCTGTTGCACAAACCGACCGCGCCTCGCTGGAAGGAACCATCACCGATCCCAGCGGGGCCGTCATCAGTGGCGCACACGTTAAGGTCTCTGCCGTTGAGACGGGTATAACCCAGGAGCGCACTGCGAACTCCAGCGGCTATTATCGTTTTCCAGGAATTGCCATCGGCGAGTACACCGTTTTCGTCTCCAATTCCGGATTCAAGACGAAAGCAGTCGAGGAAGTTGTCTTGCAAGTCGGTCAGACTCGCACGCTCGACGTCGTTCTCGAGATTGGCGAAGCGTCGGAGAAAGTTGAAGTAAGGGCAGACGCCGCCCCTTCCGAGCGGAGCAGCGCGGAAGAATCTACAGTGATCCGCACCGACCAAATCGCCAATCTCCCCGTCAACGGGCGCGATTGGGCAGGCCTCACGCTCCTCGCCCCCTTCGCGCAGGACGACGGTGGCGGCGACCAGCGCACCATTCGCTTCGCCGGCAGAGCCCGCGATGACAACAACTTTAGCTTCGACGGCGTGGACGCCGGTGGCATTCAGGAGCAAGCGCAAAAATCCCAGACGCGGCTCCAAATTTCGGAGGACGCCATCGCCGAATACCGAGTCAATAGCGCCTTATATGACGCCGAGTACGGAACGCAAGCCGGCGGTCAAATTGATGTCGTCACCAAGTCCGGAACAAACGATTTTCACGGCACCGCTTTCGGCTATCTTCGCAATTCCGTTTTCGATGCCCGTAACTATTCGGACTTTGATCTCAACGGAAATCCCGCCATCCCGCCCTTCCGTCTCGGGCAGTACGGCATGACTCTTGGTGGCCCCATAGTAAAGGACCGCACTTTTTTCTTCATCAACTATGAGGGGCTTCGCCAATATCAGGCCACGGACACCCAAACGGTAGTTCCTTCCGCGGCTATCGAACAACAGACGCTGGCGACCTCGCCTCAAATGTGTTCGATTCTCCAGGCTTTTCCCTGGCGTCAATCCACGGGCTCAATCGGGGGTTGTGCCCCTAAGTTTGTCTTTCCTGACGGGGCCTTCACGAGCCTGGCTTCGCAGAATTTGCCAGACTCCGATCAATTTACCCACGCTGCTCCCACCATCGTGCATGAGGACACCTGGCTGATTCGCATCGACCACAAAATCAGCGACAAGACCACGCTCTATGGCCGCGCCCAGCGCGACATCAGCCTGGTCTCCGCCCCCAATGGCATTCTGGATCAGGTCCAAACCTTCAACCACCCCGCAAACTATTTCATCGCCTTGCAGCACATTTTTTCGGCCAACATCGTGAACGAAGCGAAGGTTTACATTAACCGCGCCCCCTTCATCAACCCTCAGGCCAGCGTGCTCCCCTATTCAGTCACCACCAACGACTGGACCACCCTGAACAACGACAATGCCGACCATGAAGTGGGCACAACTTTCGGCATCATCGACAACTTGACTTGGACGCATGGTGCTCAAACTTACAAAATGGGAATGGAGATTCGCCGCGTCCGCCTGAACCAGGGCAAAACAGCGGACAACAATCTGGATTTCACTGATATGTCGGGGTCCCAAAACTCCAATTTTGTCAGTGCACAGATCGCGGGACTGACCTACAACGCCCCTTGGTGTTGCCACAAGTATCGGCGTCTTTTCTACATGCCCTACTTTCAAGATGAGTGGAAGATTAAGCCAAACTTCACGCTGAACCTCGGACTACGCTGGGAATACTATGGAGTCGCCACCGAAGCGGACAATCGCACCACCGTCTTCGACATCAACCAGTTCCATGGCGCGTGCTTGGGCTCAGGCTCACTGAACACTCCTTTCACTGCACCCATCAACACGGCGGCTTGCCCGAAGAATCCCGCTCTCTACAATCCTGACTACAAAAATTTTGATCCCCGCGTCAGCCTGGCTTGGGCTCCTGAGGCGCTGCACGGCAAGACCGTGATTCGTTCCGGGTTCGGCATTTATCATGGTGCCGCGCAGAACGATGACCTGAACGCTGGCTTGGAAAGTGACACTTTCCGCGTCACTTTCAAGCCTGATGCTTCTAATAATGCCCTTCAGCCTGGTTACCAACAGTTGGTTCCTGATTTGAATGCAATCCCCGGCGGCGCAACGGCCGCCCCGAATCACCCGCGCGGCCTGCAGCGCCAGGGTCGCCGCGATCTCTACGTCGAAACTTGGGGACTGACCATCGAGCATCAATTACCCGCCAAGTTCCTTGTCTCCGCCAACTATCTCGGAAGCCACGGCGTCCGGTTGTTCTCGCGTGGCGCGGTCAATCTTTGCATTGGTCAGCGTGACTTCAATCTCGGTCAGTGCGCTCGTCCGCTAGACCAGTATTTCCCAGGACCAGGCGGATTGACCGATCCTGCTGATACTACCGACCCGTATGGTTCTGTTGACTACAAATCCGACGTAGGCTCCAGCAGCTATCACGGTCTTTTGCTCACTCTTGAGCGCCAGTTCACCAACGGCTTCTCGTTCCAAACACACTACACCTGGTCGCACTCCATTAACGATGGCTCCGTGGGCGGCGGCGAATCCAATGGTCCCGAAAACGTGAACTGTCTGCCTTGCGATAAAGGCCCCAGCGTTTTCGATATTCGCCACAACGTCACCGCCAACGCCGTATATGAATTGCCCTTCGGTCCCGGAAAGCAATACCTCACTAACGAAGGCGCTCTCGGCAAAGTTGTCGGCGGTTGGAGCATGAGCGGCATCGGTATCTGGCACACCGGGCATCCGCTCACCGTAGTCATGAATCTCTCCGGCAACGACACGTTCCGCTTGCCAGACGGCAACGACCAAACCAATCAGCGCCCGGACATCATTCCCGGCGTCCCTCTGACGCTTCCCGGCGCAGGACACAACGGCGTCCCGCTGGTGAATGCCGCCGCCTTTCAAGCGCCTCCGGTGGACGCCAATGGATTTTTCACGCGCTTCGGCGACGCCCCCAACGGCGTAATCCGTGCCTTGCCCTCTTGGCAAATCGATATGGCCCTCCAGAAGGACACGAAAATCACCGAGCGCTTCACCGTCGAGTTCGCCGTCCAAGCGTTCAACATCTTCAACCATGTGCAACTCGGGGACCCGGGCGCCTTGAAGCTCAATTTCGCTCCCACATCCACCGATCCGCGCGCGCTTTCTGCACCGGGAAATTTTGGCGTGATCACCTCCACTGTCAATTTCAATTCCAACAACGACAACGCCGCTTCTCCAAACACCGGCACGGGTTTGCCGCGGCAACTTCAATTCATGCTCCGGCTGAAGTTTTAACCACCCAACAATGGCCCGGGCGCGATTCTCTCTATTCGCGCTCAGCCATTGCTTGTGGGCCGCAGCCTGAAAAGCATTTCAGGCGCTATTTAACCTGCGTTTAGGCATATGAAGTTATGGTTCCGTGGTCTTGAAAGAAATAGGTTCCCAGTGAGGACAAAATGAAATCAAAGTGGTTAGGCGCTGCCGTTCTCTCTTTTCCGCTTGTACTGGTTTGCTTCGTAAATACGCGCGCGCACCTCGCGGCCTCTCCCGCTCCCGACCAAACCGCCATCCTCGCCGGCGCAGGCGACATCGCCGACTGCAACGACGTCTCCGGCGCCGAAGCCACCGCAAAACTCCTTGAACAAATTCCCGGCACCGTCATGGCCGTCGGCGACCTCGCTTATCCCGACGGCACCAAAGAAAACTTTTCCTGCTACGACAAAACCTGGGGCCGCGTAAAATCCCGCACGCGTCCCGCCGCCGGAAATCACGAATTTCATTCCAAGTTGGCCGCCTTCTATTTTGAGTATTTCGGCCTCGCGGCCGGTGATCCAAAGGATGGCTACTACAGCTACGACCTCGGCTCCTGGCACATCATCGTTCTCAATAGCGAATGCAAGGAAGTCGGCGGCTGCGACGCTGGCTCGCGCCAGGAAAAATGGCTCCGCACCGATCTCGCGGCTCATCCCGTTGCTTGTACGCTCGCCTATTGGCACAAGCCGCTCTTCAGTTCCGGCGGCGCTCACGGCAACGACCCCGAAATTCTCCCGCTCTGGCAAGCGCTCTACGACGCCAACGCCGACCTCGTCATCAACGGCCACGATCACGACTACGAGCGCTTTGCTCCGCAAACTCCCGACGCCGCTCCCGATCCCAAGCGCGGCATCCGCGAATTCGTCGCCGGCACCGGCGGAAAAAATCACCGCCCCTTCGGCCCGACAAAGCCCAACAGTGAAATTCGCAACGCCGATGCCTTTGGCGTCTTGAAGCTCACGCTCAAGTCCGGCGCCTACGATTGGCAATTTATTCCAGAAGCAGGGAAGAGCTTCACCGATTCCGGCAGCGGCACGTGCCATTGAGTTTTGTTTCAATTCCCAGGGACAGCACAAAACCGCAACACACTTCTGTAACGGAGAGAAAATGAATCGCAAATCCGCAGCACTCATCGCATCACTCGGTTTAATCAGCTTCGCAACGCTCGCCGCGTCATCCGGCTACAAAATCATCAAAAAAGTCGCCCTCCCCGGCACCGGCGGCTGGGACTACGTCGCCGTCGACGCATCCGCGCGCCGCGTCTACGTCTCGCATGCCTCTCAAGTGGAAGTCCTCGACGCCGACACCAACGAAATCGTCGGCGCCATTCCCAACACTCCTGGCGTCCACGGCATCGCCATCGCTCCCGAAGCAGGCCGCGGCTACATCTCCGCAGGCAAAGCCGATGCCGCCATCATCTTTGATCTGAAAACGCTCAAGCCTCTCGGCCAGGTGAAAACGGGGAAAAAGCCCGACGCCATCATCTACGACCCCGCCACCAAGCGCGTCTTCGCCATGAACGGCGACAGCAACAGCACCACCGTCATCAACGCCGCCGACGGCACCGTCGCCGCCACCATCGATCTCGGCGGCGGCCCCGAATTTTCCGTCGCTGACGGCAAGGGCAACGTCTACGTCAATCTCGAAGACCAAAGCCAGCTCGTCCACATCGATTCGCAATCTCTTAAAGTAAAAGACCACTGGCCCGTCGCTCCCTGCACCGCTCCCTCCAGCATGGCCTTCGACCCCGCCACGCGCCGCCTCTTCCTCGGCTGCCGCAGCCACGTCATGGCCGTTGTTGACGCGGACTCCGGCAAAGTCGTGGCCACGTACCCCATCGGCGATCACGTCGACGCTTCCGCCTTCGATCCCGCCACCAAACTCGTTTTCAACTCCCTCGGAGAGGGCAGCGTCGCCGTCTTCCATCAAGACTCCGCCGACAAATACACTTTCCTCGAAAACATTGCCACCAACCAAGCCTCCAAAACGATGGGCTTCGACCCCAAAACTCACCACCTCTTCGTCCCCGCCAATCTCGGCGGCAACTTCACCGTCCTCGTCCTCAGCCAATAAATCCGCAGCGCATCCTGAGAGGTCCGCCTCCCGAGGCGGACCTCTCTTACTGTTCTCTCTCCTCCACTCACCCCGTATCACTTTCGTCGCCTCGCCCAAATCCAGGTACCCGCTCGCCGTTTTTCCACGTCCTACAATTGAAAGAAAAATCGCACGAATTACCAGTCGCACGGAGGAATCTCCATGAAGACCCGGCTAATTCTTTTTCTGTCGTGCACGCTCTTTCTCGCGGGATGTTCCGCAACCGCGCGTCTCTATCCCATACGCGGCCCGCTCTCCTCGCAAACTCCCACTCCCGTCTACCTCGCTAAATTTTCCGGCGCCTTCCGCTCCGGCACTCTCACCGCCACTCTGGATGGCGGCGAAATTTGCACCGGCCGCTGGCAAATGGTCCCCCGCCCCAAGCTGGAAAAGGGCGCCACCAACGCCACCGATCCCGCCGCAGGTAACATGACCGCGGAGTGGGACCTCGTCTACGGTCACGGCTTTTACGTCGCCCAAGTCCTCGGCCAGCGCCTCTACGTCCGCTCCACGCTCACCGGTAATCGCGGCACCGTACTCACCGCCGAAATGTATCGTCCGGACACCCAACACGCCGCACTCGGCAGCATCAAAGGCGTCGCCAAAGACGACAAAAACAACATCTACAAAATCGCCTTCTAACAAAATGCATGTGCATCGCCCCGGGAGCGCCAATCTCCTGATTGGCGCTCCCGGGGCGCAACGCCTTCATGGTCCAACTGCACTAGTTTAGTTTTTGCTTATCCCCAAAGGAGCAACCATGAAGAAGATCGCGCTGCTAGCCTTACTCGTTCTCGCCCCGCTCACTTCCGCAGCACCCAATCAGGACGAATACTCCATCACCGTTCACGTCAGTTCGTCATACATTGTGCCAGGCGCCGGCAGCTCTCCAATCCTGAGCGTCATCATCAATGGCAAAAAGTATGGACTGAATTACGGCTACAATGGCACTTTGCTCGCCCTCGGCGACTACAAAGCTAAGCTCATCAAGGACGAACACAAAACCGCCTACGAGTCCGATCAGGTCTATGAATTTCTATTTCCCGACAACAAAACCCGCAAATTCTACGTCGTCGGCCAATACGAGTAGTCCCTCTCGGCAGCCCCCCACCAGCCCTTACGAAGCCGACGCCGAATTCAAGGTTTTTGATCTACTCGGCCTCTAACGTGAATTGCGATGCAAAAAGAGTATCCGTGAAGTCAGCCGCACTTGTTTCCTGGACGCACAGAAGGCAGTTTGTCAGCGGCTTCGATGACAAATTCCTCGAGAATCTGCGGACAGCTTCTCCTAAGGAATGCCCACGACCTTGTGCAATTGCATACTCAATCGCCACTCGGGGTTTGCCAGACAATAGTTGATTGCGGACTCCGTGTTGGCTTTCACATCGGGTCCGTCCATCGGTTGAAGGAAAAAATGTTGGAAATTCAAGTGTAGGAAGTCTTCCGGTTTCACGCCGGGCTGCGGATAAACCAGTTTTAGCTCTTGCCCGGCTCGAATCACCAGCTCGGCTTTTTCCTTTGGACTGACGCACAGCCAATCAATTCCATCGGGCGGGATCCGGGTTCCGTTTGTCTCCACGGCAATTGCAAATCCGGCGCGGTGCAGAGCTTGTACCAACGCAGCATCCAGCTGCAGCAGCGGCTCGCCGCCTGTGCACACTACGAGTTTTTGCGCGCTTCTTGAAGGAGTGGCTGGCCAGTGGGAGTCGATCGCCGACGCCAGTCGATCGCAGTCTGCAAAGACTCCGCCGCCTGGACCATCCGTGCCCACAAAATCGGTGTCACAAAAATTGCAGACTGCGGTGGAACGGTCTTGTTCCCGGCCGGACCAAAGATTGCAACCCGTAAATCTGCAAAAGACGGCAGGGCGGCCGGCGTTGGCTCCCTCACCCTGCAGCGTGTAATAAATCTCTTTAACGTGGTAGCTCATTGGGTGTCCTGGGCATGGACGCGGTAGGCAATAGGATCTCGAATTCCGTTGGCAATGAATCCCCTTTGCCGAATCAAACAGGAATCGCAGGTGCCGCACGCTTCGCCAGTTTCCGAAGGGTCGTAACAACTGCTCGTCACGCTGTAATCGACCCCCAATTCATGACCCTTTTGAATGATCTCCGCCTTCGTCAGCAGTATCAGAGGCGTGTGGATCGTGAGCTCTTGTCTTCCTTCCACTCCCGCCTTGGTTGCCAGATTGGCCATTCGTTCATACGCTCGGATAAATTCCGGGCGGCAGTCGGGGTAGCCGCTGTAATCCACTGCGTTCACTCCAACAAAAATGTCGGACGCCCCCAGAACTTCAGCCCAGGCAAGCGCGAAAGAAAGAAAAATAGTGTTCCTCGCCGGAACATACGTGATCGGGATTCCTTTGCCCACTTCATCTACCGTCCGCCCTTTCGGAACTGGCAGGTCCTCCGTCAGCGCTGATCCGCCAAAGACCCGAAGATCGATCCGCGCGACTACGTGTTCCTTTGCGCCAAGTCGTGTAGCGACAGTTCGAGCCGACTCAATCTCGACAGCGTGTCTTTGGCCGTAATCGAAAGTGAGTGCGTAGACTTCGAATCCCTCCGCTTTGGCAATCGCGGCCACCGTTGAGGAATCGACTCCTCCGCTCAACAATACAACGCCCTTCTTTGCTCTCATCACCGTATCCTTAACTCGCAGGCTATCCCTTCACCGGAAGGCTTCCTTGCGATGCGTCTGAGTCAGATACCAGTTCAGGATGCGCAGCCCTATCAATCACCTCTGGAGAGACGGAAACATGTTCGTGCGTCTGTGCGCTCACCCTTTCAGCAAGAAGACAGAGTATCGCTATCAAGCGGGGGTGAGTGGCTGGGGCATTAAGCATCGACATCAGGAGACGTGTCCAACACGTCTCGAGTGTGAATTAGGTTCCAGCCGGCGGCGTGCCAGTCCACATGTGCTGCACGATCTGCCAGTTCCCATTTGGCTGCCGCTTGAAAATGATGATGTAACTGCCTTTGGTGGCGATCTTCGCGCCGGTCGCA
>Ga0210407_10001109_pt1 | contig 26385 bp, 13 predicted proteins | sample IncBWC27MmetaG_FD_150860 | JGI IMG/M metagenome (GOLD analysis project Ga0210407, IMG submission 150860) | Forest soil microbial communities from Barre Woods Harvard Forest LTER site, Petersham, Massachusetts, United States - Inc-BW-C-27-M | ecosystem: Environmental > Terrestrial > Soil >...
GCCAATTTCGATGAGATCGCCGAATATTGCCGCTCGCCCAAAGCCTTCCTGAAATATCTGGACCGTTGCGGCATAGACCGTGCCGCACTGATCAATTACGTCGCGCCCGAGGTGATGGGCTTTACGCCCGCCGTCAATCAGTTCGTCGCCGACTACACGAAGCACGATCCCAAGCGCCTGATCTCCTGTGGCAGCCTGCATCCACGGCACACCACCAACATCATGGCGGATGTCGAGCACATCCTGCGTCTCGGCCTTCGCATGATCAAGATTCATCCCCCTCATCAATTGCTGTTTCCAAACGATTATCTGAACGGAGTGAAGGAACTGGAAATCATCTATCGGGCCGCCGAGGCCAATGGAATCCCGGTCATGTTCCACACGGGGACGTCGATTTTCCCCGGTGCGCGGAATAGATACGGCGACCCGATCTACGTTGACGATGTCGCGGTCGATTTCCCAAAGCTCAAAATCCTGCTGGCGCACGGCGGCCGCCCGCTTTGGATGGACACCGCGTTTTTTCTCCTCCGGCGGCACTCGAACGTCTATCTCGACATCAGCGGCATTCCGCCCAAAACGCTGCTGAAATATTTCCCGCGGCTCGATGAGATCGCCCACAAGACGCTGTTTGGCACCGACTGGCCGGGCCCGGGTGTTCCGGACGTCAAGCAGAATCTTGAGGAATTCAAGGCCCTGCCCATGAGCGAAGAGATGCGGCAGCAGATCCTGAGCAAGACCGCGGCCTCGCTTTGGCCGGAATAACGGGGGATGAGCTGAGCCAAAAAAGGCATGAACCACAGGGAGCACAGAGGCTCACAGAGGAACACCACGGAGGTCCTTTCCCCCGTGCGTCCCTGTGCCCCTGTGGTAAAGATCTTGACGTCCGATGCCGAAGTGGAAAGGTTAAGGTTCTATTCGCCCGCCGCCTTGGCCGCCGCTTTCGCACCGGTTAGTTCATTAGCCAGAGCATCGGCACCATAAATGTTGCGCAGTGCTTCGATGATGCCGCGCGAATCGACATGCACGGCCCGCGACTGGCGGTCGTCATAATAGAAGCTCAATACCAGCGACTGAATATTTCCGTCGAAAATAATTCCGACTACTTCGCCCGCCTTGTTCACCGTCGGGCTGCCCGAGTTGCCGCCGATGATGTCCGCGGTGGAAACGTAATTGAGTGGCGTCTGGAGATTGAGTTTCGACTTCATCTTCAGCCAACTGCCAGCCAAATCATATGGAGGCTTGCTGCCATGCTCCGCGGCATGTTGGAAGGCGCCGCTGAATGTCGTGAAGTAAGGAATCTTCGTTCCATGTTCCTCATATCCCTTCACTGTGCCATAACTGAGGCGCAGCGTGAAGGTCGCGTCCGGAGGCTGAGTGAAGCCGGTCTGTTCAAACCGCGCTCGAGCGATGGCCGCGCCCTCGCGCCGCACCACCGCATCCACCTCGTCATCGAAGCGCTTGCGCACCGCCCGTGCCTCGGCATCCACGTTGCGCATCAGGACGATCAGCGGATCCGTACTCGCATCCACCGCCGCCTTTCCGCCCTCATACAGTTGCTTGCGGACTGCCACATCCTCCAGTTTTGTCCCCCCGATCAGCGCCTTGGCAGCCTCTTCGGGCGACTTGCCATTCAGCGACGCCTTCACGGCCGCATCGTCCGGCCCCAGCGCTTGCTGCATCTGGGCCAGGGAGAGCGCCAAAGTCGCGGTCTCAAGATTCTTGTAAATGGGAGCGGAGCTGAAGAGTTCCTGCTCCAGCGAGGGCAGGCCAGAATCACGATACTCGCGCAGACGTTCGCCGTTAGGCTTCGGCTTCTCCTCGCCGGCACGCACCAGAGTCCGGGCGAAGAACATCAGATCGGAGCTGAATCCGCGCATGCGCTCGACGTACGTAAGCGGTTCATAAATCTCCCGGTTCACCTTCACCGCGTTGGAAATCTCATTCCAGGGGTTAGGACCCCCTGGATGCTGATCCATGTAAGACTTTTCCCGCTCGCTCTCCGCTGCGTTTATCCGCGACATAGCGGCTACATCCTGCAACCCTCCATACTCGCCTGTAATCGCCTTCTGTGAATTCTGCAATCCGAAGATATCTTCCTGAGCGATGCGCGCGTTCTCGGCCGACTCCGCGCTGAATTTCTGGAGCATGGCGATGCGCTGCTTGTAGTTGGCGAGGCGCCACGGAAAATCCACGTTCTTCAGATACTGCAGTTGCGCCACCGTTTTCAGACGATCCGTGTTTCCCGGGTGTCCGGAAACGAAAATCAGATCGCCATCCTTTACTCCTACTTTCGACCATTGCAGGTAGTTGTCGAGATGGACAGGCTTGTCGTTCTCGTAGATACGGAAGAAGGTGATGTCCAGGTCATAGCGCGGGAATGTGAAATTGTCAGGATCGCCGCCAAAAAATGCGGCTTCGAATTCCGGCGCAAACACCAGGCGCACGTCGGTGTACTTCTTGTATTTGTAGAGGTTGTAAACTTCGCCCGAGTAGAGCGTGACCACGTCGCAGCGCAGGCCAGTCGAAGTGGCGCAATCCTTTTCGATGGCGCTCATGGCGGAGCGCTGTGCCTGGCCAGCGTCGGCGGTCGACATGCCGGTCGTGGCAGCGGCCTTCACTTTCGCGGAGACGTCGTCAATTCCGACCAGCACGTTCAGTTCAAGATCCGGACACTTGGCCTCTTCCGCCCGCGTCTTGGCGTAAAAACCGGTCTTCATATAGTCGTGGCCGGAGGTAGCGAGTTTCCCGATGCAGTCGGCGCCCACGTGATGATTGGTAAATGCCAGCCCGTCGGCGGACACGAAGGAACCGGAGCCTCCGTTGTTAAAGCGCACCGACGACAGCCGCAGGTGGTCCAACCATTCCTGCGTCGGCAGAAAGCCGTATTGCTTCTGGACTCGATCTTTCGGGAAGGCGTTATATAACCACATGCCCTCGTCGGCGAACGCCAGGGGCGTTGCCAGAGTAAAGATGAGGCCGAGAATCAGCAGTCTTGTCTTCATTAACTTCTCCGGGGTATTTCTTGGGATTTCTGCCGGGGCGCACTTGCTCCATCGGCAAACCGTTTATTCTACCGCGCGCACACTTCCCCGGCCAAGCGCGACGCTTGGAAACTCCCACTACCCTGGCGTATAAAAGAGGGTTGCCCGGCCACTCTTTTTTGCGCAGCCGAGCCACCTAGATCCGTCCGCACTACCAGCGAGGAGCCATGTCCAGCGTTACGAGCTTGCACGCCCCCAAAGGATTGGAAGGGGTTGTCGCTACCACATCCAGCATTTGCTACATCGACGGCGACGAGGGAGTGCTCGCCTATCGCGGCTATGAGATCCACGATCTGGCCGACCATTCCACCTTTGAGGAAGTCTGCTACCTGCTCTGGTTCGGACGGTTGCCTACGGCCGACGAACTCAACGCCCTGGAGCAGCGCCTGGCGGACGAGCGCAAGCTGGATGCTTCTGTTATTAGCCTCTTGAAGTTGGCGCCGAAACACGCTCTACCGATGGATGTGCTGCGTACGGTCGTTTCAGCGCTTTCTTTCTACGATCCCGACTTCGACCGCAGTAATAGTGATCACGACGTTAACGTCAACAAAGCGATTCGCCTGACCTCGCAGATCGCCATGATCGTGGCCAACTACGATCGCATTCGCAAAGGAAAGACGCTGGTCGAGCCGGATCGATCGCTCTCGCACGCGGCGAATTTTCTGCTCATGCTGAACGGCGCCGCACCCTCGAAGACCGCCGAACGCGCTCTTGACATCGCGTTGATTCTGCACGCCGACCATGAACTGAATGCTTCCACCTTCGCCGCCCGCATCACAGCTGCAACGCTTTCTGATATGCACTCAGCCGTGACCTCCGCCATCGGCACGCTCAAGGGGCCGCTGCACGGGGGCGCCAACGAGGCCGTCTTCAAGATCTTGCAGGAGATCGTCGTCACGGGCGCCGACCCCATCGACTATGTCAAAGCGATGCTTGCGCAGAAGAAGAAAATCCCCGGCTTCGGACACCGCGTATATCACACGGAAGATCCGCGCGCCACGCACTTGCGGCAAATGTCCCGCGACCTGGGCCATGCCAGCGGTGATCCCAAGTGGTTCGAAATGTCGCAAAAGATCGAAGACTTCGTAAAAGCTGAGAAGAAGCTCAACGCCAATGTGGACTTCTATTCCGCTTCCACCTACCACACGCTAGGCATCGATGTGGACCTGTTCACCCCCATCTTCGCGGTCTCGCGCGTCGGCGGATGGACCGCCCACGTCATCGAACAACTCGACGATAACCGGCTGATCCGCCCGCGCGCCGATTACATTGGCCCTGTCTACCCGCAAAAATATGTGGCGATGGAGAAACGCTGAGTTTTCTGGTGGAGCGCCGGGCGTCCCCGCCCGGCCACCGCAACGCTGGACCCTTCGACTTCCCCCCTCGGCTTCAGCTCGGGGCTTCGGCAACACAAGGGCGGGCTCGCGAGACGCCCGCCGCCCCATTCCCCAAAGGTCTATGTCCTATAGTCACTTGCCCGACCTTTAGGATATGTCCTATCGTCGCGATCAAGCAGCGCGGTTACGTGAGAACAGTCAAGTCAGCGATTATTGGCATCCTCCGTCATAGCTGAGTTTCCCACCCGTGCCGTACCAGGCTCGTTTACCCCAGGCGAGGCCTTTTCAAGGTGGTGGATATGAAGTATCTGTTTCGCCTGCTCGCACTGCTCGTGATCGCTCTCGCGCCCGAGCTTTCTGCCGGACAAGCCGGTTACCAGGTCGTCTCCGTCCCAGACGGAGGAACGATCAGGGGAACCGTGAAATGGCAGGGAGCCTTGCCTCACTTGTTAGCCTCCGAACTTAATCGAGACCCCCAGGTCTGCGATCCGCTGGGGCAGAAGCGCCGTGACCTTGAGCGTTTGCTGGTCGGCCCGAACGGCGGCGTCTCCAACACGGTCGTGTTTCTCAGAAACGTCAGCCGGGGGAAGGCGATGGATCTGCCGGCGTCGCGCCGATTCCTCAACCAAAAGACCTGCAGGTACGAACCCCACGTTCTACTGGTGCCGCTGCAAGCGAGTTTGACCGTGCGGGACAGCGACCCCTTGCTGCACACGGTGCAAATGTCGGGCAGCGCGGATTACAATCTCCCCTTTGTTCTTGAGGGCCAGGAGATCGCGCGCCCCATGACCCGCGAGGGCACGGTAAGCATGCGCTGCAACGTACATGTCTGGATGAATAGCGAAATGATAGTAGCGAAGCATCCCTACTACGCAGTCACCGATGAGGATGGCAATTTCCAGCTCACACAGGTTCCTCCCGGAAACTACGAAATCGTTGCCTGGCACGAAGGATGGAGAGTGGTTGGCGAGAGTTCACTCTATGACCTTGCGACGCAAGTCCGGGTGAAGCGTCCCGTTTTCTCCGATCCCATAATCTGGAGCAAATCGGTCACGGTTAATTCCCATGGGACGGCGGAAGTAAATTTCACCCTTGGCGAACGCACGCCGCAGATGGCGCAAGGACACTAAGTTCTAATTTCCCGTAGAGACGCGGCTGGCCGCGTCTCCCGCGGCGTCCATCAAGACGGGGGCGAGCCCCGTCTCTACACGTAAACCTGCTGGTTGCGCCCCGCATCGGTACAATAGAAGCAGCATGATGCGCTGGGTCTATCTCGACAACAACGCAACGACTCCGCTGCTCCCCGAGGTTCTGGAGGCCATGCGGCCTTACTTTGGCGAGCACTTCGGCAACGCGTCCTCCATCCACCATCATGGACAGGAGACGCGGGCCGCCGTCGAGCGGGCGCGCGAATCGGTATCGGCATTGCTGGGTTGCCGCGCCTCCGAGGTCGTGTTTACCAGTGGCGGCACGGAGGCCGACAATCTCGCCATATTTGGACTGGCACGGCCGGGCGACCATGTCATCAGCTCAACCGTTGAACATCACGCCGTACTCAACGCGTGCAAGCATCTCGCCAAGGATCGTGACAAATATCCTGGAACGCCGGGATGCGAAGTGACCTTTGTTCCAGTGGATGGCCGCGGCCTGGTGGATCCGGCGGATGTGAAGCGCGCGCTCCGGCCGAATACGAAGTTGATCACGATCATGCTCGCCAACAACGAGACCGGCGTTGTGCAACCCGTCGCAGAGATTGCAAAGATCGCTGCCGAAGCTGACATTTATTTCCACACCGACGCCGTGCAAGCAGCGGGGAAGATCCCGATCGCTGTCAGCGAAATCGGATGCGACCTGCTGACCATCTCTGGCCACAAGCTTCACGGGCCGCAAGGCGTGGGCGCCCTCTACGTCCGCAAGAGAACTCGGCTTGAGCCTATGGTCTACGGCGGGAGCCATGAACGCTCGCGCCGCGCTGGGACGGAGAATGTTCCCGGCATTGTCGGACTTGGCAAGGCGGCTGAGTTGGCCGTCACCGGCTTCGAGCGTGGAGACGATCACGCCGGTCAAAAGATGGCGGCTGCGCGCGACCACCTGGAAAGGGAGCTGCTCGACATCGAAGCCACAGGCTTAAATGGTGAAGGCGCGCCGCGCGTGCCGAATACGACCAACATTTATTTCGACGGCATCGAAGGCGAAGCGCTGGTCATCGCGCTAGACTTGAAGGGACTAGCCGTCTCGACCGGTGCTGCGTGTTCTTCCGGAGCGATCGAACCATCCCATGTGCTGACCGCGATGGGCCTGCGTCCCGAGCGCGCGAGAGCCAGCATTCGCTTCAGTCTTGGGAAACAAAATACGCGTGAGGATGTAGACTTCGCACTGGGCCTGATTCCGGAAACGGTAGGGCGGTTGCGGGAGTTGTCCCCAGTGTGGTCGAAAAACGCAGTCAGCACTTAGCATTTAGCACTTAGCCAAATCGAAATGGTGAAGAGCTAATTGCTAAGTGCTAAATGCTGAAGTCTGAAACCATCGCCGTCGCCATGTCGGGAGGAGTCGACTCCTCAACCGTCGCGGCCATGCTCCGTGCCGAAGGCCACAACGTCATCGGCCTGACCATGCAACTCTGGAATCAGCGCCGTCTCGCCGGACACGAAGGCATGCCGGAATCCGTCCAGGGCCGCTGCTGTTCGATTGACGACGTCTACGATGCTCGCCGCGTTGCCGAAACCCTCGGCATCCCCTATTACGTGGTCAATCACGAGGAGCGCTTCGAGCGCGATGTGGTTCGCCCGTTCGTCGAGGAGTATCTTGCCGGACGCACGCCGATCCCTTGCAGTCTCTGCAACAATCACTTGAAGTTTGACCAGCTTCTTATTGTGGCACGGCAAATTGGCGCTGATAAGATTGCCACCGGCCACTACGCCCAAGTCGTTTTTGACGAGCAGCTTAACCGTTGGCTGCTGAAGCGCCCGGCGGACCAGTCCAAAGACCAAACCTACTTCCTCTTCGGACTCACCCAAGAGCAACTAAGCCGTACTCTGTTCCCGCTCGGCGGCATGACCAAGCCCGAAGTGCGCCAATTAGCCCGCAAGCATAGCCTTGCGATTGCCGAAAAGCCCGACTCGCAGGAAATCTGCTTCGTCCCCGGCGGCGACTACAAGCGCTTTCTCGAAGCTTATCTCAGCGAGCAGGGAGACACTCCAACCGAAATTGCCGGCGAAATGGTCACGACCGACGGCCAAGTGATCGGGGAGCACGCCGGCGTCCACAACTTTACCGTCGGCCAGCGCAAGGGACTAGGTGTGGCGACCGGCTCGCCCCTGTACGTGATTCAAATCAAGAACGACACGCGGCAAGTGGTAGTCGGCAAGGACGAGGAGCTTTACTCACGCACCCTCCGCGCGCGGCGGGTGAACTTGATTTCGACGGCCGAGCTATGCCAGCCCATGCGGGTAGCAGTGAAGATTCGCCACCGGCATCAGCCCGCGGCTGCGATGATTGAATCCGCCGGGCCGGACGAAGTCCGAGTTACGTTTGACGAGCCGCAGCGCGCGCTCACCCCCGGCCAGGCTGCCGTTTTCTACGATGGCGACACGGTCGTCGGTGGCGGTTGGATCGAAAACTCCACCCCGTAGGATCTTACCGATGGAGCGCCGGGCGTCCCCGCCCGGCTGGCTGCATGAGACGCCCGTCCTTCCCACGTGTGGTTACGGCGCTTGATTACCTACGATTACTTTTGCCCCAATCTTATAGCACCTTCGTGGCCTAGACCCGCCGATGGAGCAGAGGTAAGTTTATTTCACGACGGGACCTTCGTAGTCTCTCCCCAGTAAGGGTCCGGCGTGGGGAGCGATTATATGAAAATCTGGCATTTGTGTTATGCGGCATTGGGGATTGCGGTGGCGCGCTGGGTTTTTAAGCGTCAACCAATGCGAGTAGCCGATCCGATTGCCCGTTTCCGTACTTCTGGCCTGCTGTAAGTAGCAATTGGTGAAAGGGCTTGGACGCGCCCCGTTGCGTGTCGCTTCGATCTGAGCGTGTCCATGCCCGTTTCACCGATGTCCTTTCCCCATCCCCGGAAGTGCTAGCACTACCGTGTCCCTTCGGTAACTTTTCTTCCGTTCCATCTCGCCTAAACTTTCTATGTGGACCCGCTGAGCGCGTACGCGCCCTTCAGTGACCGAAATCATGCCCTACAGATTCCCCAGCTTGCGGTTGGTTGCGTCCGTCGTGCCGCTCGGTGTGCTGCCGATTCTATTGCTCTGCCCGTCAGCCGCTTCGGCGCAAGAAGATGCTCCCTCGCTCGGCGACCTCGCACGCGACGTGCGCAAAAATAAATTGCAGCAGCCTCAACAACCGGCCAATCCCGCTCACCCTGTAATCGATAACGACAATCTGGCGCAGGTCATGGACGATGCCAAAAAAGCAAGGCCGGTCAAACAAGATAAGACCGTGTTTTCCATTGACCCGTCCGGCAATTCCCTCAAGATATCGTCACCCGATGTAACCTGCAGTCTTTCTTTTAACGCCCGGGCCAGTTCGCTGCTGATCAAGCCAATTCTGATCGAAGACTTGCCCCTCACCGAACTGCTCAAGATCGACGGCCCCGGTTCCATTCAGGACGAGAGTCTGCAACTGGAAGTATTCAACGGCACGGACTGGGACATTCGCGAAATCACCATTGGCCTGACGCTCGAACGCAAGCCTGGACAGAACGCCGAAGTGGCCGCGCGCGCGCGCGTGATTCCCGCCGCCGAAGGCCTTGCGCCCGTGACCGTCGAGCGACGTTCCGACGTAACGCTCCTCTATCACCTCAAGGCCGAGTCCAAGCCCTTCAGCACCACCGCGTTCCACGAAAATATCGGGATCACTCCCGGCGCCGATGAAGATTGGCGATGGTCCATCGTGGAAGCCAAGGGAATCCGGCCCTCGCAAGCGCAGTCGGCGCCAGATTTTCTGCCAGACCCGCTGTTTTCGACCCCCTCGTCGTTACTGCCGGCCCCGAACGATCCGGAACTCGCACCGACCGCGCCAATACTTCCAGACAAACCGGTCCAGGACAAGCCGAGCCTCGACAAGTCCCCAAGTCCAGCGCAGACTCCGCAGCAATAGAGCTTGGACCACAGGGGCCACAGGGATTCACAGAGAGAAGCGACACAGAGGTTTTCCCCTGTGGTTTTTCCCCTGTGGTCCTCTGTGACCTCTGTGGTTAAGCTCTGTGCAGCAGCCTGTCAGGAGGCCGCCGGGATCTCAATGGTCGGCAGGAAGAGCGGCTTCCGCCGTGCCTTCGTCAACTGTTCGAACGAATACGCGATCTTGAACAGTGTAGGCTCGCTCCAGGCGCGCCCAAAGAAGGAGATCCCAACCGGCAGCCCCCAGAGATATCCACCTGTCACGTTGATATTGGGATATCCCGCGACGGCAGCCGCGCTCGAACTGCCTCCGGCGGCGTGATCGCCGTTGATCAGGTCGGTGAGCCAGGCGGGTCCTGCCGTCGGGGCGACGAGCGCGTCCAGTTTAAACTTGTCCATGATGAAGTCGATACCCTCGGCGCGGCTGAGTTTTTGATTCAGGGCCAGGGCATCGAGGTATTCCTTAGAGCTGAGCGGACCCTTCTGCTCCGACTTGAGAAAAATGTCCTGCCCAAAGTAGGGCATTTCCCGGTCGCGATTGCGCTCGTTGAACTCAATCACATCCTTCAAACTCTTGACCGAATTCTTAACTGAAGAGCTGCCGCGGCGTGCGAGATACGCCGCGAGGTCCGCTTTGAGTTCGTAGTAGAAGACAGTAAGTTCGCTTTCGTCGAACTTGCCGATGGTAGGAATGTCGGCGGGATCGACGATCTCCGCCCCAGCCCGCTTCATCTCGCCCATGAGCGTGTCCATAAGCTGGTCGACGGCATCGTTGAAACCGCAATATTTGCGCACCACTCCCAGGCGCGCGCCTTTGAGGCCGGTGGGATCTAGGAATTTTGTGTAATCGAGCGACACTTTGCCCTTACCGTCAGCCGTCGCGGCATCTTGCGGATCCGCGCCCGCCATGGCGCCGAGAAGAATCGCGACATCCCGCACGGTGCGCGCCATCGGACCGGCCGTGTCCTGACTGTGCGAGATCGGAACGATGCCGCTCCGGCTGACCAGTCCAACCGTAGGTTTAAGCCCCGCCAGCCCGTTCGCGGAAGAAGGACAGACGACCGACCCGTCCGTCTCCGTGCCCACACCGGCCACGCAAAGGTTCGCGGAAACCGCTGCTCCAGTCCCCGAGCTGGATCCACAAGGGTTGCGATCGAGCGCATAAGGGTTGCGAGTCAGCCCGCCGCGGCCGCTCCATCCGCTGGTCGAATGGCTGGAGCGAATGTTGGCCCACTCGCTGAGATTCGTTTTGCCGAGAATCACGGCACCGGCCCGACGCAACTGTGCGGCGACAAACGCGTCGTTCGGAGCAGGCGATCCGGCAAGCGCCAGAGAGCCCGCCGTTGTCTGCATGCGGTCCGCGGTATCGATATTGTCCTTGATGAGGATCGGAATGCCATGAAGCGGGCCGCGCGGCCCTTTCGATCTGCGCTCCTGGTCAAGCGCGTCAGCGATCCGGAGAGCATCGGGGTTGAGCTCGATGACGGCGTTAACCATGGGTCCAGCTTTGTCGATCTCCGCAATACGTGCTAGGTATTTCTCGCTCAGAGAGCGGGAAGAGTACTGGCCGGATTGGAAGGACTTCTGGAGATCGTCAATTGTGATCTCGTCGAGTTCGAAGTCCTTCTTGAAAGCACTACCGCCTGGCGCGGGCGCAGGCACAGGATTGTCAACATGAGCAGATCCGAGCGCCGGGTAAGCGGCCGAAGCAAGAGTCGCGGTCATCCCGGCGCGAAGAAAATTGCGACGCGAGTTGTACTTCAGATTGAACTTCGGGGGAAGGGAATCGGCGGACATCAAAGCTCCTGCGGTATTGAATAAGCGACTTGGGATGAGTTCCTGTGCAAGTCGCGAGCGGGAATCTTACGAAGAATGCGGAAGAAAGGCAAACGCTTTGAACGTTGGGTAGCGGGTCAGTCTGATTTCCACGCGGTTCCGCGTTTAGGTTCGACATCAATGGTGTCTCCCTTGTGGAGCTTAGCTTCGCCGCCCTTTTAAAAGACGATCAGAGCCGCGGCAACACCTACCGCTACGTACCGAGCTTTACCGGCTCCAATAGCACCGTCGACGGCGTCATCCGCCAATTTCGCTGCCGCGAGTGAACCACCCAGCTTCAGCACACGCATCTTGTTTCCCGCTCGGAACACTCCTTCAGGATCTTTTGTAACTGGCGCTACGGGCTCATCGAATACCAAAGACATTGAGCCACGCTGCAGCAGACGCCGCGCCGGATGCGTTACCAGATGCCCGCTGTAAACTTTTCCTGCGGCATCATTAGCTGTGAACACAGTTCCCGTGGGCAACTTCGAGCTAAGGTCTTCGAGAAGGGTCAACGTTGTGGTCTGGGCCTCACTCATCGCGCCAGCAATGACGCAAGTTAAGAGCAATCCAATTCCCCACATGAAACCGATATTACCCGGCGAGCGCCTGGAGCAGCAAGTTTTGGCTTAGGCATCCCGCCTGTGGCATGATGTCCCTATGACGCCCAGAGTCAAGAATGTGCTCTTCGCAGTATTTTGGTTCGTAATAGGTCACCTCAGTTGCGCAGTCATGCACCACTGGCACGACATCGCGGGGAAATAGGAAACTGACCCACTACCGAGCGTTGTCTTGGATTGAGCGGAATGATAGTCTGACGAAGTTGAGCGGGAGTAGTTCAGCGGTAGAACGCCAGCTTCCCAAGCTGGATGTCACGGGTTCGATCCCCGTCTCCCGCTCCAACCATTCAGTCAGTTAGCTATGGGGCCTTCTTGGTTGTGTGCTAATTTGTGTTCAGAACCCCGGAGGTTTCACTGTATCTGCCCACTGATCGGTTCCGGAGTACTGCCCATGACGTCGTCGGCCACGGCGTTCACAAGCTTGCGCACGCTCTCTGGAATGGCCTGCGTGTATACATTCATTGTTGTCCCGATATCGGTGTGTCTCAGATGGGCCTGCACATCTTTCGCGTTTCCTTGGCCTTGGGCGTTTGTTGCGAATGTGCGCCGTAGAACCTGAAAGTTTACAGGCACGGTGATCCCTATAGCTTTTGCCGTGGGCTTAACTCTTCGGCGCAACCAATTTTCCGGACGCATCGGCGTGCCTTTCTCGCTCGGGAACATCAAGGCATCTGGAGAGGCACCCGCGTGTTGTTCTCTCCACATTTGGAGCAAGGGGACCAAGAGATTCGGGACGGTCACCGGTGCCTTGCTACCCTTCGTCTTCGCCTTCCCTAGTCTCAAGCTACCCCGCCAAGCTGTTCCTTCGATCTGGAAGTGGTCGCCGCGCCAAGATGACCATTGGAGGCCGAATATCTCGCCGGGTCGCATGGCACAGAAAGCGGCGATCATCGCCATAAGGCGGTCACGAAAGGGAAGGGATTCGAGCATCTCGCGTGCTTGCAATTTTGGCAGTACAGGTTTTTCCGATTCCCGCGTCTCCGGGTTGACCAACTTTCGGGCTGGGTTCTTGCCGATTAGGTCAGCCTCAAGCGCTTCCTCCAGAACCGCTTTTAGCATCGTACGGCAATGGTCAACTATTGTGAACGAGAAGCCCTCTTCTGCCAAACCATTCAGAAAGACTTGGCAATGGAATTTGTCAATTTCGCAAAGTGCTCGACTCCCGAGCTTCGGCAGTATGTGCCGTTCCAGATGATAAAGATTAGTTTCCCGCGTAGAGCTCGCCCACTGAGCCTGACGCATGGGCAGGAATCTCTCGCGTACAAACCACACAAGGGTCTGTGCGCTCGGATTCGGCTGTGCTTTCGTGACGCTGGTAATGATCTTGCGGAGTTTGTCTGCCGCCTCAAACTTTCGCATCTTCGATTTTTCGCCAAGCTGCACGCCGACATGGACACGAGTCTCCTTGCCCGACTCGTCGATCAGGTAGCGGTAATAGTGGCCGTACCAGCGTTTCACACGGCTGCCACGTTCCTCAACCCAACCGTCCTGATGGCGAATGCGCATTTGTCTTCTCCACAGTTTGGAATTTGTTGTCACTATATACCCCTTTCTTCTGTGGAAACCAAGTGCTCACTGATGAACCGAGTGACATCTTCCCGACGAAAACGCAATACCGCGCGCCTCCCGCCAAAGCGCACAACCGGAATTCGCGGGTTACGCCTTGTTGCGTGATCACGAACCCAAGCTTTTGATACAGCCAGCATTGACGCTACGTCGTTCAGGGTAAGCAGTGGTGCCACAGTAGCTTGGTTAACGAGTTGGGGCCTCCCTAGAGTCATCTTTGCCGGTGTCGCCTGGCTGCTGGTGTTCTGGATTGGTTTTTTACCAAGTGACTCTGCGCTCATCAGTGCGTTCCCACGTGAAACTATCGTCGATTCATGTTTCAAGATCAGAAGCCCAAACCTAGACCCATACCCATGCTCATACTCAGATCCTTCTCTGGCTGGTGTGACCTGGCAGCCTCCTGATGCTGCATTGGTGCAATCGCCTGTTCTGGCTTATGTGCGCTCTGGTGCGAGACATCGTGACCAAGAGCCTTCGGCAGCTTCTCGCGATCGTTGGTGAAAATCTGCGCGTCCCACTGTCCACGCGAAACAGCGACATAAGCCATGCGGCTATTGAGCAAGTCCTTCGCGGCCAGCTCCGTATCCACATGAATGAGTACGCGCTCGGCGGTCTGTCCCTGACTGGAATGACTGGTGATGGCATAGCCGTGGTCGAGGTGCGGATGGTGCTGAGGTTCGTAGTCCAGGGTGCGCCCGCTATCAAGCTTCAACCGCATCGTGCCGTTCGGCGCGATGCTTTCCACTGTACCCAGTTCACGGTTCGCAATCCTCAGCTCATAATTGGGCGCGGTGAATTGGATACGGTCTCCAACCGAAAATGCCTTCTCCTGCTCGCGATACACCGAGACGCCCATCTGTCGGCGAGGGTCATAAGTCGTTACATCTCCATCTACCCGCAGCACCGTGAGGCGATTGTTTTGCGCATCGATACTTTTGACGCGCGTGTAATCGCCTTTCGTAATGCCAGTCTCCCTCGAACTGCGCGAGTAGCGCAGAATGTCGTCAACTTGGTATTGCTGCGCCCAACTGCGATCCGCTCCGGTCATCTCTTGACGCGGCACCAGCGTTTGGACGGAGTGCTCGTCCTTGCTCACGATGCGGCGCGATTGCAATTCAACACGGATGCGCTGATTAATCTCTGTACGTGACAGATTGTCGGGAGACACCACCAGCGTGCTTTCCGGCGACTTGGCATACTCGCGTGCGATGGCCGAGATGCGCTTCTCGTAGCCTTTCACTTCATGTACGCGGCCCTGCCGGTCAAGGCTATGGATGGCCGCGCCAACTTGACCTCGCGCCAATTGCTCGACTGCCTGCTTCAGTTCCGGGTCTTTCTGGCGCACGATCTCTTCGAGTCTCACCGTCCGCATTCCCGCTTCCTGAAGCTGCGCGAAAGGACGGCCCGCTTCGACCGCTTCATGTTGCCGCGTGTCGCCTACTAGCAAAACCCGGTCTGTCGCATGAAGCCGTTCAATGAACTCGTGCATCTGGCGCGTCGAAGCGAGCGAAGACTCGTCGAGCACATAAAACGTTTTCTCACCTGTGTCGGGTTGCTCTCCCCGCGCAAGATGGCGCTGCAGAGACGAGGTGTCTATGCCCGCCTCGGCCAGCTTCTGCGCAGCGCGTGAAGATGGAGCAAAGCCTTCGACCTTGTAACCTTCGGCCTCGGCTCCCTCCCGGATTACGGCCAGCGTCGTTGTTTTGCCAGTACCGGCGACTCCATCCAAGCCAACGATCTTCTCTCGGCTTACAAAGATGTCATCGACCACCTCGCGCTGCGCCGGACTCAGTTCTGTATGGCGGTCTTCGATTGCAATCCGCAGCGGAGACGAAACCAGCATCGGATCGCGGTATGTGCGCTGATTCCCGCTCTGCATACGTCCGATGATCTCCTGCTCCATGCGGACCATTTCAGAAGTGGTATAGAGCGGCGCAGCACGCCCTTCTGCATGACCAACGGTAACGAACTCCCCCCGCTGGACGCGCTGCGCAAACTCGTGCCGCACTTGTTCGTAGGTTGCTTGCGCCATGCTGCGGCTTATCGCCGCCTGCAAGATGCCTCGCTCATCCTGCACGGCCGAGCGCTCGAAGACGTGATTGCGGGCGTAGGTAACGGCCTGTCGTTCAGTCTGAAGTTCAGTCTTGTCCGAGCGGGGTGTGTGGATCTGCGTATGTTCGCGCGCCAGGGCGACAACGCGATCTGCTTGATGGCCGTGCTGTGCCGCCAGTTCACGGTGCCGCTGTAATACCACTTCGGGAGAATGAATCTCCTTGCTGTCCCGCGTGCGATGGGCGGCAACCTGTGCCGCGCCCGCGCCTTCTCTCCCAATCTCCTGCAAATGATTCTTGATCTGTTCTCGCCTTGGACTGGATGCATCGAGATACTCCTGCGTGTAGCCCTTAATCTCCGGCTGGCCATGCTGGCCGCGTTCGACCTCATAGCCCAACCCTTGCAGACGCATGGCAAGCTCGGAACGATACACGCTGGTCGCATACTGCTGCGATTGGAAAAGGCTTCGCTCCTGAAGCGCACGCGTCTGGCCGTTCTCGCGCTTCGTCATATTGAAAATGACGGCATGAGTATGAAGTTGCGGCGCGGCATACCCATTCACCGGGCGGGCGGTGTCATGCTCGAAGGTAGCGGCAATGAACTTGGCCGTCGTCTCAGGCGCGTGGATATTGCCGATCCGCGCTTGCGCATACCGCTCCAATTCGCCAAGCGCTACGCGGACGCTCTCACGGTGCGCTTGGCGCACATTTGCATCACCGCCGACAAGCGCGGTGAGAGAAACGGATTTCGGCGCTGAGAATGTCGCGTCCCACCCGGCTCGATGTTCGACACTGGTGATTTCCTTGCCGTACTCGTTGTCGTAGGTCTTTGCAGGCTGGTGCTTGACGAGTTGCGCCCCACTTTCAGGATGCTGTCCCTCGCTCAATCTCGCAAATTCCTCGGTACCAACGGAATCACGCAGTCCCCACTCTTTGGCAAGCCGTCCCTGCCACTCGCTACGCACCTGCGCGTCACGACTCCAGTAGTTCTGCGTCTCCGACACAAACTCACGCGCATGGTATGTCCGCGCCTGTCCTGGCGACAATGCTTTGGAGATGGTCAACATGCGATTCGACTCGCAACGAGTGTGGTAATATCTTGGCTCCTGTGTTCTGACTTAGACTTACTACGCCTCGCAAGAGATGCTCACTGTTTGTATTATTTGTTTGTGTATTATTCAAGGCTCATCTATGTGGAAAAGCCATGTTTCTTTTGTTAGCGCGCCATTGTGTTATTGGATCTACTTACAGTAGCGAGCCGAATCGGCAACGCGACAGCACGCTCATGGCCAGCGTTATTGAGGGTAAAAGCAAGGCCGAAAGCGGTGGGTATCGGCACCTATTGACACTACTCATTGGAAGCAGAAAAGCATGTCATTCACTAGGCTAAGTCGAGGCAGATAGACAGAGAATGTCTGACCGGAAAGAAATGCAATTGGAGGCAAGTTTTACCATCTTATTAAGCACGATGAGGCTGCCGTCAAGGGCGCGCTTTGGCAGTCGTCAAAGTCGTGGTTTGGGGTCGTGCAAATGGAACACATATGCACTGTCAATAGGGATCGGATTTCTTGTGATTGGTGTACCGACTACCTCCGTGGATCACGGCGACTTATCCCGGCTGTTCCGATGTCTAATCCTTACTCATTTGCCTTGGTGATCCGGGATAGTTTGTCTGCTTTTGGCGGCCTGTTACGGAAGGCCAGTAGGTGGTGTTTTCTCCCCTGGTTGCGGGGTCGAATGCGCTGGCTGAGAGTGCGGCAAGCAGTGGCGAGATAGTCGCTGTATGCGTGGACTATCGCGGACGGATTTCAGCAGCCCAGAGGGTCGGTTGGCCTCGACTTTGCTATGGAGTTGGCGAGTCCAATTGGCCCAGGTTGGCAGAAGCTTTTGGGCCAACTGAAAGAGGGCATTTTGCCAGCACAATTGCCGCAGATACCGTACTGATCCGCGTTCCAATCCCGACGGATATCCGATGGCGATACCAGCCTCGTGAGTGACGTAGGAACCTCAGTTGGGCACCTGCCAATTCGTGCCTATGAAGCGCGTGCCATTTCGACTCATGCCCTGTGACGGCAACGATTGCCGGAAGGCAGAAAAGCTTAGCCAGAGGCGGAGCAATCCGTCACCTTGAACGCCGGAATTGGCGCGCGATTTGGCCAGGGATTCGTCGGCTTTCTGGTGTTTGATTGATTCGGCATACGCTGCAAATTGCGGACTCTCTGTGCGTTATCTGTTGTGCGCGACGGCAAGGCGCGCTGCCCGTGCTTCTGTGAAGCCGAGCGAGATTGAACGCCGCTCTGTTAAGCCACGCGGATTGCCACCCTGAAATGTCAGCCCCGTTTGGGGCAGCGAGAGACATTTCGAAGATGGCGGAAGGGATTTTGCGGGTGTGGACGCGGCCTGTCAACGCCCCGGAGCGAAGAGCAGCCGCAAGGCGTTCCGCGCACTTTGCGGAACGGGGCTTGACGGGCCGTGATCCGCGCCCGTACCTTCTTCCCGCTTCGGAATGGCTCGGCTACTCTGACCGCGAAGCCTACCGCCGGCGCGCTTACGGTTCTTTCTTCCCGAAGTGTTTCTCGAACAGCTCGCGGGATCGCTGCACGCCTTTCGCGATCACCACGACCGATCTGGTTTTGCTCTTGGGATCAGAGACGTGGCCCATCGCGTGCAGCCGATCCATTGGGACCCGGTCGTACCCTTCCATGCTCTCGCCCCATCTCGGTCTACTTCGACCATCGTCAGGGAGTCGGAGAGAGCAACGCCAGCAGCATCTCGTCCACTTTGTCTTGGTCGTATTCCATCGCGCACCTGGCTTGGTGTTCGCCGAAAGGGTAACACTTCGTAACTCGGACAACCACCGGACACAGCCCGGACGTACACTGGATGCTGCGGGCGCGGCGTGAGCGGCCCGAATCCCGCATCTTCGCGCAACCCTCGGCGGATCAATAAGTTTACGCGCAGAGCGCCCGAGAGCGCTCCAGCGGAACCGATTGGCTCTCGCTGTTCAGTAACCCGCCTGTTTTCAATAAGTATCTAAACGAGATACCAAGGTAGCTAGCCAGCTCCCCACTTGGGGATGACGTGTCAACCTCCTCCCCATGCGAAGCATGGCCCGGTTTTGACTTTCAACGTTTCCACGCCGAGCCGCAACCGGCCCCCGCATCCACACGCCCTCATCGCATAGCATTCGCCACGCTTCCGGGCAGCGAATCGGTGGTCTAATAGGCATCGCAAAGCGCGGCCAGTCGGCGGACTAATTGGGGCAAGGAACGGCGGCCAATTGGATCGGGATCGGGCCACGAATCGAGAGCGCAAAGGACGGCGATTCGGATCGGAATCACGGCACGGATCGGCGGCACATCCCCTCAATGAGCGCTATCAGGATTTTGCGACCTTGCGATCGAACCAGCTGCTCTGTCGTTCTCAGATTGGTTCGGGGAGAACGATGAAACTCAGTCTCTCGTGATCAAAAATCTTGGTAATACAGATATTACTGTGAGTATTCCCCCTCCCCCGACTCCGAATGCTGGAGCGTTTTTCTGGGACGGGGGAACTTTTGTCGTCTCTCCTGCAAACCCGCTGATATTTCGCATAACGGGTTTTCCAAGAACACCTGGTACATCTAAAGGGACCTTAAGAATCCTAAGTAGCACTATTGGAAGTCCATATGACGTACCTTTGACCGGCAACCGCTGGCTGTTCTGGTAGTCGGTCGCCGCGCGATCGGGGATGGTTTCACGTCTGCGCTTCGGACCCTCCCACCACTAGTGGGGAGAGTGCTTGGACTCGATACGGCATTCCCGGCTAAGTTCGGGGCGTGATTCGTCTGACCGTGCTGGGGGTACAAAAAGTACAAGAACGCGCCACTTCCATACGCTTACGCGGGCTGAACCACTACGGGCTGAACCGCTAGATCGTAGCATTGCGGATCGAGAATCACCGGCATTCGGTCATGAACAGGAGCGGTGACTGCGTTGGGAGTCGTTGTTAGAATCGAGCACGTTTCCAAGGCTTTTCCACTCGGATCGTTCCAGGTTTCCCATAACCCGGCGAAGGAGAAGAGTTCACCTCGACAGTGGTCGTAAGCGGCATCTATCGGGAAAAGGGAACTATCAACGGAAAACCCTATTCCAGGCGAGGACGTTTTACCGACACTTGGATCAAACAAAGTAGCGGTTGGTTGTGCGCTGCGAGCCAGTCCACCGTGATTCAAAACTAGACAGTGTATCCCGCGGCTGTCGCGTTTGTAATTACCGCGCCATTCAAGAGCTTGTGCGAGTTTAGAAGTTGATGCGGGTGCTCAATACGCCTTGGCAGAAATCATTTTCCGCAGTTCTTGAATAGCAGTCTGAAGAGCGCGCTTTTTGCTCTCGTAATTCTCGTCCCCTTGCGACAAGCGGGCCATCTCGCGCTGGAGTCTCTGAAGCCCTGATATGGCTTCGACTACGCAGGAGACGCGTGCGGCTGGAGCAACGTTGGGCATGAGATGCCTCACCAAGATCGAATATGGAAATTGTCTTTCGGGTGGAAAAGAGCTTAGCTCGTGGACAAGAGTGGAAGGAATGGCACTCAAGTGGGGGCGCGGAGCCCAACACCCACGGGCCAGCTGCCGACCTCGTGAGACCGCGCGTCGGTAATCGTCTGCGGTTGTGCGATAGCAGGGCAATGCGTTGTTGCGGTCGGTGGCGGTCGATGCCAGTGCATCGCCTGAGTGGTGGGAGCCGGGTGGGCCGTTTTCGCGCCCGATGGACCATGAAGAGAGGGGGCTTGACGGCGTAGAAGGTGTCGTCCGGCGTGAGAGAAGCCGTATTGCGACGCGCCTTCGACATGCCGATTTATCTGATCCTGTTTGACGCTTCTCTCTGGCAAGCGACCTTCGGCAAGTTCGCCCTAGACTTCTCCCCCTCTTGCACACAATTCAACTCCCGCACCGGACAGATCGAGCGCCGTGAGGTGTCCCACAAACTCGACAGCGCCGAAAGTGAAATCTAGAGGCCATTTTCATCTATCTGAAACCAACTCCAAACCTATCGGGACGTGATTGACCTGTTTCACCCAGAACGGACGATTCCGGGCCCCCACCGCGGGGATGGGATAGAGCGGGCCGCACCACTACCGCAAAGTCTTTCATCTTGACCGTTCGTTCGAATCGGAAGACAATTTATCGCTCTTGATGCCCCGAAATTCTCTCCCCACCGGGCAGCCGAGCGAGGAGTTCCCGTGACTTTCCGTAGATTCGTGATAGTCGTTTCTTTGTGCCTCATTTCCGCAGCGTATGATGCCTCATGGGCGCAGGGCGTTCAGCCTTACCCGAATGCGTTCACCGACCGGCAGGTACACCCAAAGACTCCGATGGTCCCGCCAGCCGTCAACACAGTGTTTCAGGACCCTGATTTCGGAGCGCGCATGGTCCGGGTAACCGATGGCAACACGAACCCAAAACAGCTCAATAGCTTTTTTCGAAATCCTGAGACCGAGACCAACGCCTGGAGCGCCGACGGTCGAAAGTTTTTCGCAGTTGGCCAGCAGCAGACGGATTTCGCGTTTGGCTTCGACCCGTCCACCATGCTCATCAGCCCGCTGCCGGGCGCTGGAACCGGAGGCGGTTTTGTGATTCCTCTGTATCCAGGACCAACGTTCAGCTTTGTCGACCACGATCTGATGTATGGAGTCATGAAGGGCGCGCCGCTGACGATTGCCAACTATCGGTTTTCCACTGGAGCGGTAACCCCGCTGTTCGACACCACGACATGCGGAATGCAACCGGCGTTGGTGGCTGGTCCTCACGTGAACAGTAGTGACATCTCGATTTCAGCGGACGACAACCGCATAGAGATCAACGCGGGTGGAACCGAGTTTGGCAACCGCACGTTCGTGATCGTGTACGACAAGACACTTGGCTGCCGTTGGTACAACACTTACACCGGGCAAATCGGAGGCGCTTGGGGACCGACGGGCCAGGCAGTGGTTCCTCAAACTTTCCTAATCAACCATGCCTACATCTCGGGCAGCGGGCAGTATGTAAAGATCCAGCAGGGCCACAAAGGCTATTATGTCTGGGATCTGACATCGCTCAATGTCCAGACGTGTTACGAGAAAAGCGGCCTGCGTTGCAGCGGCTATGACTCCCTCGGCTACGACACTGAAATCAACGCTCCCGGCATCACCGACGAGATGAACACGTACCGTCGGACGCTCAGTGACGTTTCGAACTACACTCAACTCGTCTACCCGTTGCCACTGCCTCACCTCTGGGGGATGGAAAAGCATTTCACATGGAGCGGAGGGCACCTTGATAACAACGTTCCAGTGTGCGGTACGACCTATGCTGCCAATGGCAGCACCGCAATAACCCAGCCCTACGACGGCGAGATTTTCTGCATCGAAACCGATCTGTTGGCCTCAACTATTTGGCGATTTGCTCACAACCGCGCCATATGGGACCCCGAGTATTACTGGTCCGAACCGTTCGGCAATGTCTCTCTCGATGGACGGTTCTTTATGTTCTCGTCGAGCTGGGATGGGCAAGTCGGCGTGAACAAGAATGGCGACCCGCGTTCCGATATTTGGATCGTTAACCTCGACTAATAAGCGTCGGTCGGAGGCTTGGCTCGTTTAGTGTTCGGCAATCCGACTTCGGATGATGCTCGGGACCGAGAGAGAAGGATAAGCAATGAGCCGTTACTGGAGGGTGTTAGCCGCGGCTATCTCGGTGCTCAGCTCAGCCTATGGGCACGGTGCTACTAGTGCCCTCGTACCTCGATTTGCCTATGTCGCGAACAACCAGGATGATACGGTGTCGATATTCGCGATCCGAGGATATCGGCTGCAGGCGATCGGGTACATCTACACAGGGTCGGGGAGCAATCCGCGGGCGGTTGTCGTTACTCCCTCGCAAGGATTTTTGTACGTTGCTGAAGGCAATGTCGGGATCGCCGGTTACGGTATAAATAATATCAATGGAGACCTGGCTCCGGTACCGGGATCGCCATTCTTAACTGGCAGCACGTTCAGTGTGGCCATGCATCCTAGTGGGAAATTTCTGGTTGGAGTGAGCGGCGCCGCCGTTACCGTTTATGCGATTGATCCCAGCTCGGGCTCGCTGACTTCGATTCAAACGGTGTCGGGTAACAGTCCGGTATCGGCGGCGATTGATTCCACCGGCTCCTTCCTATTTACGGCTAATGTGAATTCGAACTGTGTCTCTGCGTTCACCATCAACCAAAACACCGGCATTCTAACGCCGGTGGCTGGTTCTCCCTTTGCTGCTGGCCCGAGTCCGCAGAGTGTGGCGATTCAGCACGGTAAATTTCTCTACGTTCCGAATGGAAACGGCGCCAGCGTTTCGGCCTACGCGATCAATTCAACAACGGGAGCATTGGTCGAGGTGGCGGGCTCGCCGTTTGCTACAGGCTCAGTCCCGGTGGCGGCTGTTACTAAGAACTCGTTTCTCTTTGTCGGGAACTCCGCCGATAAAACTGTCTCGCAATATTCCATCGACCCCACGACCGGTGTTCTGACCCAAATCGCGGCGCCCTTCCCGACTGGAAAGTCCGGGCCGCTAGGGCTGACCGCAAACCCGAGGGAGCCTCTGCTCTACGTGGCGGACCACGACTCCGACGAAGTTGTGGTTCTCGGCATAACTAAGTATGGAGCGCTTTTCAACGAGAGCAGTATGCGGAGCCGGGGAAACGCCTTGTCAATTGCCCTTGTGTCCGGTAACACGAAGGTGACTTACTCAGCAAAGGCTGCCTATGAATGTAACGGGACCTCGAATGACATTTGGGGTTATGGAGTCACGATCGCAACTGGTTCGCTGGGAGCTCTTGGCGGCTCTCCGTTTGCAACAGGAACGTCGCCGCAAGCTGTTGTATCTGACTTGAGGGGAAGATTCATCTTCACAGCGAACGCAGGTAGCAACAATGTTTCTGCCTTTACCATTAACTCACAGACGGGCGGGTTGGTGCCTGCCCCTAGTTCGCCGTATCCCGCGGGCTCGCAGCCGTCCGCGATTGCGGTGGATAACGGTGCCCACTACGTTTATGTCACGAACGGTGTCTCGAATACAATCTCGGGATATTCTGTAATCCCGAGTGGCGCCCTGACGGCTGTCCCTGGCTCACCGTTTGCAAGCTCGGGTGCGGGGCCGCGATCTATTGTCATAGATCCGCGGGGCAAGTTTGTTTATGTCGCGAATGCGCAGTCGAACACGGTCTCAACTTATGAAATTGATGCCGGCACCGGTAGTTTGCAGTTAGTCGGGGACATCGGCGCAGGTACTCTCCCCGTGGGCGCCGCAGCTAACTTTGATGGGAAGTATTTGTATGTATTAAACCAATCCTCAGAGAACATCTCCGCCTATGGAATCGACTCGGTCACGGGACAATTGGCGTCGCTTCCGCGTTCTCCATTTGCGGGGGCTGGCTCGTCAAATTCCATTGTTGCGGATTCTTTAGGAGAACGGCTCTATGCCGGAGACCTCACTGCAATCATCGGGTATAGAAGTTTTGACAACAGAGGTAGTCTAGGAATGCTGCCCGGGTCACCCTTCGACGGAGTTTCGGGAGCATACGGACTTAGCGTTGATCTTTCTGAGAGCTTTTTGTACGCAGCGAACAACGCAGGCAATACCGTTTCTGGATTCCAAGTCGATAGGGCAAGTGGCGCTCTGACCCAGTTACCGGATTCTCCTTACCCGGCGGGTACAGGTCCTACTTCCGTTACGGTCGTGAACAATTTTCAGTAGACCCGTGCGCTAAAATCCTGCCACCTTGCAACTAACACCACAGACACGGGGAAGATTGACCCTTGCAGAACTGGCAGTCCTCTTCCTCGGTTTCAGGTGGTGGTATCCAGAACACCTCCGATTAGTAATCGCTTCGGTCGTGGCCTTCTACGTTGTGATGTACATTGTTGGCGGTGGCAGGGTCCCTTGGAGAGTCAAGTTTCGCGATTACCTCGCATACGTCCTGATCTCGGTTGGGATCGTAGGAGTGGTGCTGCTGATTGCGCTCTACGAAGCGCACAAGACACGATGAGTGTAATCGCCAGCTGTTGAAAAACTCCTTTTTTAGGGAATTCCAACACCCACGGATGTTTCGCCACTCACCGGCCGGATCGCGACAGGAAACGCCGACTACTATCTCGACCTATCTGGCAGGGAGAAGGCGCACCTGAACCACGACGACTCCTTGAGTTGGATAAGGCAAGAGCGTGACTTTGATGTCCTCGACTCCGACCGCGCTACGCTGACCTGCTGCGACGAATGGGCTTGCCGCAGTGATCGTTCCTCGCCCTCTAGAAAGATGCCGACCCGACTTCCCCATGCTGAAGGAAGGCAAAGCAGAGTACACGAATCTGCGATAGCCGAAAAAAGTCCGCCCTCGTCACTCACTATTCAGCGATTCCTGTCGAGGATTCTCCTACCGATCATAAAGGGCGCCCAAGGATCGAAGTCTCCCGCTTAACTCGCCGCTCAATGCGGCGGGACGGTAACGCCATTTCCAGTTTCCGGTGACCGTGCCGGGAAGATTCATGCGGGCGTCGCTGGCGAGGCCCAGCACATCCTGCAACGGCACAATCGCAATGTCAGCGACCGACGCCAGCACCGCCCGGATCATGACCCAGTTGATCTCGGAGTCGTCACGGAAGTTGAGATAGGTGCGAGCGAAGTCGCGCTCTTTGCGGACATCGTCCGGAGTGCGTGTGCTGTCGCCGGCGCCGGAACTCAACCACCAACCGACCGTCGTGTCATTGTCGTGTCCACCGGTGTAGGCGACCAGGTCGCGACTGTAATTATGCGGACGAAACGATGGACCCTGCGGATCCGTGCCGAATGCGAATTGCAACAGACTCATGCCTGGCAGACTGAATTTCTGCCGCAGTTTCTCCACCGGCGGAGTGATGACGCCCAGATTCTCCGCCACAATCGGCAACCCGCCAAATGCGTTCTGCAGTGCAGACAGAAAATCTTCTCCGGGCCCTTTGATCCAGCGCCCGTGAATGGCGGTCGTTTCGCCGAAGGGAATCTCCCAGTAAGATTCAAAGCCGCGAAAATGATCGAGTCGCACCATATCGAAAAGCGCGAGCGAGGCACGGAAGCGCTCGATCCACCACCCGTAGCCGCTGGCGGCCAGCAAGTCCCAGCGATAGATAGGATTCCCCCAAAGCTGTCCGGTGGCGCTAAAATAATCAGGCGGCACTCCGGAGACCACGGTTGGGCGGCCCTGATCGTCGAGATAGAACAGATCGGGATGAGCCCAGACGTCCGCGCTGTCGTGCGCGACATAGATTGGCATGTCGCCCATGAATCGGATGCCGCGTTGCTGGCAATAAGTCTTGAGATGTTCCCACTGCTGGAAGAATTCGAACTGCCAATACTTGAAAGCCCTTAGTTCCGGCGCTAGTTTCCTTGACCATTCGCTCACAGCATGCGCGTCTCGCTGGCGAATTAGCGCGTCCCATGAGGTCCAGATCGTTCCGTGGTGCGCGTCTTTGCAGGCCATGAAGAGCGCGTAGTCATCGAGCCACGGACTGGCATTTTCACAAAAGCGGTCGAAGGACTCACGGTCGGCACGGGAACCGTCGCCAAAGAAAACCTGCGCCGCCCGGCGTAAGGTCGCCATCTTGAATTCGATTACCGGTCCATACTCGACAGAGTCTTCGGGAAACGACGGCGCCTGAGCCAGGTCGGACGCCCCGAGCAATCCCTGGTCGCGCAAGCGCTCAAGACTGAGCAAGAGCGGGTTGCCAGCAAAAGCGGAGAAGCACTGGTACGGCGAATCGCCATATCCGGTGGGGTTCAGCGGCAGCACTTGCCACAA
>Ga0210407_10001110_pt1 | contig 26368 bp, 23 predicted proteins | sample IncBWC27MmetaG_FD_150860 | JGI IMG/M metagenome (GOLD analysis project Ga0210407, IMG submission 150860) | Forest soil microbial communities from Barre Woods Harvard Forest LTER site, Petersham, Massachusetts, United States - Inc-BW-C-27-M | ecosystem: Environmental > Terrestrial > Soil >...
ATCGCCAAACATTTGGCCGCTGAAGGCGCAGCCGTTGTTGTCAACTATTCATCCAGCAAAGAGGGCGCCGACACCGCCGTTGCCGAGATCACCAAAAACGGCGGCAAGGCTCTCGCCGTGCAAGCGAACATCGCAAGACATTCTGAGTTGCAACAACTCTTTGCCGAAACGAAGAAGGCGTTCGGCAAGGTCGATATTCTCGTCAACAACGCGGGAGTCTATGAATTCCAGCCGCTCGAAGCGGTTACCGAAGAGCACTTCCACAAACATTTCAACCTCAACGTCCTTGGCCTGATTCTCGCTTCGCAGGAAGCAGCAAAGCATTTCGGCCCCGCGGGCGGAAGCATCGTTAACGTCAGTTCACTCGCGAGCACCTACACGCCTCCGAATACGGTGGTCTATAGTGCCACGAAGGCCGCCGTGGATGCCGTGACCAAGGTTCTGGCCAAAGAGCTCGGCCCGCGCAAGATTCGCGTGAACGCCGTCAACCCCGGCATGATCGAAACAGAAGGAGTGCGTGCCGGTGGTTTCGCCGGGAGCGATTTCCGCAAGCAGCTTGAATCGCAAACCCCGCTCGGACGCATCGGTCAGCCCGAAGATGTCGCTCCCGCAGTTGTCTTCTTTGCTTCCCCAGATGCGGCGTGGATTTCCGGCGAGACGCTGTTCATTGCGGGCGGCCTTCGATAGAAGCAACTGGAGATCGATCGCGGTCGTAGAGGGGTTGCGCTCCGAAGGCGCAACTCCTCCTCGAGCGGTCGGCGCCACGGACAAAACGAATGGCAACGAAGCAAATTAATGTAGAGAGACTCAGCGTCGTGTCCTCGAAGCCCTTCGACGACGTCGTAGCGAAGCTCGAAGCGGCTGTCGGACATCCCGACATGCGCGCGCTTTGGACCGAAATCAATTCAGTCGCCACATACCCGGAACTCGAGAAAGTGATTCAAGAGGTCCTTGGACCGACCGGTCTCATGGAATTCCAGCGTTTCGACATGGGCGGAATCATGCGCAAGGAAAAATCATCAGCGCCCCAGAGTTTCCGTTTTCTCGTCGGCAACCCGCTCATCATGAAAAAAATGGCGGTCCATGTGCCCGACGCCGCATCCTACGCGCCTGCAACGATTCTCATCGACGAGCGGCCCGATGGCGTGCACCTCTCCTATGACCGCATGGCGAGTTTTCTCGCGAGCTACGGAAACTCCGAAGCGCTGAAAGTGGCCCAGGACTTGGATTCGAAAATCGAGACGCTGCTAACCTCGGCAGCGAAGTAGCGCAGACTTTCGCGCGCCGATTTTCGAAGCGCCGGCGCCTGCACTGAGCCTGCCGAACGTGTCTCGCCGGCTCTTTTGACTTCGTTCCGGCGCTTCTTTTCCTCAGATCTACCACGACTGCTGTTTCAGTTCCGTCCGCATTCTTCGCCGGCGCTCGGAAACGATCGACGCCATAGGAAAGTCTGGTTCATCTTCAATTCCCTGGGTTATACTCCACGAAGTTGTGACGGCGAACGCTGGAGGGAAACGTATGTTTCACTTAATCTGGTACGTTCTGATCGGGTTAATCGCGGGGGTTATCGCGAAATCGGTGATGCACGTGCACATGACGATTTTCTGGACGATCGTGCTCGGCATCATTGGATCGATTCTCGGCGGCGCCGTTACCCACATGTTTTCGCGCCCGAACAACGAACGATATCATCCCGCCGGCCTCATTTTTTCCACGCTGGGCGCGATCCTGGTTCTCTACATCTGCTTTAAGCTGAAGATTCATTTTCCCGAAGTATAACCGCCGGGCAGGAATATTGTGTTCCGCCCCAAGAACCGCAACTCAGCGCAGCGTCAGAAGCATGAAACAAATCCGCGTTATCGAAGAAAAAGCCTCTGTTCATTCGGATACCGACGCAGCATCCCCGCTTGTGGCTGAGTTACACAGGTATTGGCCCAGGTCCTATTTTGGGTGACTGAAATCCAACAGAACCTTGCCGCCACGCTCGGAGTGTTCGATTGCTTCTTTGATTTGGGACGGTTTGTATGTTGCGGTGATTGACAAACTTAATTTGCCGGAAGCGACTACTCTTGCTGCCTCGGTCAGTGCCCCTCGCATTTTGGGGAGATACTCTTCGTAATACATCCAGAAGCCGTGGATGTTCAGCCTTTTGCCGATGAGATCTCCTTGCGGCACGTGAATCGGCAAACCACTCAGCCACGCATAGCTGACGAGATGAGCCCCCGGAGAGAGCACGCTTGCCATCGTCGCCGTCGCTGGGCCACCTACGGCATCAAGGCCCAGAGATATTGGCATTCCGCCGGTTGCAATCTGAATTTGCTTTGAGAGTTCTGGCGATTCGACGCCAACGAAATCAACACCCAGCTTTTCAATTTCTGGGATGAGCTCGGACCGCCTCACAATTCCTATAACATTGAGATCGCGCGATTTTGCAATCGCGATCACGCATCGCGCGACCTGGGAATTTGCCGCGTTTAGTACAATCCAGTCTTTTGGTTTTAGCTTTACAAATTCGTCTAGGAGAAGAACCGCCGTCGTAGGATTGATATTTAACATCGATGCCGTTTTGGCATCGACTGAAGGAGGAACGACGAAAAGGCCTAGGGCCGGAGCGAGGACTTTTTCAGCCCAAGTGAATGTTCGAAACGGGATCGTGACGCGATCGCCTGCCTTGACGCTGGTGACTCCGGGCCCGATCGTCTCGACGATTCCCGCACCTTCACCTCCAATGACAGAAGGAAGCTTCGGATTTAGAAAGTACACTCCGTTGGCTAGAAGGAGGTCGCTGTAGTCAATCGGCGCATACTCCATGCGCACAATCGCCTCACCCGCAGCTGGCGTGCGTGGTTCCGAAACTTCGACCATCCTTAAGTTCTGAGCTGGATTACCGTAGGCGGTGAGATGAATGGCTTTCATTTATGACGTTCTCTTTGCTCCAACAAATTTCGCCCTGCGAGAGGGCCGCCTGCTTGCTGAATCAGCCCTCCATCGCGAAGGTTTCCAAGATCAATGGCTGAATGGCCGAATAGGTGTTCGATCACAATATCTGGTGGAGATATCAAGATGGACTTCGCGTGCGCAGGGGAATCGTACCCATACTTCCCGTAATAATTCCCGATGCCGGACGTTCCCACTCCTCTGTACGGCATGGATTAAAATGGCGGAGAGGGGGGGATTCGAACCCCCGACACCCTTTTGGGGTGTAACTGCTTAGCAGGCAGCCCTGTTCGGCCACTCCAGCACCTCTCCGCGGAATTAACGAGTGGGTAAGGAGACAGCCTGCGCCCGTAGTATAGCATTCCGCATTCTCATTTCTCAGAGAAGACGACTCGCACACGCGCCGCGAATTGAGCCCTAGTCAGCCGGCGAATATCGGCGACAATCGTTCCTAACATGCGGTTGTTTCACCGCTATTTCTTCGGCGGATTGAGAACATACTGTGCTTCGCCGAGCCCGAACGACCAATCTTCGGTTCCGACCTCAGTCAGTACGATCATCACGTCTTCCTTGCGCACTCCTGCGAAAGCATGCAGCCGCTCGACAATCGAACGATAGAGCGCCTGTTTTTTATCCGCGGCGCGTCCTCGGCTCAGAAAAATCTGAATGATCACGTTGTCGCGCGACCGATCGATCCCCAAATAATGCGGATCGACGATCAAATCCTCATCGCCATGCTCGGTAATGATTTGAAAGCGATCGCCTTCCGGAATAGCAATCGTTTCGCGCAGCGCGTCGTAAACTCCGTCCGCGATGGCGCGCCTGTGCGCGCTAAGTTTTCCTTTGCGAATTGAAATGCGAGCGAGCGGCACGGTGCGCCTCCTCGTAGGTCCTATTCATTTGATTTTGCCGGTTCGCGGGAGATTCAGCGTTAGTGGCTTTTTTGCGGAGCGCTTATCTCCACGGTCGGGTCGCCCGTCTGGTGCTCTTGAATCTGGAAGCGCAGAAAATCGTGAATGGCCGACCGGGCATCCGGATTGGCTGATGAAATTTCGACGCGCGCGCCGCGCTCGGTGGCGACATATTCGTAAGTAATCGCGTCCTTCAAGCGTGTCATCACCGGCACGCCCGGCGGCACTTGGTCGTGCACCAACATCGGAATATCGAAATCGCCTTCCTTGAACTTCTTTGCGATATGCCACAAATGCGGCTGAATTTCATCGCGGCTCGCGCTGTCGGCGCTATCGTTCGCGGAGACTTCGATCGCGCCGCCGGCAGTGCTCAACGTGAAATGATGAGTCGTTTTTGCGGCGTCGAAGCCCATGGCTTTGTTGCCGCGAGCGATCATGTCGCAATGAGCTTTGTCGTGGTCGTGCGACGCGGCGTCTTGTGCGCGCGCGGCCTTCGCCTGAGCGGACAAGCTAAGAAGCAACACACAAGAAACTAGTAACGAGTTCCTTGAAATATTCACAACGCTCTCCTTCTACTTCTTCCGAGTCCCGGGTGCATCAGCGGAGATTTCATTTCGGCGAGCCATGCGGAACGTCTCGAAAGCGATTGAAGCAGCCCCGCCCGCGCGCCGCGCGGTGTTTTGGCCATGGTTGCTTTCCATTGCCGCAAAGTGGATTTGAGCAAGCGGCGGAGCCGGTCGAGTTCGTTCTTGCGCGCGTGAAGCTCCGCGAGTTTCTGTTGCGCTAGTGATTGCACCTCGCGGCAGGGAGCTTCGCCTGCGTCACGCTTGCGAAGGATGCGCGACAGCTCTTCGATCGTGAACCCCACGGCGAGCGCGCATTGAATCATGTGCATGCGCTCGAGCGTATCCGGAGGAAATTCCCGGTAGCCGCTCGCCGTGCGGACGGCAGGGCGGAGCAATCCTTTTCGCTCATAGTGCCGAACGGTTGCGGCGCTCACGCCCGATCGTCGAGCAACTTCACCAATGTGAAGCAACTGCATTTTTGTCTCCGGCGACGAGTATAGAGTGTGCAACCTGTTGCAAGGTCAAGCGAAATGTTTAGACGAACGGCACAAGCGTTCGGCTCTTCGGAGCGATTCGTCGTTTCGGAGTGATTCGCGTGCCGAGTCAATGACTCACGGAGCGGAATTGAGCGGAGCATCCTGTGCGGTGGCGGCGCGATCTTCTGACGTGGCGCGGGTAACGCCGGTTTGGTCCACGTAAAAATTAAGGTAGCCGAAATTACCGGCGCGCGCGACCAGCGCGTAGTTACCAATGTGGCCGCTGGCGCCGGGACTTCCCGCAGTGTACTGAAGCGTGTAGCGCGCCGACTGCGCCGATTGCGCCGCCACGCGCGCGCGGTCGCCGAGCGGCTCAAGCGACGCGGGATAGCCGCCCTCGCTCGATTGATACGCGGCGAGACTTTCCTGAATGGACGCCAGCGCGTCGCGAGCGCGCAACTCCGCTGCGGGTTTCGACCCCGCCATGCGCCACGGCAGCGCGAACCAGGCAATCGCCCAGAGGCTCGCGAGCACGACGCCCCAAAGAAAAACGATCTTTACCAGCTTCGGTTTTTTTGCAGGCGCAGCCGCGGCGCCGCCAATCGGGGCGGTGAGATCCGCTCCGCAGTACGGGCAGACTTCGCTCGCTTGATTTATAACTTGCTCGCATTCGTGGCAGGCGTACATCGCGGTAAATCTTAGCAGGTTCGCGCAGGATGCGGGCGCGCGGGAACGCATGCTCTATCAGAGAATTCTCGTTCGCGAAATCCCCATCCGCGAAATCGTCGTCCGGGAAACTCCGCACTCGAAATAAAAGTCTTCTAAGTTGTTCGCGAGTGGCCGACGAGAACCAGTCCCATCGCCGCGGGGGTTTCGAGCGGCACGTTGAAATATAGAACCCAGAGGTCGCCTTCGTTTTGGTGGATCAAGGCGGGCAAGTGCGGAGGTGCGGGATTATTCGGCGGCGGGACCACACACCACACCGACGGGTGGCTCGTGCCGGATGATTTGCGGCTGAGATCTAGCAGCTGATCGGCAGGAAGTTCGGCGAGCGTGAGATCGAGTGACGCTGGAACCAGCAGAAGAAAATCGCGATCGGGCGAAACGCCTTGATGATTGCCGTCGACCGGCTGAAGCATGTAGCGCAGCGAGTAAACGCCCGGCTGGATTGGCTGGCGGCGGTAGTCGTCGACGCGCGATTCGAATTTGACGACTCCTACTAGCGTGCCCGGTTTGATTTGCCCGAAGACCACTCCGTTACTCGTATCGGGCGCCTCGACCGCCGGCACGGAATTGCGGAGCCAGATTTCGCAGTAAGCGTTTTTGGCGTCGCTCATGACCAGAGCGTGCGGAGAAATAGCGTCGCGGACCGGCGCGGGCAATTCTTGGGGTACAGGAATGGTGGCAGCAGCCATTTTGAAAGCTGGCTCGGGGGTGGACTGTGCCGCGACAGTGGCAGCGGAAAATATCGCCGCGAGGAAGACTCCAACAATCAGAAGAACGTTGCGCATAGTGTTCAATCCGCCAATCAATCGTGCAGGCGAACCTAGTATAGACAAATCCCGCGCGCGGCGGTACGGGTCGTAGGAAAAGCGCAAGAGGTCGCAAGGATTCGTGCGCGTGGCATAGAATGAGGATTCTTGCCTGCCTCGGCCAATCTCGATCGCCTGCGCGTGGTGCTGGTGGCGCCGCGCAACCCGCTCAACATGGGCGCTGCTGCGCGCGCCATGAGCAACTTCGGTTTCCGCCGCCTGCGCGTGGTGAATCCTTACGACGCGGGATTTCGCGAGGCGCGTTCCGCCGTCGGTGCTTCGGAGTTGCTCGCAAACGCCGAACAGTTCGACACTGTCGCTGCTGCTGTTGCCGATTGCACGCTGGTGGTGGGAACCACGGCGGTGCGCCACCGTGAATTGCAGCATCCGTTGCGGCGTCTGGAAGACTGCGCGCGCCTGATTCGCAAGCGGCTCGCTTCGAGCAACGTCGCGCTTCTCTTCGGCTCCGAGAAATTCGGCTTGTCGAACGAGGACCTCAGCCATTGCCACTGGCTGATGCGCATCCCAACGCGCGAAGAAAATATTTCGATGAATTTGGGACAGGCGGTAGCGGTGTGCCTGTACGAACTCATTCGCGATTCGAAGGCCGAACGGCAACCGGAGAAACTGAAGCTGGCGAAAGCCGCCGAAATCGAGCGCTTTACAGAATCGCTGCTGGAAACTTTGCAGGCGAGCGGCTTCCTCGACCGGCGGCGCGTCGCCGATGCGGATGCCCGGATTCGGCGGCTCGTCCGGCGGCTGCATTTGCCTGCGCGAGATGTAAAGGTCTGGCTTGGAATTTTGCGGCAGATTTTGTGGAAGGTGGGCTCGGCGGAAAAACATGGCGAGGAGTCCAAAAGCTAGCGCCCGCCACCTTTTCCCGCAGCGACCGGCCTGCGGTTTTTCAATTCCTTATCGGCTCGCTCCTGAAGCAACGCCAGATATTCCTGGTACGGGCCTTTGAAGTCTTCGATGCGGCCCGCTTCAAAATGCCAGATGCGCGTGGCAACTTCGTCGATCACGTCGTAGTCGTGGGTGACGAACAGCACGGTACCCAGATATTTTTGCAGCGAAATATTGAGCGCGTTGATGGATTCGAGGTCAAGATGGTTCGTAGGCTCGTCAAGGACCAGAATGTTCGGCTTCTGAAGCATCAGACGGCAGAAAATCAGACGCGCGGCCTCGCCGCCTGAAAGCGCCTTCGTCGGCTTTAGCGCATCTTCGCCGCTAAAGAGCATCTGTCCCAGCACGCCGCGAAGTTCTTCCTGGGTCGCCTGCGGCTTGAACTCGTGCAGCCACTCGATCGCGGTGGTGCCCTTTACGATGGTCTCGGAGTGGTCTTGCGCGAAATAGCCGACGATGGAGTTGTGCCCCCAGGTCACGGTGCCGCCGTCAATCGGGAATTGCTTTTCCGCGTCGTCGATAAAGCCCGTGGCGTTGCGGAGCAGCGATTTCAGCAGTGTGGTTTTACCCGTGCCGTTGCGGCCCATCAGCGCGATCTTTTCACCGCGTTCGACACTGCCAGAGAACGGCGCGAACACTTTTACGCCGTCGTAGGATTTCGTGATGCTTTTGATGTCGAGCGGATGCCGGCCGGAATGCTGCTCGAGTTGAAAGCGAATGAACGGGCGCGCGATGTTGGATTTCGCAAGTTCCGTGGTTTGCAGCCGCTCGACTTCCTTTTTGCGCGAGGTGGCCTGCGCGCTGCGCGTGCCGGCGGAAAAGCGGGCGATGAATTCGTTCAATTGCGCGATTTTCTTTTCGCGCTGCGCGTTTTCGGATTCCACGCGCGAGCGAATGGAAGTTTTCGCGACGACCATGTCGTCGTACCCGCCGTTGTACATAATCACAGTTTGATAGTCGATGTCCGCGGTGTGCGTGCAGACGCTATTCAAAAAATGGCGGTCGTGCGAGATGACGATGAGCACACCTTCGTACTCGCACAAATAATCCTGGAGCCAGTGGACGGAATCGAGGTCCAAGTGGTTCGTAGGCTCGTCGAGCAGCAATGCCGGAGGATTTCCGAAAAGCGCCTGTGCCAGGAGCACTCGTACTTTTTGTCCGCCCTGAAGCTCGCCCATTTTGCGCTCGTGCAAAGCGACGCCTACGTCAAGGCCATCGAGCAGCCGCGCGGCGTCGGCTTCGGCGGTGTAGCCGCCTTCCTCGCCGACGATTCCTTCGAGGTCCGCGAGGCGCAAACCGTCTTTATCGGTTAGCGATTCGTGGGGTTTTTCGTGCAGCGCGTCGCGTTCGACGAGCGCCTTCCACAGCGGCGCGTTGCCCATGATGACGGTATCGATCACGCGAAATTCGTCGAAGGCAAATTGATCCTGACGCAGAATGCCGAGTTTTTTCGGCCGCGTCACATCGCCTTTCGAAGGCTCGAGCTCGCCGGTGAGAATCTTCATCAACGTGGACTTGCCCGCGCCATTGGGTCCGCTGATGGCGTAGCGGCACCCTTCGCGAAAGGTGCAGCTGACCTCGTCGAACAAAATTCTGGCGCCGAAGCGCATCGATATGTTGTTAACGGAGAGCAAAGGAGTCCAATTGTACCGCAGGATTGAATTTGGCGCTTGCCGCGCGTCCCGCGGTTTCGATCGCGGCCGGATTTGAGCGTCGAAAAGCGCATGAGAAAAACGCGCGATTTTTCGCTATTAGAGCGTACCGCCGCTGTTTGTTTTCAATGGGTTCGATCATGTTCTAATCGCCGATTCGCTATTAGGATTTGCGGCTTCAGGAGCGATGGGCTGTGAAGGGGGCCGCTTCGTGGATACGGGATCGGCGGGCTCGGGCGATTCGACGTGCCCGACGTGTTCGATGATGTATTTCTTTTCGGGCTCGACCCAGCGGCCGTCGTCGGTGAGATGGGCATAGGCGCGGACGGCGTTGATGATGACGTTGCCGGTGGGTTTGACCTCGCCGGCGCGCTCGCGGCTTACGGATGCCGAAGAATCTCGGTCCAACCAAATTCTATGACATCGCGAATTCACCGGGCGAAACAATATAGGTCGGCCATTGCCGGAGTTGCGCCGATGATGTTCGTCTCGGACCATCACTTCCCGCGGCATTCGCATGACCAGTTCGGGGTGGGCGTGCTGGCGTCCGGTGGGCAACGTTCCTGGAGCGGTGTAGGAGCCGTGAGGGCTTTGGCCGGCGACGTTATCATGGTGAACCCCGGCGAAATCCACGACGGCGCACCGCTGGACGGCGCCGCGCGAGAGTGGCGCATCATTTATCTCGATCCGGCCTTGGTGGCCGGTGAGGCGGACGAGGAATTCGCCGGTCCAGCCGAGATTGTGCGCCCTGTGACGAGCGATCCCCTCCTGTCGTGGCGCGTGACCGACCTGTTTGACAGCCTCATCACCGGGCACTCGGATCCAATGGAGCGCGAGGAAAAGCTGCTTCGTTCCGTCGTATGCCTTCTCCGAAGGCATGGCATGGCTAAGTTTGTGCCGAGACGCAGCTCTCCCTCCGTGACCATGGCGGTTGAACGCATCGACTCCGCTCCGGAGAGGCAAGTGTCGCTGACGGAGTTGGCGGCGCTAGCGGGTGCCAGCCGCTTTCAATTTCTGCGAGCTTTCTCTCGCGAAGTCGGAATCACGCCGCACGCCTACCTGATGCAGCGGCGCGTACTTCTCGCCCAACGCTTTCTAGCAAAGGGACACACGCCCGCTCAAGCAGCCCTACAAGCTGGCTTCTCGGACCAGAGCCACATGTCCCGCGCTTTTGTCCGCCAAGTGGGCGTAACCCCCGGTTGCTATCGCGCCGCAGTCGCCTGAGCCGGCCTGCGGCGCTGCAATTTCGTTCAAGACGCCTTCAACCCGCGCGTGAGATCCATATGCCGGCAAACGGCTAATCGGCATCGCTGCCGTAGCGATCAGGATTTGCCGCCTGAGGTTCTGCATGATCCGATGCTGCGACGAACGCGATTTTGAGCTGATTTGGTCCATCATCAATGACGGCGCGCATGCTTACGAAGGCGTCATCCCGGCGGATTGCTGGACCGAGCCCTACATGTCCAAAGAAAAACTGCGCGCGGAAATAGATGATGGTGTGATTTTCTGGGGCTACGAGGAGAATGGCGCGCTGATGGGTGTGATGGGCATTCAACACGTCGAAGACGTAACTTTAATTCGCCACGCGTACGTGTGCAGCAGCAGCCAGAAGCGAGGCATTGGCGGCCGCCTTCTAACTCATTTGCGGAAGCTGGCCCACGGCCCGGTGTTGATCGGGACCTGGGTCGATGCCAAATGGGCCATTCGCTTCTATGAAAAGCATGGATTCCACGTCGTCGCTCCCGAGCAGAAAGAACAGCTTCTGAAGCGGTACTGGAATGTGCCCCAACGCCAGGTGGAAACGTCTGTGGTCCTGGCGGATTCAACTTGGCGGGAAGCAATGTGAAGGCGGTGGCGTCCCCGCCGCTTGGAAGTTGTGTAGGAGGGATTCGTCCCGCGTCTAAAACTGCCTGCTTGGGCAGAAAAATTCGCTACCATTCCCGCCTCTGGATGGTCTATCAAGTGTCAATGAGAGGCAGCCCTGACCCCAGCGCCGTTGGACAGGGCGGTCTGCGAGCATTCGACATAATCTTCGAGGTGCATCCATGCAAACGCTCTGGCAGGACTTGCGGTACGGGCTGCGAATGCTGGCGAAGTCGCGGGGATTTACGGCGGTGGCGGTGTTGACGCTGGCGCTGGGCATTGGCGCGAACACGGCGATATTCAGCCTGATCGACGCGGTGATGCTGCGGTCGATGCCGGTGGAGAAGCCATCGCAACTGGTGGTGCTGAAATGGAGCGCGCGCAAGGCACCCAAGATTCACGGGTACATGATGGCCGGCGATTGCGCCACGGATATGCGATTCGGAGCGCCGAATCCCTCGGGCTGCTCATTCTCGGAGCCGATGATGCGGGAGTTCGAGCATGCCAATGTGTTTTCGGGAGTGGCGGCATTTGCGAACGCCGGGCGACTGAATTTGACGGGCAACGGCGATGCGAGCGTCATCAACGGGCAGGTGGTGTCGCGAGATTTCTTTAGCACGCTGGGCGTGAAAGCCGCGGTAGGCCGAGTGTTCCAGGCAAGCGACGATTCGCCGTCGGCGGCCGCGGTTGCGGTGCTGAATTACGGCTACTGGCAAAGCGCGTTTGGCGGCTCTCGCGATGCGATTGGGCGCACGATTCAGTTGAACGGCGTTCCGGTGACGATCGTCGGCGTGGCCGAACAGCGATTCACCGGAATTGCGCCAGGGAGCGATTTCGACGTCTGGCTGCCGCTGGCCGACGCGCCGCGGATCAGCGATCAGACGCGCTGGCGGAACCGGCAGGATGATGTTTCGTTCTGGTGGATGACGGTAGTCGGGCGGCTGAAACCGGGAGCCGTGCTGCCGCAGACGCAAGCAACGATCAGCGGGATTTTCCGCAACGAAATGCTGCATGGGTCTGTGCCGCTGTTCGAGGCTGGCCGCGGAATGCCCGGACCCCACGGGCCTGCACCGGCAGGCGGGTCGGTAATGAGGCAGATGGTCGTCGGTGCCGCGCCACCGCCCGGCACCCCAGGGGCGACTCCAGCAGGGGGAAAGCTGTCGGCTGCGAGTCAGCTGCCGTCTGCTCCACGATTGAAAGGTGGGCAATCTCAAGCGCCGCCGGGACCGCCAGCGAAAGTTGCAATAGGCGAGATGGCGGGCGCGGAGCCGAACGAGGTTGCCGGCGAGGCGATGACATTGTCGACGCCCGCCGATGAACCGGCGGTGACGCTGATGTCCGCACAGAGCGGGTTGACCGGGTCGCGCAACGAGTATTCGAACCCACTGTATGTGTTGATGCTCGCGGTGGGAATTATTTTGCTGATTGCGTGCGCGAACGTGGCGGGACTGACGCTGGCGCGATCGTCGGCGCGACGGAAGGAAATGGCAGTGCGGTTGGCGCTGGGCGCGGGCCGCGTGCGAATCGTGCGCCAACTGTTGACGGAAAGCTTGATGCTGTCAACGCTTGGCGGCGCACTGGGAATTTTGTTCGCGTATTGGGGCGCGCACATGATCGCGTCGTTTGTATCGAGCAATCAAACGCGCCCGCTAGGATTCGCGCTGGGCGTGGATATGCGGGTGCTTGGGTTCACGGCGGTGATTTCACTTCTTACGGGGATTCTTTTCGGCATCGCACCGGCGTTTCGAAGCGCGCGCGCTGATTTGACTGAATCACTGAAAGAGGGGTTCGGCGTTTCCCCCGGAATCGTGCGCGCGGCAGGGAAATGGTTGAGCGCCGGCAACGCGCTGGTGGTGGCGCAAGTGGCGCTGGCGGTGGTGGTGCTGGTGGGCGCGGGATTGCTGGTGCGCACGCTGCAAAATCTGCGGAGCGTCGACGTGGGATTCGACGCGCACAACATCGTGGTCTTCGATATCGACCCGACGCTCGCCGGATATAAGGATGCGCAGGTCGACGGTTTCTATCGCGATTTGCAGGGGCGGCTCGCGGAGACGCCGGGAGTGAAGTCGGCGAGCTATTCGGCGCTGCCGCTGCTGAGCGGCAGCCTGATGATGACTCGCTTTCACTGGCCCGGAGCGGCGGCAGATCGAGATGACGATACGAACATGCTGCCAGTGGGCGCGGATTTCTTTACGACGATGCAAATTCCGTTTTTAACGGGGCGCGGCTTTAACGCGACCGACTACGCGCTGGCTGCCGCCAACCGCGACACCACGGCCACTTCGGCGCCAACTCCTACAATTGTGAATCAGGCGTTCGTCGCGAAATATGTGGGAAAGGAAAATCCCATCGGGAAACGATTCGGCGAGTCGGCGGGAGGAGACGATGGCCCGAAGCGTCCCGGCTACGAAATCATCGGCGTGGTTCGCGATGCGAAATACCATGAGCTTCGCGAGGCAATCGGCGCGACGATGTACATTCCGCAGAGCGGCATGGGCGCGTCGTTCGAGCTGCGCACGGCGGCCGACCCGCAAGCTTTGCTTCCGGCGATTCGCAAGGTTGTTGCGCAGCTGAATGCGAATCTGCCGCTTTTTCACGTGACCACGCAATCGGAGCAAATCGACCGGCTGCTGTTTCAGGAGCGACTGGTGGCAAGGCTTTCGGCGTTTTTCGGTCTGCTGGCGCTGGTGCTGGCGTGCATCGGGCTTTACGGGCTTTTGTCGTATGAAGTGGCTCGGCGAACGCGCGAAATCGGGATTCGCATGGCGCTGGGTGCACAAGTCGGCGACGTGCTGCGGCTCGTTGTGAGGCAGGGAATTGCGCTGGCGGTGGTGGGCGCAGCGGTAGGAATTGGCGTGGCGCTGGGCGTGACGCGCTATTTGACGTCGATGCTCTACGATGTGCGCGCCAACGATCCTGTAACGATCATCGCCGTGGCCGTGCTGCTGGCGTTGGTGGCGCTGGCCGCTTGCTACATTCCGGCGCGGCGCGCCACGCGCGTCGATCCCATTATTGCGTTGCGCTACGAGTAGGGCGAAGTTCCTGGATTAGCCGATGGCGCCGCCGGTCACTTGAAGCCGTTCTTGTAGATTACGCCGTCCTTCATTACGAAGCGCACGTTTTCAAGTTCCTCGATGTGCGCGAGTGGATCGCCGGCGACAGCGACGATGTCCGCGATCTTGCCTGCCTCGATGGTGCCTAGCCTGTCGCTCCAGCCGAGCATTTCCGCGGAAGTAGATGTAGCGGTGCGGATAGCTTGCATCGGCGTCATGCCGTAATCCACGTAATATTTGAATTCGCGAGCTTGATTCAGCTCGGTCCACGGGAAGCCGCCGACGTCGGTGCCGAATACGACCTTGATGCCTTTGCGCACGCCTTCCTGAAACGCTTTCTTCTCGCTCTCGACCATGGGCTTCCAGTTTCCGCCGCGCCCGGGAGCAACGTACGCGCCGACGGTAATCGTAGGGCACCAGTACGCACCCTGTTTGATAGCTTGGTCGAGCAGTGCGGGCGTGAAACCATCGCCATGCTCGATGGAATCGACACCTGCGCGAAGCGACGCTGCGATTCCATCCGAACCGATCGAGTGAGCCGCGACTTTGTGCCCCAGGCGATGCGCTTCTTCGACGATGGCGCGGGCTTCGTCGTCGGTGAAATTCACGTGGCTGTGCAGGACGCCGTCGGGCGCGAAAAAATAGGCGCGATCGGAATAATATTTGATCCAGTCGGCGCCGTGAGCGATTTGATCGCGCACGGCCAGGCGCGCGCCGTCGACGCCATCCACCACCTGCACGCCGTGAGGCATGTTCAGTTCCCACGAATAACCGAGCAGCGGATACATCCCCGTCGGCGCCATCGCGCGCGTAGAGGCAAAAATTCGTGCGCCCGGAACTTCGCCGCGCTGAATCGCCATTTTCACGTCCACGTCGGCGTACATCGCGCCTTCTGTCTCGAGATCGCGAATTGTAGTGAAGCCATGATCGAGGGCGATATGCGCGTTGCGCGCCGCGAGAATGGCGCGGTAGGGAATCGATTGCTTCAGCAATTGCTCGTCGTAGTCGGCGGCCGTCACGTCGCCTTGGAGAAGGATATGCGTGTGCATGTCCATGAATCCCGGGAGAACCGTGGCTTGCGAAAGATCGACCACTTGCGCGCCTGCGGGCGGCGTGCCTCCCGGCGTGACGGAAACGATCTTGCCGGCTTCGATCAGGATCAGCGCGTTCGAGATGGGCTGGTCGCTCTTGCCGTCAATTAATTTTCCTGCGCGGATAGCGATTTGACCGGGCGCCTGCGCGTACAACGATGAGGCGCAAACTAGAATCAACGCGATGAGTGCGACGGCTGCGAAGCGGCGGGACATGTATGCCTCCTTCACTGTTTCGGCGGGACTATAGGCGATGTCGCCGATGTACGCAACAGAGGGCGTGTTCGATGCAACCCGGGATGGGAGTTCGAGTATCATTCTTATCAGTCGGATCGTCAGCTAACTTATCGGCGGGCTTATCGGCCGGTTAGTTAGCTGGCAACCGAAGGCGCGCCCAATGACATCCAGCCGCGGGCACCGCATCGTAAATATCGAGATGGCTCGCAGGCTGCTCGCAAAAGCGGCCGCGCCGCCGGATTGGCAACTCACCGCCGAGCAATTTCAAATCACCCTTGAGCGCAGCGCCGCTCATCGATTCGGCGCTCCGACCGCCGGCGAACTTCCGGAAGTGAAAGCGACTAACGCATATTTCGAGTCGCTGCGTCTCGCGGACCTTGCTCTTGCCTGCGCGTGCAGCGCCGGAAATTCCGCGGCGTGGGACCACTTCGTCGCTCAGTACCGTCCCGAGCTTTACCGGGCGGCCCGCGCGATTGCCGGCGAATCGGGTGCGCGCGAGCTGGCTGATTCGCTCTACGCTGAGCTATTCGGCTTGCGCGAGAAAGGCGGCCAGCGAAAATCCCTCTTCGATTATTTTCACGGGCGCAGCAAGCTGGGTACCTGGCTGCGAGCGATTTTGGCGCAGCGCCACGTCGATGATTTCCGCCGCACGAAAAAAACCGATTCGCTTGACGACACTGACGACGGGGAACAGCAGATCGAGCTCGCTGCCGCGAATACGGAGACCGATCCCGAGCGTGAGAAATATCTTGTCATGATGCAGGCTACGCTTGCGGCGATCTTGGACGCGCTGGCGCCGGGCGACCGTCTGCGCCTGGCGTATTACTACGTGGAGGAACTCACGCTGGCGCAAATCGGAAAATTGCTTGGCGAGCACGAAGCGACCGTTTCGCGAAAGCTCGAGCGCACGCGGCGCGAGGTGCGACAGCAGGTGGAGACGGCGCTGCTCAAGGAAAAGAAACTGAGCGAGGCGCAATTACGGCTGTGTTTCGAATACGCGCGCGAGCAATGGCCGTTCGATTTGACGCTACGGCTGCAAGCGGGCCAGTCGCGTCCCGTGTCCGCGCGCGACTGAGCGACCGGAGCCGCGACGGTTGCAAGATTTCGCAGCTCGTGCATTCTAAGGTAGGGGAGAGAACCCGGATGGCTTCGCGGGAACAAGACAAATCGCCCGACAAGGCAATTGACGGTCTGCTCCGGCGTAGCCTCGCGCGCACGGCGCCTTCGCAGGACTGTCCCGGGCCGGATATTCTCGCGGCTTACTACGATCGTTCGCTTGATTCGCGGAAGATCGCTCATTACGAGCTTCATTTTTCGACTTGCGCCCATTGCCGCGCGCAGCTGGCGGCGATGGTTCGCGCCGGCGAGCCCGAAGCCGCCAAAAAAGAAGCGGGCGGCTGGGGCTGGCTGACGCATCGCTGGTGGTTCGTGCCGGCCTTGGCCACTGCTGCGCTTGCTCTCGTAGTTTCCGTGCCGCTGATGCGCAGGATTTACCAGCCTGTTCCCACGCAAGTCGCAATGAACGCTCCCGCTCGTGCCGCAGCGCCCGCCTCGGACTCGGAGAGGGACGAGGCGACGTCTGCGGACACGCAGTTACTCGATCGCGCTAGCGGGAAAACAGCGCCGCACGCCGCGCCAACGGGAACTCCAGAAAAGAAAAAGGACTTGCGCCTCGCAGCCCCACCCCAAGGCGAGTCCGACGCGAAATCGGCGTCGCCGCACCCGCTATCGAAAACGCAAGATGCGGGGCGTACGCCTGCCGTAGCGGATTCGCTGACAGTCCAGTCCGAGCCGGCTCCTTCCGCGCCCGCTTCGAGCGTCGCAGCGAGACGCGCGGCGCCCGCACAATCGACGGCTCGATCATCAGGTGCGCGGTCGTCAGGCACTGGATCGTCGGGCGCAGGCGCGGCAGGCGGCTTCACCGCGCAGAATCAGGTCCGGCAACAGAACCAGCGCCAAAATCAGCAATCGAATCAGCCGCAGAACCAACAGCAGAACGAAAGCACCGCGCAAGTCCAAAGCCAGACAGTGCAGGTAGAAGCGCAGGCGCGGGAGGAACACAAAGAGCGGCAGGCAGGCTCAGCTTCGAGCGGCGCCATCGGTGGCGCCGCTGCACCGGCGCCACGGTCGGATTCAAAGCAAGTTACCGAAGCTGCGCCGCTCTACTCGGCCGACGGGAAGCTTGTATTGAGAGGCGACAAAGCAGCCGTGCGGAACGCCAAAAAATCCTCCGTCCTAAGGATTTATTCGTCACCAGATGACGATTCGTGGTGGCGGTTGCCCGGCGATGGATACGTTGAGTTTTCGCGAGACGCCGGTGAGAACTGGCACCGGCAACTCCTCGACAGGGACGCTCAACTTGTTACAGGAGCCGCGCCCGGCGGAAGGGTCTTTTGGATCGTGGGCCGCGAAGGCGTAATTTATTTGACGACTAACGGAACGAAATGGAAAAGAATCACGCCGCCCGACAACGCTGATTTAATAGCAATTACCGCGCGCGACGCCCGTTCGGCTTCCATCACCGCCTCCGATCGCCGCTTATTTACGACAGAAGACGGCGGCAAGACCTGGCACACCGCAGCGCCGTAAATGCTCCCGCAATGCTCGCCCTGCAAGAAATCCAACCCGCATCGTTCTAATCTACGGAGCAATTAAACAGGAGGATTCGATGTTCACGCGAAACGCCATGATTTCCTGCCGGTCAATTCTGGTTGCATCGCTCTTACTGCAACCCGTCGCAGGATGCTTCGAAAGGGTTGACGCAGCGCAGGATAGCGAAAAGGTCCAGAAAGAAGGACGAAAACAAGAGCAAAAAGAGGAAGCTGCCGGCAGCGCCTCGCCCGCCTCGACAACGGCAAGAGATCAGCTCGATCTTTCGGTGACGGTCTACAACTCGAACCTCGCGCTGGTTCGCGACGTCCGCCAGATTCATCTGCCCTCTGGCGCCTTTCCATTGCGATTCGAGGATGTCGCCGCTTCGATCAATCCCACTACGGTGCATTTCCGGTCGCTCGCGGAGCCCGCAAAACTCAGCGTGATCGAACAGAATTACGAATACGATTTGCTCGACCCACAGAAGTTGCTGCAAAAATACGTGGGCCGCGAAGTTACGCTCGTTCGCCCGGAGCTGGAAGGCAACTCGACGCACTGGGTGGAAACGAAAGCGCTCTTGCTGGCCGACAATAATGGGCCCGTATGGAAAATCGGGAACGAAATCGTCACGGGACTGTCGGCTGATTCTTATCGCTTTCCGGACTTGCCCGAAAATCTCTACAGCCGCCCGACGCTTCTGTGGACGCTCGACAATCGCGGCGCCGCTTCGCAACGCGTCGAGGCTTCGTACCTTACGAGCAACATGAATTGGAGCGCGGACTATGTGCTCACGGTTTCGCGAGACGAGAAAACTGCCGACCTCGATGGCTGGGTCACGCTTACGAACGGCAGCGGCGTTGCCTACCACAACGGCAAGCTACAGCTAGTCGCCGGTGAGATCCATGCTGTGACGCCGGCGGCAGCTACTAAGGCGATGCGGTCCGCTGTAATGGCTGCGGATAGCGGGATGCAGCAGCAGTTCGAGCAGGAAGCCTTTTCGGAATATCACCTCTATACGTTGGGCCGCCGCACCTCGATTCAGAACAACGAGTCGAAACAGATAAGCTTGCTCACTGCAAGCGCCGTTCCGGTAGAAAAAACTCTGCGCGTGGAAGGGCAGACGTACTACTACCGGAACCCGCAGGGCATCGGCAATCCGATCACGCAACCGGTGAAAGTGTTCTATCGTTTTCGCAACGAAGAAAAGGGTGGGCTCGGCATGCCGCTGCCCGCCGGAATCTTGCGTGTATACCAGTCCGACTCAAAAGGCGGCGTGCAATTCGTCGGCGAAGACCGCATCAGCCACACGCCGAAGGATGAAACGATCAACATTTACATCGGCAACGCATTTGACGTTGTATGCGAACGCAAACAAATGGACTACAAAAAGCTCGCAGGCAATCTCTACGAAATGGAATATCAAATCACGCTGCGCAATCACAAAGATGGCCCGATAACCGTGGACGTACGAGAGCCGGTGGGCGGCGACTGGGAAATCGTGAAGTCGAATTTTAAGGAAACGAAGCTCAGCTCCACCGCAATTGGTTTTTCCGTTCCTATCGAGAAGAGCGGGACTGCGACGCTCGACTATCGCGTCCGCGTTAAATATTGATTTGCGATCACGCGAGCGAAGACTTCGCGCGAATCAGTAGCGCCGGCACGCAATCTGCGTATAATCTCCGCCACACCAGTATGAGCGAGAAGCGGCCAACTCCCCGGTATCGGGGCGAACAACGATCCGCCGAAGTGTACGCCGGCGGAATGATCGGCAAACGGATGTCGGTCCCGGCCGTCGGTTCATTGCTCGAACAAAAAGCCAAAGAAACCTTAAAGCCGCAGGCGTGGGACTACGTGGCGGGTGGCGCGGGACTCGAGCATTCGATCCGCGCGAATCGTGAAGCATTCGATCGCTGGAAACTGGTCCCGCGAATGCTGCGTGATATTTCGCAACGCGACATGACCACCGAACTTTTTGGCGCGCAACTCCCGGCGCCTGTGCTGCTCGGACCCGTAGGGGTCCAGGGAATCATGCATGCGGATGCGGAACTCGCGGTGGCTCGCGCGGCGGCCTCGATCGGGATTCCCATGGTTCTTAGCACGGTGTGCTCGCGGCCCATGGAAAAAGTCGCCGAAGCGCTTGGCGGCGGAATTGGCTGGTTCCAGCTTTATTGGAGCAAGGACCAGGAAGTCGCCGCCAGCTTTCTGCACCGCGCCGAGGCCGCCGGTTTCAAGGCTTTGGTAGTTACTCTCGATATCCCGATGCTTGGTTGGCGCGAGCGCGATCTCGAGCACGCCTACCTGCCGTTTCTTTTTGCGGACGGAATCGCGAACTACACCACAGATCCGGTTTTTCGTTCGCGCCTCGCGAAGCCTCCGGAAGAAGACCCGGCGGCGGCCGTCGCGCTCTGGGGAAGCATCTTCGCGAATCCAACATTGACCTGGGAAAGCTTGCGCTTCCTCCGTCAACACACAAAGCTCCCGATTATCCTGAAGGGAATCTTGCACCCGGAAGATGCGGCGCGCGCTCTCGATGCGGGCGTGGACGGCATCATCGTTTCCAACCACGGCGGACGCCAGGTGGACGGTGCGATCGCCGCGCTTGACGCGCTTCAGCCCGTGCTTGAGATTGTGAAAGGCCGTGTTCCTGTTCTTTTCGACAGCGGAATTCGCTGCGGTGCGGACGCGATTAAAGCGCTCGCGCTGGGCGCGAAAGCGGTGCTTCTCGGCAGGCTCTACATCTGGGGACTTGCGGTTGCAGGTGAAGAGGGAGTTCGCGATGTGGTTTTGAATTTCCTCGCCGACCTCGACATTAATTTAGGCCTTTGCGGTTTCACTTCGCTGCGCGACCTGAACCCTTCCGTCCTGGTCCGCTCCTAAACTCGACTGAATCACCGCTTTCGGGGCTAGTGTTTTCCAAGAGGATGCTGCTGTAGGAGAGCATATTCGTGCGCGAAAAGGGGGTTTGCTGGAAATTCCGTCGATAGTTCTCCGAGCAGCACTAGCGCGCGGTCGTGCTTGTGTTCGCGTTCGCAGGCCAGCGCCAACAGGATCTTCGCGAAAGGCCGCAGGTATCTTCCGTTTGCCACCGCTGATTCCATCTGCTCCATGCCGCGCTGCTTGTCTCCGTGAATCCCGCCCACCCACAGGAACGCGCGCTTAAAGCCGGGCAGTGAACCGATGATGTAGTTGCCGACGCCAAGGGCTACGTAGGCGTCCTGCGCGGTTGGATCGAGCGCCAGCACGGTGCGTGCTTCGGCTTCCGCCTGGCGGATCAGGCCGAGACTCGCCATCTGTTTTTTCTCGATCACTTGATCGTAATCCGCTTCCATGCCGTCGGTCATGGTAAGCACCAGGAGGCTGTGCGGATCTTTCGTCTTGGTTTTCAATACTTCTTTCGCTTGCTCGCGAGCCGCGTGGTTCGCGTCGATGAACGCGGCGTTGTGGTTTTGCGCGGCATCACCATCGATGCCGTTCAGGAATTTTGAATCGTTCAAGAAGAAGTCGGAGGTAAGCACGCCCTTTTGATTGAACTGCTCAAAAAGATAGCTGGCGGCCTCGGCTGCTTTTCCGAGCGGATCCTCGGGATGCAGCTTCTGATAGGTCACGAACTCCGAGCGAGCGCCCTTGAAATCGAGCTCGTAGAGCAGGCGGAAACCCGAGTCGAGCATCATGGCCGCAGTATCCGCCTCCATTCGGGGCGTTTGTTCGGCGCTCGAGGGCGGCGGTTCCGGTGGCGGCTCGGTCTCCTGAGCGACCGCGGAGATCGAGCAAATCAGGAAAGAGAAAGCCACCGCCGACGCGAACCGGCATCGCCGCAGCCGCGACTCGAATTGGTTTCGCAAGAATTCTCCGTTAGGCGAGCGCGTTCCCGGGGAGGATCGGCATCGCGCCGCCGCTTAGACCGATTATATTCGAACCGCGCCAAAACAAGCACGCGAGTAAAGCGAACCGCTGCGCATTTGTCATTACTGGAACGTGCAGCCAGTCTACTTCATCCTTAGCCATTTTGGAGTTCGCTCATAGATTATCGAGAATGAATTGCATGATGCCATCAAAAAGCTGGATACGCGCCGGAGGATCGCCGATGGGGTGGCCGCGCCCCGGGAATATCATCAACCGAGCCGGGTAATGGCCGCCTTCGATCAACTGGTTGATTACTTCCGAGGTGTTCGCGAAGTGAACGTTGTCGTCGCCGGTTCCGTGCGCGAGCATCAGCCGACCCTTTAGCCGCGATGCCTGGTTCACGGGCGAGGAATTCTTGTAGCCATCCGCATTGTTCTGAGGCGTGCCCATGTATCGCTCGGTGTAAATCGTGTCGTAGAGTTTCCAATCGCTCACCGGCGCGACGGCGATGCCGGCTTTGAAAACGTCCGGCGCGTTGAACAGCGAGTAGAGGGTCATGTAACCGCCGTAGCTCCAGCCCCAGATGCCGATGCGCGAGCCATCGACGTAGCCGAGTGATTTCAGGTACTTCACGCCCGCGAGCTGGTCCTCGAGTTCGACTTTTCCGAACTGGTGATAAACGGGCGTCTCAAAGGCGTGGCCACGGCCGTAGGAGCCGCGATTATCGAGCGAAAAAATAATGTAGCCCTTGGCAGCGACGGATTCATCCCAAAGAAGGCTGGGGTCCCACGCGTTGGTGACCACCTGAGCGTGTGGCCCTCCGTAGGTAAAAATCAGCACGGGATATTTTCGCGCCGGATCGAAGTTGGGCGGCTTCATGATTCGAAGATACAGTTTCGTTCCGTCGCTTGCCGATGTGCTCGAAAATTCGACGGGAGAAATATGATACTCGGCAAGCTCGGGGACTTTATTTTCGTTAATAATAGCGGCGCGCGAGCCATCCATGCGGTAAAGATCCTGACGCGGCGGAATTATTGCGGTTGAGAATGTATCGACGAATGTATTGGCGGCGGGGGAGATCGCCACGCTGTGCGTGCCGGCTTCCCTGGTAATTCGCGTAATGCTTTTGTCGCGGAGCGACACGCGGAAAAGCTGGCTCTCTATGGCGTTGTCTTTGTTCGAGAGAAAATAAATGTAGTCGTTCTTCTCATCGACCACCGGGTGACTCTCGGTTCCGGGGCCGAAGCCGCCCACGCCACTCAGCTGCCAGTCGCCACTGGTCAATTGTTCGAGCTGCTTTCCGGCGAGATCGTAAAGGTAGTAGTGGCGGAAGCCGGTGCGCTCGCTCGACCATAGGAAGCGCTTGGCGTCCGCGAAGAAGTAAAGGTCATCGCCGAGGTTGACCCAGTATTTATCGCTTTCGGCGAGAATGGCTTGCGCGACGCCGGTAGACGCATCACAAAAAAGCAGGTCGAGGCGGGTCTGCGCGCGATTGAGCCGCTGAATGGAAATGCGGCGGCTATCGCGAAGCCACATTACACGGGGCAGATAAGCGTCGGTGTTTGCCCCTGTGTCCATCCATTTCGTTTCGCCACCCGTTACCGGAACCACGCCAACGCGCACGATGGGATTGGGCTCACCGGCCTGCGGGAAGCGCGTGAACTCCATCGCGCCCAGCGGTGAACTCATGTCCATAATTGGGTAGCGCGTCACCGGACGCTCGTCCATCTGGTAGTAAGCAATCTTCGAGGAATCCGGCGACCACCAGTAAGCGGTGACGGCGTCGAGTTCTTCCGGATACACCCAGTCGAGCTTGCCCTTTAGAAGTTCTTCGCCGCCGCCGGTCGTTAGAGCTTTCGTTTCGCCGGTCGCAATGTTGGTGACCTCAAGATTGAAATTGCGCACGAAGGCGAGCCACTTGCCATCAGGGGAAAATCGCGGGTCTTCGATGTCCTTTTCGCTGCTCAGCACGGATTTCGGCTTCATCGTTCTCAGATCGAGCATTACAAGGCTGTTGCCTCCGACGAAGAGCAGGGAATTACCGTCCGGCGCCCACTGATAGTTGTCCGCCTGAACGCGCCCGAGTCCTGTGGCCTGAATGTTTTGCACTTTTTCGGGCTGCGTGACGGCTTTCAGTACTTCAGCGTTCACTAGGACCTTGCGCTCGCCAGTGGACGCGTCCATGGTCCACAGTTCGAGTGCGGAATCTTTTCCCGTGCCTTTGCGCTCGATGTACGAGAATCGCGCGCCGTCGGGACTCCATTCGATGCCTTCGGTGAGCTGGCCCTGAAGACTCGGGGCGCTGTACAACCGCTCGACGGTGATTGCTTTACTGCCGACTTGGGATTCCTGGGTCTGAGCGTTTGCCGGGACGAAGGATGTCGAGAATAGACCGAGAAAGGCAAACAGAGCTGCGTAGCGCAACGCCGTGCGCGAAATACGTGCCATCGTACCTCCTCGAAAACGCCCGCGGCATTCTATATCGACCCGGCATTCTTCGGAATGAGAAGAAGGCGCGGAATCTGTTCATTCAGGGTACGAAGCGTCTCACGCGCGGACATCTCGTTTTTCGAATTACTCCCAACAGTTGAAATAAGTCGTGAAGGATCAGCGGAGTTTTTCCCGACAGCGATCGCGTGATTTTTTTGTTTTTGGCAATACGGTAAAAGAACGCTTGTTTCCGGAACAGGTCACCCGGAACCCTGAGGCGAGCGGGGCAGCTTGCGCCGAAGAAAGTCTGTGCTCTAGGCGGGAGTCCGGTGTATAAGGGTGCGCGTTTGGGCGGTCACGACAGAAAATACTACCGGGGACAACGAGAGATGTTCCCGGCCGCAGCGCGGACGGCGCGCGGACTCGTTCGAATCGAAGGAGAGAGACCATGGCGGGATATGAGACGCAACAGGTTGGGGATGCAACGGAAATTTCCACCGTACCGGAGAAAGTGCCCGCTCCGTGGCTGCTGGTGGCTATTCCCGGTACTTTGCTTGTCCTAATCGCTCTGTCGACGGGCTTCATTTACGGCTTGGTCGCCGCCGGTTTCGTTTACGGCGCAATGTACCTCCTGATGCACTCGAAACAAGCCACCCAGTACCGGACGCCAGCGCGATTCCGCGTTTCCAAAGCGGGCGTCGAGGTCGGCGGGACCAACATTCCGAAGGAAGCCATCCACCGCATTATCGTCCGCAACCACGTCCTGAAAGCTGCTGGGGACGTGATTATCGTCGCCGACCCTCATCCCAACAGCGGCCAGCAAAACGTGGTAGCCGGGATGAATTGGGCGGTCAGCAAGCTGGGCCCGATTTCCTACCGAGTAGATGCTGAGGCGCGAGGAGTGCCTACCACTCTCGCCGGCGGTTTGACCGAGCCGACCGCGTCGGCGATCATGACCGACGTCAATAAAATCCTTCAACTTACCTGAGCGGCATGTGGTCGTTCAGCGTACCCGTCGCAAATCGGCGCGCGGAGGCTTCTCGGCTTGTATCGCGACTAGATCACTCCGAAAGCAGCATGCGAACGCGGTTGCCGCATTTCCTGTCCGATACGCTAATGCTTTACGCGAACGATGGAACCTCGGTGATGGGGCAAGCTTCGCCGGCGGATACTGGCTACCCACCGGCGAATGGGTTATGCGCACAATGAGTTGACAGGTTCAAAGAGATGCGGAAGCTCTACCTATCGTCGCGATCCGGATGGTCGTGGCGCCAGTTCCAGTATTCTCTCTGCTCTTTGCGGTTGAGCCTCTTATATTCGAGGTAGTCCCTGCGCTGTTCATTGAGATAACGGCGATAGGCGCGGTCCTCGCGATCATCCCAGTTGTGATAGTCCTTGTGATCGCGGTCGTAGACCCGGACATGTACTTCCGCGTCTTGCGCCTTTGCATTGGGTACAACGACGGCCGGAGCGATGATCGCTGCGGACAACATTAGCGAGCCGATCAAATTTTTGCAGTGGCGCCGGAAATGAATGATTCGCATATAAACCCTCCCATTTTGAGAAATGCCCGGTTTTGATTTGTCGAAGCACTTTGCTGTGGTATGCGACTGGGCCCGGCGAGCCAATATGGTGTTGCAACTCGCTAGATCGCACGTCACAAGCGAAGTTTCGCGGGAGCGACGGAAACATCTCAATACACAGTCCGGCGTATTTTTGCGCGACTCTAGACCTGAGCCGCTTGCAGGCAAGATTATGCTAGTTAAGCCAATCAATTCGCGGGATCCGTCGAAGAAAAAGTAGGCGCCGCAGACGACTGAGCTGGTGGGAGTTGCCACCAGCTCGACAAGGGCCTGCTCACGCCTTATACCAACCACTCTCGACTCTGCTATCTCCGCCGGAGCGACATGGATGCAATGGCCGCCAGTCCCAGAAGGACCAATGACACAGACTCAGGTTCCGGAACCAGGGCGCTGTCGTCCGAATGGCTTCCCAGGTTAAAGAGCTCACCCGTACCACCGCGGAAGGAGTGGAGCTTCATGCGACTGTCCAGATGAACGTCACTCTTCGAGGAGGCGGAAGAGAAGTCGCCGAAAGATTTGCCCGAGTCGGAGTCAGCCACAGGCTCGCCGATCTGAAATTTGTGGGCCGTGCCCATGGAAAAGCCTTCGGCGCGCAATCCTTCATTATTCGCGGAATCCAACTCGAAATCAGCGCGCGGAGCCGCGAGGAGCGATAACTGACCTTTATCGGATACATCAGATCCTGGAACGTAAGTGTTG